>Ga0210384_10004183_pt1 | contig 16237 bp, 12 predicted proteins | sample IncBWH2MmetaG_FD_160574 | JGI IMG/M metagenome (GOLD analysis project Ga0210384, IMG submission 160574) | Forest soil microbial communities from Barre Woods Harvard Forest LTER site, Petersham, Massachusetts, United States - Inc-BW-H-2-M | ecosystem: Environmental > Terrestrial > Soil >...
CGACCCAGAGCCCGCCCGCAATCAGGACGACCGCCGCCACCAGGCATGCGCGTTTCCGCTTCACCCGTACCCGCTTTCGTCGACTCGAGATTGTAGACTCCCCCCAGTCCGCCGGGTCAGCCGGGGTCTCGAGAGCGGTCGAGTTCAGAAAATTGGACGACATGGCAGGCTCCTTGCGGTTTGAGCTGGCGCGGTTCTTCGACCTTAGGTACGTGCCTCCCGGGGGCCCGGTTCCCTGTCCGGGACCCCCGGTCCCGGCGGCGGCGCTTGCGGGTGGGGGACAAACGCGCCCGAGCTTGACACCGCTCCTCCAGCCGTATATCCTTCAATCCGGATTGAATGATGAAGCGTTCCGACCGTCCACCCCACGACCTGCTGGCGCGGATGGAGAGCTTGGCCGACCCCACTCGTCTGCGCCTGCTCCGCCTCCTGGAGCGGCACGAGCTGGCGGTGGCGGAGCTGTGCGACGTGGTCCAGCTCCCCCAGTCCACGGTCAGCCGCCACCTCAAGATGCTGGCCGACCAGGGCTGGGTGCGCAGCCGCTCCCAGCGCACCACGAATCTCTACCGCATGGACACGGGGGAGCTGCCCTCCGGGGCACGGCGGCTGTGGCTGCTCGCGCGCGACCAGACGGAGGGTTGGGCGACGCTCGCCCAGGACCAGCTCCGGCTGGCCCGTCGCCTGGAGGCTCGTCGGGAGCGGGCGGAACGGTTCTTCGCCGGCGCGGCCGCGCAATGGGACCGCCTGCGCCGGGAACTCTATGGCGAGGCCTTCGTTGAAGCCGCGCTTCTGGCCCTGCTCCCCGCGGGCTGGGTGGTGGCCGACCTCGGATGCGGCACGGGGGCTCTGACCGCGGCCCTCGCTCCGCATGTGGGGCAGGTGGTGGGGGTGGACCAATCCGCGGCGATGCTGCGGGCGGCGGAGCGGCGGACGGCTGCCCTCGGCAACGTGGTCCTCAAGCAGGGCCGGCTGGAGGCGCTGCCCCTGCCCGACGGGGAGTGTGACGCCGCCCTCATGCTCCTGGCCTTGAGCTACGTCTCGGACGCGCCCCGCGCACTGCGGGAAGCCACCCGCATCCTCCGCCCGGGCGGCAAAGCGGTGATCGTGGATCTGCTCGGCCACGACCAGGAGGAGTTTCGGCTGCAAATGGGGCAACAGTGCCGGGGCTTCGAGCCGGGGGAGCTCTGCCGCGGGCTCGCCGAGGCCGGCCTGGAGTCCGCGTCCTGCCGGGCCCTGCCCCCCGAGCCGGGGGCCAAGGGCCCCGCCCTGTTCCTGGCCTCGGCCAGCCGGCCCCCGGCCATGGCGCGGCCGGCGGCCCAGCCCGCATTCCCGCGTTCATGAAGAAAGGAAGCGATCCATGACCAGCACCCTCGCCCCCGCTCCCAAAGGGGTCCTCGAACACAAAGTCGCCGACCTCAAGCTGGCGGAGTGGGGCCGGAAGGAGATCCTGCTCGCGGAGCAGGAGATGCCCGGCCTCATGGCCGTGCGCCAGGAGTACGCGGCCACCCAGCCGCTGAAGGGCCAGCGCATCACGGGCAGCCTCCACATGACGATCCAGACCGCGGTGCTCATCGAAACCCTGAGAGCGCTGGGGGCCGAGGTTCGTTGGGCCTCCTGCAACATCTTCTCGACCCAGGACCACGCGGCGGCGGCGGTGGTGGTGGGCCCCCAGGGGACGGTGGAGAGGCCTCAGGGCGTGCCCGTCTTCGCCTGGAAGGGAGAGACCCTGGAGGACTACTGGAACTTGACCGAGCGTGCCCTCGACTTCGGCGGCGGCCGGGGGCCGACCCAGGTCGTGGACGACGGCGGTGATGCCACCCTGCTCATCCACAAGGGCCACGAATTCGAGAAGGCGGGGGGGGTACCCGATCCCGCGACGGCCGAGAGCGACGAGTTCAAGGTCGTGCTCCGCTTGCTCGCCCGCATCCAGAAGGAGAACCCCCACCGGTGGCAGAAGGTGGCCGCGGAGTGCCATGGCGTCTCCGAGGAGACGACGACCGGCGTCCACCGGCTCTATGAGATGCAGATGGCAGGCACCCTGCTTTTCCCCGCCATCAACGTGAACGACAGCGTGACCAAGAGCAAGTTCGACAACCTCTATGGCTGCCGACACTCGCTGGTGGACGGCCTCATGCGGGCCACCGACGTCATGCTGGCGGGAAAGGTGGCCGTGGTCTGCGGCTACGGAGACGTGGGCAAGGGCTGTGCCCAGGCCCTGAGGGGCCAGGGTGCGCGCGTGGTGGTGACCGAGATCGACCCCATCTGCGCGCTCCAGGCCTCCATGGAGGGCTACGCGGTCCTGACCCTGGACGACGTGGTCGAAAGGGCCGACATCTTCATTACCGCCACCGGCAACCGCGACATCATCACCGCCCAGCACATGGCGCGCATGAAGGACAAGGCCATCGTGGGCAACATCGGCCACTTCGACAACGAGATCGACATGGACGGCCTGCGCAAGTTTCCCGGCGTGCGAAGGATCAACGTCAAGCCCCAGTACGACCAGTGGGTCTTCCCCGACGGTCATGGCGTGCTGATCCTGGCCGAGGGGCGGCTGCTCAACCTCGGCTGCGCCACGGGCCACCCCAGCTTTGTGATGTCGACCAGCTTCACCAACCAGGTGCTGGCCCAGGTGGAGCTCGCCGGCAAGGGCGGCCAGTACCAAAAGCAGGTCTACGTCCTGCCCAAGGCGCTCGACGAGAAAGTCGCGCGGCTGCATTTGCCGAAGTTGGGCGTCAAGCTCACCGCCCTCAGCCCTCGGCAGGCTGCCTATCTAGGCGTTAAGGTCGAAGGGCCCTACAAATCGGACCAATACCGGTACTGAGCGTCGAGAGGGGCTCCGCGGCTCTGGTCGTTCGATCCAACGGGGGCGACTACGCCCTTGCCGGGCAAGGCGGAGCCTTCAGGCCGAGTCTGCATTTGGAGTGAACCACGATAGGCCGGTCTCTCCATATGCACGCTGGGCGGCCGACATCGGACATGCTCATCAAGATTGGTGAAGTAGAGGCCCTCTTCCGGTATCCCGTGAAGTCCATGAGCGGCGAACCTCTCGAGGTCGCCGATCTGGGCTGGCACGGTCTTGACGGCGACCGGCGCCTGGCCTTCCGTCGGGCTGACGATCGCGGCGGCTTCCCCTGGCTGACCGCCAGCAAGCTTCCGGAGCTGATCCTCTTTGCTCCGCTGCGGCGGGGACCCGTCGTCGGCGGAGACCTTCCCACGCACGTTCGCACGCCAGAAGGAGAGGAGCTGGCGGTGTTCGGCCAAGAATTGGCGACGGAGGTCGGCCGCCGCCATCGTTCATCGGTCGAGATGATGCACCTCAACCGTGGCATCTTCGACGAAGCGACCATCTCCGTGATTACCTCCGCCACGGTCGGCGAAATCGGGAGGCTCGCGGCGCAGCGTCCAGACGTCCGAAGATTCCGACCAAACATCCTGATTGCATCATTGCGATCCGCCCCCTTCGAGGAGGACGAGTGGGTGGGAGGTGTCCTCTCGTTCGGGGAAGCCAGCCCGGCCGCCGCCATAGGCATCACGACGCGCGACGAGCGCTGTTCGATGGTGAACCTCGACCCCGGCTCGGCGCGCTCCGCCCCCGAGGTGCTAAAGACGATCGTTCGGGTGAGGGACAACATGGCCGGGGTCTACGGCACCGTAGCTCGCCGCGGGCGCCTCGCGGTGGGGCAGCCCGTGCTCTTCCAGCCGGCGGCCGAGCATCGGGAGCACCTGGCGGCTAGGGGTCACCGTGCCGACTGAACGGGAGGTGCTCCCGGGGCTTCCGCCTTTGGGTCCGCCGGCCGAGCCGTTCAGCGCCAACGGGATGGGCACGCACAGCGAGGGCTTCGTAGTTCGGTTTGTGCCGGAGTTCGGATCGCCCTGGACCGGCAACGTCCAGCCGGGGCTTGGGGATGCAAGCGGCGTCTTCAATCACCCGAACGGCCGCGATATCATGGGGTTATCGATGGGCTGGGCGAGGCTCCGTGGAAGGCGCAGTCTACGAAACGGGTAAACGGCTCACGCAGTCGTCCGGTGCCGGGGACTAGGGAGCCGCCGCTGACCCGAGGATTCGACCGCCGAGGGGCTTGATTGAGACTCCCGCCATTTCTGCTTCAGGTCGCCGGACTCAGTGCTCTGAGTGTGGCTCTTGCTTCGTGTGGCGGTCGCGCGGGCGGCGATTGCCTGGCCCTCCCGTGCCCTTTGTCGCTGGCGATCACCGTCATTGTCACTAGCGACACTACGGGCGACCCGGTGACGGGTGCGACGCTCAACGTGTCGGGCGCAACCACCACGATCATTCCCTGCAATGGGCAATGCAACGTACTAGGAACCGCCGGACAGTATGTTGTGGATGTGAGCGCTCCTGGTTTCCAGAGCCGTCGGGTCACGGCGGTGGTGCAGGGGACTAACCCTCCATGCGAATGTCCGACCGTGATTGTCCAGCAGTTGCGTATCGCACTATCACCCAGCCCGTGACCGCCCACCGACGTGGGTCCGTGCGGAATTTCGTATCTTGTCTGGGATGCTCACGAGTTCACGCGCCTGGCGTTTAAAGAGCAAGACCCTGGAACACCGTCACGGTGAGCGCAAAGCGCGGTAATTCTGTGATGTTCAGACCGCACCGCTTGGCCCGCCGCTCGGGTGGTCCCGCCCGTAGAGTTGCCCAATGCCCCGGAGTCTTGGCGCAGAATCTGCCCGATGAGCAGTTGGTTCAATCCGAAGACCGAGAAGCGCGCTAGCGATATCCAAGGGCGAGGGCTCTTCGCTCGGGATGCGATCGCGGCGGGTGAGATCGTAGCCGTCAAGGGCGGCTCCATCGTGGACCGCTCCACCTTGGCCGCGGTCCGGTGCGAGATCTCCGCCGCGGACATTCAGGTTGAGGACGATCTCTACATCGCGCCCCGCCCCGCGGGGGAGGTCGAAGCGAGCATGCTTCACCTCAACCACTCGTGCGACCCCAACGTGGGGGTTCGCGGCCAGATCACATTCGTGGCCATGCGTGATGTCCCGCCGGGATCTGAGCTCACGATCGACTACGCGATGATTGACGGTGATCCGTCCGAGCGAATGGAGTGCTCGTGTGGCACCCGCGAATGCCGCAAGGTGATCACGGGAGAAGACTGGCGCTTGCCGGACCTGCAGCGTAGGTACGCCGGCTACTTTTCCCGCTACATCGAAGACCGATTTCCCGTCGATGGGGAAGGATAACGCAAGGCTGCCCAAGGAGGAATATGCGCCAAATCGTAGGATCGATTGAGGGCGAGTACCGGCGCTACAAGAAGCTCGGTGAAGCGGCGATCGAGCAGCTCACCGATGAGCAGCTGTCCCTGGTGAACGCCGGCGCCGGCAACTCCATTGCGACGCTCGTGTGGCACATATCGGGCAACCTCGAGTCGCGATTCACGGACTTCCTCCAGTCCGACGGTGAGAAGCCCTGGCGTAACCGAGACGACGAGTTCCTCCAGCGGACCATCCCGCAGGCGGAACTTCACGAGAAGTGGGAGAAAGGCTGGACGGTTCTCCTACAGTCTCTTGCCCACCTCGAGGACGAAAACCTGCAGGCACAAGTGAAGATCCGTGGAGTGCCACTCTCGGTTCTTGACGCCCTGCATAGGTCGCTCGCCCACACGAGCTACCATGTTGGCCAGATCGTCTTTCTGGCGAAGGCGCTCCGAGGGGCCGACTGGCGGTATCTGACCATTCCCCCCGGTGGGTCGGCGGCGTACAACCAGAATCCCTTCGCCGAGAAGCCCCCCCGACCGTCCCGGTAAGGACTGGGAGACGCCTGGCCGTCGGCTCCCGTCGGGCGCGCCCGCGACGGCGGCCAAGGGTTGCGCCTACTTGCGCAGTGCCGCCGTTCGTTGTGAATGAGGCGGGTGAGCCATGATTTTCATGGTGATCGAGAACTTTCGGTCCGGCAAAGCTCCTGAGGTGTACCGTCGCTTCCGTGATCGGGGACGGATGGCACCGGAGGGAGTACGGTACGTCTCGAGTTGGGTGGATCTCGGATTCCGGCGCTGCTTCCAAGTGATGGAGGCGGATAGCGAGGCGCTCCTGAGGCAATGGACGGCCAATTGGCAGGACCTGATCGATGTTGAGATCGTTCCCGTAAGAACGTCGGCCGAAGCGGCCCTGGCAATAGCGCCCGAGCTTTGAGGACGGGGGCTTGACAGGAGGCTCCCGGTTCAGGAAAATGACTGTTCGGTCAGCCAACTGACCGGAGAGGTCAGATGGGCGCCCTGCGCAAGAACAAGACCAAGAGGGATGTTGTGACGGAGTTCCGCCACGGGGAAATCCTGGAGGCGGCCCAACGCGTGTTCGCGCGCCGGGGCTTTACGGAGGCTTCCGTGGAAGCGATTGCCCAAGAAGCCGGGCTGGCCAAAGGCACGGTTTACCTCTACTACCCCTCCAAGCGCGCGCTCTACTGGGCAGCCTTGCGCCACGGGCTGCTCGGCCTCGGCGAAGAGTTGGCACGGCGCGTCGCCGCCGCGGAGTCCCTCCGGGAGAAGATCCGGGCCTTCGTGGACACCAAGGTGTCGTACTTCGAGGAGCACCGCGACTTCGTGCAGATCTACTACGCCGAGTTCACCAACGTGGTGGCCCACCCCTGCGCACCCCTTCGGGACTTCCAGGAGTTCTACCTCCAGCAGGTCGGCATCCTAAAGGCGGAGATCCAGGAAGCGGTGCGGAAGCGGGCCATCGCTCGTGTCCCCGAAGACACCGCCGCCTTCGCCATCTTCGACCTCACCAAGGGCGTGATCATGCGGCGGATGCTGGGCTGGTCCAAATCGCGCACCAAGGAGGATATCGATTTCGTGGTGGACCTGGCCTGGCGGGGGCTGGCCCCGCGATGAGCAACCGGCTCGCCGTCTTCATGGCGCTCGCCTTGGCGGGCCGCGCCGCCGTCGCGCAGGAGGGGATTCCGCCCTCCGTCTTCCAAGGCGGGGTGCCCACGGGCGAGGCCACTTCCGATGAGCTCGCGCTCTCTCTCCCCGACGCGGTCGAGCGCGGACTCCACTACAACCTTGGGCTGATCCTGGGGCGAGAGGACGTGCGCGCGGCACAGGGCGCGCGGGGGGAGGCTCGGGCCGATCTGCTCCCCCAGGTGCGGGCCGGCTTGCTGGAGACCCGCCAGAAGATCAACCTCGCCTCTTTCGGCTTCACGAGCTTCCCCGGCCTCCCCGAAATAGTGGGCCCCTTCAGCGTCTTCGACGCCCGCGCCTTCGTCTCCCAGACGGTCCTTGACCTCAAGGCCCTCCATCACGCCCGGGCCGCCTCCAAGGAGCTGCGCGCCGCCGAACACGAGGAGCGCAACACCCGCGAGTTGGTGGTGCTGGCTTGCGCGGGGCTCTACCTGCAGACGGTGGCGGGAGAGAGCCGCATCGCCGCCACCCGGGCCCAGCTCGATACGGCCGAGGCCCTGCTCGCGCTTGCCCGCGACCGCAAAGCGGCGGGCCTGGCCACCGGACTCGACGCCCTGCGGGCGGAGGTGCAGATGCAGGCCCAGCACCAGCGGCTGCTGGTGGCAGAGGAGGAAGCCGCCAAGGACAAGCTGGCCCTCGCGCGCGCGCTCGGCCTGCCCCTCGGCCAGCGCTTCCGGCTCACCGACCCCATGCCGTTGGCTACCCTGGCGCCGCCAAGCCCCGAGGAGGCGGTGGCGCGCGCTTGGCGTGAGCGGCCCGATCTCAAGGCCGCCCAGGCCCGCGTCGAGGCCGCGGAAGCCCAGCGCCGATCTGCCCTCGGCGAGGGGCTCCCTTCCTTGGCCGTGGACGCGGACTACGGCACGATCGGGAACGACCCCGGCACCGCTCGTGCGACCTTTACCCTGGGCGCCGCTTTGCGGGTCCCGATCTTCGAGGGGGGGCGGGTGCAGGGGAAGGTGCGAGCGGCGGAGGCCAGGGTCCAAGAAGACCGAGCGCGGCTCGAAGACCTGCGCGCCCGCATCTACTACGAAGTGCAGACGGCCTTCCTCGACCTGCGGTCGGCCCAGGACCGGGTGCAGGTTGCGGAGAAGGCCCTCGGTCTGGGCCGTGAGCAACTACGGCAAGCTCAGGACCGCTTCGCGGCCGGGGTCGCGAGCAACATCGACGTGGTCCAGGCCCAGGAAGCACTGGCCACGGCATCCGAGAACAGCATCGCGAGCTTGTACGCACACAACGTAGCCAAGGTCTCCTTGGCCCGGGCCCTGGGAGGGGCGGAGGCGAGCTACATACAGCTCTTGCGAGGACAGTAGATGGCGCAGAGTGTGCCGATTCGAGACGAGAGCGAGCAGGGAGCACAGGTTGACGCCGGCCTCGCCCCCGGCCCCGCTGCGCGCTGGCGGCGGGGGGGGTGGCTGCTGGTGGCGGCGGCCGTGGTCCTGGTCGTCGGGAACGTGGCCTGGCGCTATTTCGCGGTCCGCGAGTCCACGGACGACGCCCAGATCGACGGACACGTGAACCCGGTGGCCGCTCGAGTGGGGGGCACGGTCCTGGCCGTGCTGGTCCAAGACAACCAGGTCGTCGAGAAGGGCACGCTGCTTCTGAGGATCGATCCCCGGGACTACGAGGTGGCGGCGGCCCGGGCCCAAGCCGACCTGGGAGAGAACGAGGCGATGGCGCGAGCGGCCCACCTGTCGGTGCCGCTCACCTCCACGACCACCGGCACCCAGGTGACCGCCGCGGCGAGCGACCTGGAGGGATCCGGGGCGCGGCTCGCCTCCGCCCGCGCCCAGCTACGCGAGGCCGAGGCCCGGGATCGGAAGGCAAGCCAAGACCTGAACCGCCTGCGGCCCCTTCTGGCCAAGGACGAGGTTTCGCAGCAGGAGTACGACACCGCGGTGTGGGCGGCTGACTCCGCCCGGGCCGCCCGAGAGGCCGCGGAGGCCGCGGTCCGCGAGGCGGAGAAGGGCGTGGAGTCGGCACGCGCGCGTCTCCTCCAGGCCCAGACCGGCTCTGAGCAAGTCCAGATTGCCTCCGCCCGGGCTGCCTCCGCGGCGGCCAAGGTCGAGCAGACCCGGGCCACCCTCGAACAAGCGCGCCTCAATCTCGCCTACACCGAGGTCACGGCTCCCGTGAGGGGCGTTGTCAGCCGCAAGACGGTGGAGGTGGGCCAGGTGGTCCAGCCGGGTCAGCCCATGCTCGCGATCGTGCCCCTGGACGACATCTGGGTCACCGCCAACTTCAAGGAGAGCCAGCTCAAGGGCATGCGGCCCGGCCAGTCCGCGGTGATCTCGGTGGATGCCTACGGGGGGCGGCAGTACCGCGGCCACGTGGACAGCATTGCCGCCGCCACGGGCTCGCGATTCAGCCTTCTCCCCCCTGAGAATGCGACCGGGAACTACGTCAAGGTCGTGCAGCGGCTGCCGGTGAAGATCGTCCTCGAGCCCGACCAGGACCAAGAGCACCGTCTCCGCCCCGGCATGTCGGTGGTCCCCACCGTCTTCACGAAATGAGAAGAGGAATCCGCCTGGTCGCCGATGCCCATGCACCCCGCCGCCCCCGTGCGGCAGCGGGGAGCGCTCTCGCGGCCCGCCCCGCCTGCCCCCTCCTGGGCGCAGTCCCCGTGGCCGGCTCCGCCCGCGGCGGGGACGGGCCCGCTCTAACCGCCCGGCGGTGACGTCGCTTCCGCCCCGGGGGCGCGAGGTCAACCCCTGGATCGTCGCCGTGGCCGTGATGTTCGGCACCTTCATGGAGGTGCTGGACACCACGGTGGTGAACGTCTCCCTCCCCCACATCGCGGGCAGCCTGTCCGCGACCATCGACGAGTCGACCTGGGCCCTCACCTCCTACTTGGTCGCGAACGCCATCGTCCTCCCCCTGACCGGTTGGCTTGCGAACCAGTTTGGCCGCAAGCGCCTGCTCATGCTCTCGGTGGGTGGGTTCACGGTCTCCTCTTTCCTTTGCGGGCTGGCTCCGAACCTCTCCCTGCTGATCGCCTTCCGCCTGGTGCAGGGCCTGACCGGGGGCGCGCTCCAGCCCATCTCCCAGGCGGTGCTGCTCGAAGCCTTTCCCCCCGAGCAGCGCGGCCGGGCCATGGGCTTCTGGGGCCTGGGGATCGTCGTGGCCCCCATCCTGGGCCCCGTGCTCGGGGGCTGGCTGACCGACAGCTACAGCTGGCGCTGGGTCTTCTACATCAACATCCCGGTGGGGGTGGCCTCCCTGGTCATGGCCCAGCTCTTCATCTTCGACCCCCCCTACATCGGGCGGCGCGCGACCCGGATCGACTACCAGGGCATGGGGCTTCTGGCCGTGGGCATCGGAGCGCTTCAGATCCTGCTCGACAAGGGCCAGGAGGAGGACTGGTTCGCCTCCAGCGCGATGACGGTGCTGGTGGCGGTCGCGGTGGCGGCGCTGGTGGCGTTTCTCGTCCACGAGCTCCGAGTGCAACAGCCCGTGGTCAACCTGCGCGTCTTCCGCGTGTCGACCTACAGCGCGGGAGTCTTTCTCATGACCGTGATGGGCTTCGTCCTCTACGGCAGCCTGGTCCTGCTGCCGATCTTCCTGCAGACGCTGCTCGGCTATCCGTCGCTGCAAGCGGGTCTCGCCATGGCGCCCCGGGGGATGGGCGCGTTCCTGGCCATGCCCGCGGTGGGGATGCTCCTGGGGCGGGTGCCGGCGCGCCGCATGCTGGCGATGGGGCTCGTCACCGGCTCCTTCACTCTCTTCTGGCTGGGTTCCCTGAACCTCAGCGCGGGCTACTGGGACATCTTCTGGCCGCAGTTCCTGCAGGGGATCTCTCTAGGGATGCTCTTCGTCCCCCTGACCACCATCACCATGGATCCCATCCCCAAGGAGTCCATGGGCAACGCCACCAGCATGTTCAACCTCATGCGCAACATCGGGGGGAGCATGGGCATCGCCGCCGCCACCACCCTCCTCTTCCGGCGGCAGCAGGCCCATTTGAACGTCCTGGGGGCCCACGTGGATCCCTTCAGCCCCCAGGCCCGGGCCCTGCTCGAGCAGCTGCGGGCCGGCTTCTTGGCCCGGGGATCCGATTTCGCCACCGCCACCGACCAGGCCCGGGTCGCCGCCTTCGGGCTCGTTCAGCGCCAGGCGGCCATGCTGTCCTTCACCGACGTCTTCCGCCTGCTCGCGCTGCTCTTCCTGGCCCTCTTGCCCCTCTTGCTCGTGATGAAGAGCCCCCGCGCGGGCCGGAGCGCGGCCGCGGCCGGGACGCATTAGCGTAGCGGGACCGGCTCCTTAGCGGGCGGCCCGCCGGGCCGCGGTCCGGGGCAAGAGGTCGGCCAGGAAGCGGCCGGTGTAGGACTCCCGGACCGCGGCCACCTCCTCGGGGGTGCCCCTGGCCACCACCCGACCCCCCGCGTCCCCGCCCTCCGGTCCCAAGTCGATAACGTAATCGGCGGTCTTGATCACGTCCAGGTTGTGCTCGATGACGACCACCGTGTTGCCGCCCTCCACCAGCCGGTCCAGCACCCGCAGCAGCTTCCGGATGTCGTCGAAGTGCAACCCGGTGGTGGGCTCGTCGAGGATGTAGAGGGTGCGGCCGGTGGAGCGCTTCGAGAGCTCGCGGGAGAGCTTGACCCGCTGGGCCTCGCCCCCGGAGAGGGTCGGGGAGGACTGGCCGAGGGCAATGTACCCGAGGCCGACGTCGGCCAGGGTCTCCAGGGCGCGGCGGATCTGGGGGTGGTTCTTGAACAGCTGCAGGGCCTCGTCCACCGTGAGGGCCAGCACGTCGGCAATGGAGAGGTTGTTGTACTTGACCTGGAGGGTGGCTTCGTTGAAGCGCTTGCCCTGACAGACCTCGCAGGGGACGTAGACATCGGGCAGGAAGTGCATCTCCACCCGCTTCACGCCGTCCCCCTCGCAGGCCTCGCACCGGCCACCCTTGACGTTGAAGGAGAAGCGGCCCGGCGTGTAGCCGTGCATCCGCGCCTCGGGCAAGAGCGCGAAGAAGTCCCGGATCAGGTCGAAGACCTTGGTGTAGGTGGCGGGGTTGCTACGGGGCGTGCGTCCGATGGGGCTCTGGTCGATGTCGATGATCTTGTCGATCTCGGGAAGGCCGTCCACCCGGGTGTGCGCGCCCACCACCACGTCGCTGCCGTGGAGGGCGCGGGCCGCGGCCGGGTACAGGATCTGGTTGACGAGGGTGCTCTTGCCCGCCCCGCTCACCCCGGTGACGCACACGAAGAGCCCGAGCGGGAAGTCCACCGTGATGTCCTTCAGGTTGTTCTCCCGCGCGCCCGACACCGTCAGCTTCCGGGCGTCGGCCTCCCGCCGCCGGGGTGGAACCTCGATCTCGAGGTCGCCCCCCAGGTAGCGCGCGGTCAGGCCCTCTCCCTTGGCCGTGACCTCCGCGGGCGGGCCCGCCGCCACCACCTGGCCCCCGTGCCGCCCCGCTCCGGGGCCGAAATCGATCAGCCAGTCCGCCTCTTCCATGGCCTCGCGGTCATGTTCCACCACCACCACCGTGTTGCCGATGTCGCGCAGGTGCTGGAGGGCGGCCAGGAGCTTCTTGTTGTCGCGCTGGTGGAGGCCGATGGAGGGCTCGTCGAGCACGTAGATGACGCCGGTCAGCTCGCTCCCGATCTGGCTGGCCAAGCGGATGCGCTGCCCTTCCCCCCCGGAGAGGGAGGGGGCGGGGCGGTCCAGGGTGAGGTAGCTGAGGCCCACGTCGAGCAGGAAGCGCAGGCGGGCGCGGATCTCCTTCAAGAGCTCGGCCGCGATCTTGGCCTCGCTCCCCTTCAAGTCCAGGGAGTCGAAGAAGGCGTGGGCCCCGGCCACGGAGAGGGCAGTCACCTCGGCGATGTTCCGGCCCCCCAGTTTGACGCCCAGAGCCTCGGTCCGGATGCGGCGGCCCCCGCAGGCCGAGCAGGGCCGGTTGCTCAGGAACTTCTGGTAATACTGCCGCATCTCCTCGGAGCGGGTCTCCCGCATGCGGCGCATCATGGAGTTGATGGCGCCCTCGTAGCGCATCTTGAAGGCGCCGCTGCCCCAGGACCCCTTGATCTGGATCTTCACGCGGTCGTCGCCGGTGCCATGGAGGATCACCCGGCGGTGGGCGGCAGAGAGCGACTTCCAGGGTTTGTTGAGGTCTATGCCCCGCTCGCGGGCCACCGCCCGCACGATGTCGGTGCCCCAGCTCGTGCCCTCGCCCACTGCCCCCAGCGGCTTCACCGCTCCCTCGTTGATGGTGAGGTTGGGATTGGGGACCACCAGCTCGGGGTCCATCTCCATGCGGGTTCCCAGCCCCGAACACTCCGGGCACATGCCCAGGGGGGAGTTGAACGAGAAGAGCTGGGGCGTGGGCTCGGGGAAGGAAATGCCGCAGTGGTGGCAGGCCCGATGCTCGGAGAGAACCTTCTCCGGCCGCCCCTCGGGGGCCACGATCATGCTCCCCTGGCCGTGGCGGAGGGCGGTCTCCACCGAGTCGTGCAGCCGCTCTTTCATCCCTGGCTTGGCGATGAGCCGGTCCACCACGGCGTCGATCGAGTGCTTCTTCTTCTTGTCGAGCCGGATCTCCTCCTCCAGCGAGAGCACGATCCCGTCCACCCGGACGCGGGTGAAGCCCGCCTTGCGGACCTGCTCCAGCACCTCTCGATGCTCGCCCTTCCGCTCCTTCGCGAGGGGGGCCAGGAGCAGGTATTTGGTCCCGGCGGGGAGCTCCTGGACCTCGTGGACGATCTGCTGGGAGGATTGCTGGGACACGGGGCGGCCGCACTTGTGGCAGGTGAGGCGGCCCACCCGCGCCCACAGCACGCGCAAGTAGTCGTGGATCTCGGTGATGGTTCCTACCGTGGACCGGGGGTTGCCGCTGGCCGCCTTCTGCTCGATGGAGATGGTGGGGGCGAGGCCGCGGATGGAGTCGTAGAGCGGCTTGTCCATCTGCCCCAGGAACTGCCGGGCGTAGGCATTCAGGCTCTCGATGTAGCGGCGCTGGCCTTCTGCGTAGAGGGTGTCGAAGGCCAGGCTGGACTTGCCCGAACCCGACACCCCGGCGAGTACCACCAGCTTCTTCTTGGGGATCTCCACGGTGACGTTCTTGAGGTTGTGCTGGCGGGCCCCGGTGATGATGATGCGGTCCAGTTCCATCGCGCGTGTCCCTCGCGGCTCCCGAGCGGGCCGAACCCTTGATGTTAGCCGGGAAAGGGGAGCCGGTCGAGCCCCCGGGGAGGGCCCGGAGGGGATTGTGGGATGGGCGGCCGGATGGCGGCGCCCCCTCTGCTTCGCGCGGCGCGTGGCCGCGGAGCAGCCAGGCGCGGTGCTATCATGCCCTGCCCATGGCCACGAACCTTTTTGGACGGGAGCGAGAGGCGATTCTGCGCGAGGTCGCGGCCCTGGGCGAGCCGGCCTACCGCGCCCGGCAGGTCTACGTCTGGATCTACAAGAAGCGCGCCCGCTCCTTCGAGGCCATGACCAACCTGAGCAAAGCCCTGCGCGAGGAGCTGGCCCGTCGCTATGTGCTGCGCTGGCCGGAGGTCGCGGAGCGGAAGCTGTCTTACGACGGCACCGTCAAATACCTGCTTCGCCTGGAGGACGGCGCCGCCATCGAGAGCGTGTACATCCCCGAGGACCGCCGCCGCACCATCTGTATCTCCACCCAGGCGGGCTGCCCACTGCGCTGCGCTTTTTGCCTCACCGGGATCGCGGGCTACAAGCGGAACCTGAAACCAGCGGAGATCCTGGGCCAGGTGGCCCTCCTCATGGAGGAGGCGCCGGCCCGGCGGCAACCCTGGAACGTGGTGATGATGGGCATGGGCGAGCCGCTCCTCAACTACGAGGCCACGGTCTCCGCCCTCCGGGTCCTGATGGACCCCGAGGGCTTCGCGGTGGCTCCCAAGAAGCTCACCCTCTCCACGGTGGGCATCCTGCCCGCCCTGGAGAAGCTGATGCGGGAGCCGGTGCGTCCGAACCTGGCCATCAGCCTTCACGCCCCCAACCCCGCCCTCCGGCGCGCGCTCATGCCCGTGGAGGAGAAGTACAGGATCGAAGAGGTGATCGCGGCCGCCCAGCGCTATCCGATTCCGCGGGGCGGGCTCGTGACCTACGAGTACGTGCTGCTCCGCGGGGTGAACGACACCCCCGGCCACGCCCGAGAGCTGGTTCGGCTCCTGAGCGGCGCCCGAGCCAAGGTGAACCTCATCCCCTTGAACCCCGCCCCCCAGATCCCTTTCGAGGCGCCGCGCGCGGAGGCGGTCGACGCCTTCTGCGCGGCCCTAGCCGAGGCCCGCCTGACCGTCTCCGTCCGGCGTCCGCGCGGCCAGGACATCCTGGCCGCATGCGGCCAGCTCCATCTGAAGCAGGGCCTGCCCGCCCCCGCTCCCGCGCCGCCATCCTGAACGCCGGTCACCCCAAAACCCCTCGGAAAGGATTCGATGCGCCACTCCCTTGCCGCCCGTCTCCTGTTTCTGGGCGCCCTGCCCGCATTGAGCGGAGTCGGCCGCGTCCGGGCCGATGAGCCGGAGGCGCCCCGCAAGCTCGTCTTGGACGTGGATTTCGCGGTGGCCAACGTCAACGACCGGAGCCTCATCCAATCCCTGGGGCGCGAGCACCAGACCAAGATCCCCTACGCCATCCTGGGAGTATCGGGGACCCTGAGCCCCCATCTCTCCTACCGGGTGGAGCTGAACGGCGTCAACGACTCCGTGAAGCCCGAACCATTCCTGCCCTCCGACCAAACGCCCTTCTTCTTCCCCAACCAGGCCGACCCCAGGTATGGCGTTTCCTCCAAGCCGGAAGGACAGTTCAAGGTCGACGACTACAAGAACAGCGGCTGGGATCCCTATATCCAGGAGCAGTATCTCCGGCGCGCCTTCATCGACGTGCACAAGGCGGGCGGCCGCCTGGGCGTGGTCGTGGGACGGTTCTTTGTCCCTCTGGGATTCCTGCTCGAGGAGGGACGCTGGTTCACGGTCAAGGACCTCACCCACATCCAGGCCATCAACAACCAGACCGACGTGGGGGCCGAGGTCTATGGGTCCTTCGGGGGGGAGGACTCGTTCCACGGCCGGTTCTTCACGGCCGTGATCACGGGCAACGGCAACCCCTATCACGACTACGTCTACTACGATTTCACCCGTTCCGCCGCCGAGGACACGAACTCGGCCGTGGGGGGCGTTGCTTCCGTGCGCCTCTTCCCTCTCAAGGGGGTCGAGCTCCGAGCGAGCGGCGAGTACAACTACGTGGGCTCGCGCGTCGCGCAGGACACCACCGTCCAGCGGTCCAAGCACAACGACCACCGGCTGGTGGTGGGGGCGAGATACCGCCCCCCGCAATTCGGGCACTTGGAAGTCTTCGGCGAA
>Ga0210384_10004184_pt1 | contig 16234 bp, 14 predicted proteins | sample IncBWH2MmetaG_FD_160574 | JGI IMG/M metagenome (GOLD analysis project Ga0210384, IMG submission 160574) | Forest soil microbial communities from Barre Woods Harvard Forest LTER site, Petersham, Massachusetts, United States - Inc-BW-H-2-M | ecosystem: Environmental > Terrestrial > Soil >...
GTACTTGTCATGAAGGACGACGCGCGGCATCAGCCGCGCCGCGCCGCGCCGACGCCGCGCGCATGAGTCAGGGATGCTCGCTCGCGCTCGAGCGTCTCGACGTCTGTCACGACAAGGAGCGCCGGCACCCCCGATGTGACATTCGCGTCAGACCGGCCGGCGCGTGTGGACGCTGCCCGCGGGCATCGTCGCGGCCTCGATGGCCCGACGATGCCAAACCAACTAAAAAGACGGGGAACCGTGTTTGTCCCAACCGCCTGAGCGCGTCCAGCGAGTGGTGGCTGCGTCCCGTCGGGGCTGGCGTTGAGGGGCGGCGAGCACCGCAGGGGCGGGGGCGGCGCGCGCAGCGCGCTTCGTCAACTGACTCGCGCCAGCTGTTTGAACGGAGCGCGCAGCGCGAAGTGAGTTCTGGCGCGCGCCCCCGCTCCGAGGAGCGCAGCGCAGTCGACGCGCAGGGGAGACCGCCACGATGCCAGCTCCGGCGGGACGCAGCCGCCGCTCGCCAGCGCGGTGGACGCCCGAAACCCTGGACTCGCCGACCCGCCGCGCCAATCGCCTGCTCCCCGCACATCGGCGAAGAACCTTTTTTTGCCGATCTGCGCGGGGCGTCCGCTCAGGCCGGCAGCGCGTCCAGCAGCCGCCCGGCCTCGATGTGCAGCTGCCGGTCGCAGCGTGCCGCGATGGCCTGGTCGTGCGTGACCAGCACCAGCGTCGTGCCGATCTCGCGGTTCAGGTCGAACATCAGCTGCATCACCGTCTCGCCGGTGGCGAAGTCGAGGCTGCCGGTGGGTTCGTCGGCCAGCAGCACCTGCGGCCGCACGACGAAGGCGCGCGCCAGTGCCACGCGCTGCTGCTCGCCGCCCGAGAGCACGCGCGGGTAGTGCAGCAGGCGCTCGCCCAGGCCCACGCGCGCCAGCATCTCGGTGGCGCGCGCGCGCGCGTCTCGCGCGCCGGCGAGCTCCAGCGGCAGCATCACGTTCTCCAGCGCGGTGCGGTGGGCCAACAGCTGGAAGCTCTGGAACACGAAGCCCACGCGCTCGGCGCGCACGGCGGCGCGCTGGTCCTCGCTGAGCGCGAACAGGTCGCTGCCGGCCATGGTCACCTTGCCGGAGGTGGGAACGTCCAGGCCCGCGAGCAGTCCAAGAAGCGTGCTCTTGCCCGAGCCGGAGGCGCCGACGATGGCGGCCGACTCGCGGGCGTTCAGGGTGAACGAGATGTCATGGAGAATCGTCAGGGTTCCGGTGGCGTCACTCACCTGCCGGGTGAGACGGTCGACGACGATGATGGGCTCAGACATGCATTCACTTTTCGGGGCGCGGACATCGCGCCGCAGATTGCTGCACTTTAGCGCGGCCGTCGCGGCGGCGCTGGCCACCGCCTTTGCGTCCGGTGCGTGGGCCGCGGGCGAACGCGAGATCGTCGTCGTGGGCGACAGCGTCTCCGCCGAGTACGGCCTGGCGCGCGGCACCGGCTGGGTGGCGCTGCTGGGCCGGCGCGTGGCCGAACAGAAGCTGCCCTGGACGGTGGCCAACGCCAGCATCAGCGGCGACACCACCTCGGGCGGCCTCGCGCGCCTGCCGCAGGTCCTGAAGCAGCATCATCCCAAGGTGGTGGTGATCGAGCTGGGCGGCAACGACGCCCTGCGCGGCCTGCCCATGAGCGACACGCGCAAGAACCTCGACGCGATGACGACGATGGCCGAGGCCGCGGGCGCCCGCGTGGTGATCGCCGGCATGATGGTGCCGCCCAACTTCGGCCGCAAGTACCAGGCGGACTTCGCGCAGGTGTATGCCGACGTGGCCGCCGCCCACAAGGCCGCGCTGGTGCCGTTCATCTTCAAGGGCATCGCCGACCGGCCCGACGCGGACGACTGGTTCCAGGCCGACCGCATCCACCCGGTGGCCAAGGCGCATCCGATCATCCTGGACAACGTCTGGCCCTTGCTGAAGCCGCTGCTGAAGTCCTGAGAGGTTGAGCTCAGCGCGCGGCCGCGGATGCCGGCCTGGCCGACAGCGGCACCTGCACCGTGGCCGCGCCCGGCGACAGCACGCGTCCGGCCGGCCCGGGCGGCGGCCCCTGCGGCGCGGCCCCGGCCACGCGGGCCTCGAACGCCGGCTTGCGCAGCTCCGCGCCGCGAACGGCCGGCATCGTCGACACAGGCACCTGCGGCAGCAACGCGGATGCCACCACCACGGCCATCGCGCCCGGCACGCCCCGATTGGCATACGCGACCACCCCCGTTGGCGCGAGACGCGCGCGCCCGTTGATGGCCACGGCGCGTCGACCCGTGGGTCCCACGTTGGCGTTGTTGATCGCGTTCCAGTACTTCGCAGACACCGCGTAGCCGGGGAACAGCAATTCGTCCGGCGCCAGCGCCACCCAGGCGATGGCCGGGGCATCGCCGACGGCGAGCGCCGGGCCGCCGAACCATCCCGCCACGGCCGGCGCGTAGACCGGGCGCGTCGAGCCCCACTGCCCCGGCGTCCAGGCCCAGTGGCCGCGCCGCATCGCCCAGCGCCCGTAGTGCGACGGCGCGAAGCCCCAGGGCTCGTCGTCGACCCAGGTCCAACCCCAGCGCGCGCTCCACCACCAGGCGCCCTGCTGGAACGGCTGCCAGCCGGCCGGCAGCTTCGAAGGCGTCCACCAGGACGCGCCATCGCTGCCCACGCTCCAGGCGCCGAAGCGCGCCAGTTCGGCCGCACCGGTCATTTCGGGCGGCAGGCGCATGGCGGCATTGGCGGCCGCGGGCTTGTCGTCGGCCTTGTCCTGCGCCAGCACGGCGTCGCCGAACGCGTCCTTGACCGGCGGCACCAGGCGGTAGTGCGTGGCCTGTTGCGGACCCGTGCGCCAGACCTCCGCGCGCTGCGGCGCGGCCACCGGCAGCGAGCTGTCGGGCGCCTCCAGCAGCATGTCGCCGCTCCACGCCTGCGCGGCCAGCAGCTGGTTGGCGGCGGCGCGGTCGAAGCGGTACTGGCCCGGGTGGTGCGGCACCCACGCGCCCTCGTCGGTGTCGACGAACAGCTCGCCGGGAATGTCGTCGGAGCGCACGCGCACCGCCAGCTGGCCGTGGTCGAAGCGCAGGCGGATGCGCTGGTCGTCGAGCTGCGTCACCTGGATGTCGGTGTCGGCGCCCAGCCGCAGAACGGTCGAACCGACCTGCAGCGTGGCATCGCCGGTCTTGTCGGTGGTGATGCGGTCGCCGGTGGACAGCGGCTGGTTGCGCGCCACCGACGTCCAGGCGCCCTCGGAGTTGATCGTGCGGACGGTGCCGGCGACGTCGGCCACGCGGCCGACGCGGGCCGGTGGGTCTTCCTGCGCGCGCACGCCCGCGCCAGCGAGGCAGGCGACGGCAAGGACAAGCGAGCGAAAAAAGTGGCTCATGGACACATTCAACGCGACAAAGGCGCGGGCCGACGACAGTCCGGATCGGTCATGCCTAGTCGTCCGCGTTCGGATCCATGTCGGGGAACAGCACGCTGGTGTAGCCGAACTGCGTCAGGTCGCGCATGCGCGTCGGGTACAGCCGGCCGATCAGGTGGTCGCATTCGTGCTGCACCACGCGCGCGTGGAAGCCGTCGGCCTCGCGATCGATGGCGTTGCCCAGCTCGTCGAAGCCCGTGTAGCGGATGCGCTCCCAGCGCGGCACCACGCCGCGCAGGCCCGGCACCGACAGGCAGCCTTCCCAGCCGTCCACCTCGGCGCCGTCCAGCAGCGTGATCACCGGGTTGATCAGCACCGGCTTGGGCACCGGCGGCGCGTCGGGGTAGCGCACGTTGCTGTCGTAGCCGTAGATGACGAGCTGCAGGTCGACGCCGATCTGCGGCGCCGCCAGGCCGGCGCCGTTGGCGTGCTTCATCGTCTCGAACATGTCGGCGACGAGCTCGCGCATCTCGGGCGTGTCGAAGCGTTCGACGGGCTTGGCGATGCGCAGCAGGCGCGGGTCGCCCATCTTGAGGATTTCGCGAACGGTCATGGTGGGAACGGAGCCTCGAAAAGTTTCCTGAACGAAAAGTGCGATGCGGCGGGCGATCAATCGGCGGCCGCATCGGGCGGCGCGGCCAGCAGCGCGCGCAGGCCGGCCTCGTCGAGGACGGCCACGCCCAGCTCGCGAGCCTTGTCCAGCTTGCTGCCGGCCTCCTCGCCGGCCACGAGCCAGTCGGTCTTCTTCGACACCGAGCCGCTGGCCTTGCCGCCGGCCGCCTCGATGAGATCCTTGGCCTCGTCGCGGCTCAGCGTGGGCAGCGTGCCGGTGATGACCAGCGTCTTGCCCAGCAGCGGGCGGAACGCGTCGCTGGCGGTGCCCGCGATGGCCGGCCAGTGCAGGCCCGCGGCGCGCAGCTGCTCGACGATCTCGCGGTGGTGTGGCTGGTCGAAGAACGCGCGCACGCTGGTGGCGACGATGGGGCCGACGTCGGGCACCTCCAGCAGTTGCTCCACGCTGGCGTCCATCAGCTTGTCGACGTCGCCGAAATGGCGCGCGAGATCCTTGGCCGTGGTCTCGCCCACGTGCCGGATGCCCAGCCCGAACAGGAAGCGCGGCAAGGTGGTGGCCTTGCTGCGCTCGATGGCGTCCACCAGCTTGCTGGCGCTCTTCTCGCCCATGCGCTCCAGCTCGTTGAGCTTGGCCACGCCCAGCTTGTAGAGCTCGGGCAGCGTGCGCACGATCCCCAGGTCGACCACCTGCTCGACGATCTCGTCGCCGAGACCCTCGATCTCCACCGCACGCCGGCTCGCGAAGTGCAGGATGGCCTGCTTGACCTGCGCGGGACAGGTGACGCCGCCGGTGCAGCGCCAGGCCACCTCGCCTTCGCGGCGCTCGATGGGGCTGCCGCAGGCCGGGCACTTGCCGCCCACGCGCGCGAACATGTCGAAGGGGGCGAGCGCCGCCACCTCCGGCGGCCGCCGTTCCAGCACTGCGGCCACGACCTGCGGGATGACGTCGCCGGCGCGGCGCACGATCACGGTGTCGCCGATGCGGATGTCCTTGCGCCGGATCTCGTCCTCGTTGTGCAGCGTGGCGTTGCTGACCGTGGTGCCGCCGACGAACACCGGCTGCAGCTTGGCGACAGGCGTCAGCGTGCCGATGCGGCCCACCTGCACGTCGATGTCCAGCAGCAGCGTGGTCTGCTCCTGCGCCGGGTACTTGTGCGCGACGGCCCAGCGCGGCTCGCGGCTCACGAAACCCAGCCGGGCCTGCAGCTCGCGCGAGTCGACCTTGTAGACGACGCCGTCGATGTCGTACGGCAGCTTGTCGCGCTCGGCGCCCATGGCCTGGTGGAAGGCGACGAGGCCGTCGGCGCCGAGGCTGATCACGCGCTGCTTCGCGACGGGAAAGCCCATCGCGTCCAGCGCGTCCAGCAGGCCCCCGTGGGTGGCGGGCACCGTCCAGCCCTGCACGTCGCCGAGACCATAGGCGAAGAAGCTCAGCGGCCGCTTGCGCGACTGGTTCGGGTCGAGCTGGCGCACCGCGCCGGCCGCGGCGTTGCGCGGGTTGACGACCGTCTTCTCGTTCTTGGCGCCGGCGGCGATCAGCGCGCGCTGGCGTTCGTTGTAGGCCTCGAAGTCGTCGCGCCGCATGTAGACCTCGCCCCGCACCTCCAGCACCGGCGCCGAGACGCCACGCAGCTTCAGCGGGATCTGCCGGAGCGTGCGGATGTTGGAGGTGACGTCCTCGCCCTTCTCGCCGTCGCCGCGGGTGGCCGCCTGCACCAGCACGCCGTGCTCGTAGCGCAGGTTGATGGCCAGGCCGTCGAACTTCAGCTCGGCCGAATAGGCCACCGGCGCATCGGATTCGGCCAACCCCAGCTCGCGCCGCACGCGGGCGTCGAAGGCCTGGGCGCCGCCGGCCGTGGTGTCGGTCTCGGTGCGGATGCTCAGCATGGGCACCGTGTGCACCACCGTATCGAAGCCCTCCAGCACCTGGCCGATGACGCGCTGCGTGGGCGAATCGGCGCGCTGCAGCTCAGGATGGGCGGCCTCGAGGGCCTGCAGCTCCTGGAACAGCTTGTCGTAGTCGGCGTCGGGGATGCTGGGCTCGTCGAGCACGTAGTACTTGTAGGCGTGCTCGTGCAGGATCGCGTGCAGCTCGTCGGCGCGTTTCGCGGCGGTGGCGGGGATCGAAGTCATCGGCAGGAGTTTAGTAGGTCGCGGTGTCGGACCGAAGCGCTCGGGAGCACCCGAATCGCGCCTTCCGCGCGTCAATCCTCGAGCTTGCACCGGATCAGCCCGGACAGCGCCAGGCCGACCAGCACCGGTGCCACCAGACCCAGCGTCGTCTCGAGTCAGCTCCAGTACAGCGCGCCGCGGCCCCAGCCGGAGACCGGCGGCAGCGGCTCCGCGTCGATGCCTGCAACCGCCGCCACGCTCGGGACACTCACCGCGGAGGCCCCGGACGCCGCCTTGACCGGCTGCGCGCACTGCACCGGTGCCCAATCCGTGGACTGGCGCAGCTCGATGGCCGACAGTAGCATCTGGGCAGCGTAGGCCCAGGCGTTGAAGTCGGGGTACGCCGGTGCCACGCAGTCCTCGAAGCGCAGCGGACGCCGCACTTCGCAGTCCTCCAGGTCCAGGAAGCCGACGACGCGCAGGTGCTTCAGGCGCACGCTGCGCTCATGCACCTTGAGCGAAGGATCAGACTCGCTGGCGAGCTCGCGCAGCACCTGGGCGCTGATCCAGGTGCGCGCATCGTGGGACGCTGTCTTCGGCTTGGCCGGCTGGGCGACGCGCCCATCCAGCGCCGCCTGCCGGAGCGCGCGCTCCACGGCGGCCTGGGCGTCAGCAGGGGTGGGCGTGTTCGGCGCGTCGGGATGTGTGGCATCCAAGGGCGGCTCCTTGTCGATGGCCCGCACCGGCGACGTGCCGGGGGCGGGCCCGCCAATTCCGTCCCAGCGGCAGCGCCGAGCCGCGCCGTGCAGCCAAGGGTTTGGCCGCTGCGCCTATTGGTAGACGACCTGCGCGCGCAGGTTGGGCATCACCTTCTGCGCGAAGCGCTTGAGCGTGGCCATGGCCTCGGGCGTGCAGAGCGCGCCCGGCGTGCGGTCGTCCAGCGTGCGCTTGACCGCCAGCTGATTGGCGCTGCGCACGTAGCTGGCGGTGTAGGTGAAGTCGCCTTCATTGACGGCCAACGGCTGCGGCGTGAACACCATCTGCACAGTCTTCGGGAAACGGAACGTCATGTCCTCGACGACGCGGATGCCGCTGCAGGTCATGAGTACCGTCTCCGGCTGTCGTTGCATCTCCATGCCGATCAAGCCGGCGATCTGGGCCGGCGCGGAGAACATCGGGCCGACGTTGAACGCGCCGGAGCCGGGGATGTTGAAGATGCCGGCGACGTCGAACGTGGCGGCGTAGCGGTGGGTGTCCAGCAGTTCGGCCGGGTCGTCCATCGTGAACGTGCCGGTGGCCGTGTAGCCGGAAGACTTGAAGTAGTTCTTGACGATCTCGGCCTGCGTCTTCTTGTCGACGTTGCGCAGCATCGCGCGGGACTGCGCGCCGATCGGCCCCTTGGTGGAGACCGTGACCTCGCCGTGCGCCGAGCCGTCCTCGCGGATGTCGACCACCGTGCGGATCACCTCCTCGCTGCGTCCGCCCGAGCGCTGCGTGCGGGTGCCGTCGCGGTAGCCGTCCACGAGCAGCGTGGGCTTGTCATAGTCGGCACCGGGGAGCATGCCGAACGGGGTGTCGTCGGAGGTCGAGTCCAGGTACAGGTCGAACTCGGGGACGTAGTCGATCACGTGGTTGACCATGGACACCACCGGAATGGCCGGCAACTGGTAGCTCGAGCCGGCGTTGATCAGGGCCTGCGTGCTCGGGATGTCCTTGGCGGCCAGCAGCGCCTGCAGCAGCGTCGCGTGGTCCTTGCAGTCGCCCATGTGGTTGTCGAGGATGAAGTCGATGTCGCGCGGTACCACGGCGCCCAGGCCCACGCAGTTGCCGGCGTAGGTGATGTTGCGTGCGACCCAGGTGTAGAGCGCACTGGCGGTGTCGCGCCGGGTCGTCGTGCCCTTGGCGATCTCGTCGGCCAGCTTGCGGACGCGCGGGGTCACGGCTGCCTTGGGGCGCGCGGCCACGCCGTAGGCCTGGGCCACGTCGCCATAGCCGACGAAGGTGGACACGGCCACGCCGGCGTCGCCATCTGCGTCGTACACCGACCAGTCGCGCCGCGTCTCCACCTCGGGCTGCTTGTTGTCCCATTGCCAGGTCAGCGCGCGGCGGCCGTCGTGCTCGCGCGGCGGCTGCGCCTTCATCTCGTTGGCCCGCACGCGCAAGCGCGCCCACATCGCGGCCGACGCGTCGACCTCGATGCGCACGTCGTCGTACGCGGCCCGCCTGTTGAAGGACTCGTAGGTGGAGAACTGCCCCGGGAACATCGGCTGCGTCGCGCTGACGCGGTAGCTGAAGACCTTGGTGTCGCCCTTGGCAAGGTCGGGGAACACCAGCGTCAGGGTGGACCAGTCCGAGAACGCCGCGGCGCCCTTCTCCAGCCCGCTGTTGGTCTCCACCTGGTAGTTGCCCTTGGGCACGTCCACGTGGCGGCCGTCGGCCTTGAGCGTGTAGGCCTCCAACACCTCGACCTTCTGCACGCTGGTGCTGTAGGTCACCGTGCTCTCCTTGCCGCCCTGCGCGGCGCGGTCGCTCAGCAGCTTGACGGACAGCACGTGGGTGTCCGAATAGGAGCCGTCGTCGCTGAGCTCGTACTTGACGCTGTAGCGGGACATTCGCCATTCGAGCTCGTCGTTGGGTACCGCGTGAGTGCCGGTGGCGGCCAGCATCGCGGCGAACGCGCAGGCGCGCGGCAAGGCTGCGCGCGCGCAGCGGATCATCTCGTTCATCGAACCTCCCTGGGTGGCGTGTCCGTCCTCGAGGACGTGTGGCGCCATCGTACGTCGAACCGGCGTGTTTCAGGCGTGGGCGACGGACGCGCGCGGCCTGCGCAGGTCGACCACGACCGTGTGGGCCAGCTTGTCCTCCACCGCCTGCCGGTTGGGATCCCAGAGGATCTGCAGAAAGCCCATGCCGCCGGTGGCCAGCCCCGCCGCATAGCCGCCGTAGCGGCCGAACGAGGTCATCAGGCCCAGCGGCTTGCCGGTGAGCTCCACCACGCGCAGGCCGAACAGGCGCTTGCCCACCGTCTGGCCCTTCCACCAGAACGGCAGCAGCGTGAAGTAGGCGATCGCCCAGCCGAAGCGCAGGCCCAGCTTGTGCAGGCGGCGCAGCGCGTCGTCGCGCCACTGGATCGGGCGCGGCTCGCGCGCCTCGGCCAGCTGCGCCTCCAGGTCGTGGATGCGCGCCTTGTCCCGCGCCGCCTGCCGCTCGGCGTCGCGCGGCGCCGGCGCCGAGGCGGCGAAGGCGGCGCTCGCGGGCGCGTCGTCGCCGTCGTCCGCCGCCACGGCGGCCGCGCGCGGCAGGTCGTTGCGGTGCCCGGCCCAATGCAGCCCGCGCTCGCCCGCCAGGACCACCAGCAACGCCAGCGCGGCCCACATCAACGCGCCGCGCGAGCGCGGGCGGCCCGGCGTCGGCCGGCGCAGCTGGACGGCCAGCGCGGCGATGCCGGCCACCATCCAGAACATGCCGGTGGTGGACAGCACGCCGATGAGCGCGACGTCGACGAGCATCGCCAGCGCGCGCCGGCCATGCGGCGCGAGCGGCATGCCCAGCAGGTCGGGCGTGACGTTGAGGGCCTCGGGGCGCACCCAGGCCGGCGCGCGCGCCTTCGTGACCAGGCCGGGGCTCGCCATTCTCAGATCCTGGCGTGCAGGCGCAGCGCGCCGCCCGCATCGACGCGGTTGGCGAGCACCCGGTAGTCGTTCACCGAGGCGTGCGCGGTGTGCAGCGAATGCGCGTGGGTCGCCGAGATCACCACCACGCCTGCCCCCGCGGACTCCGCCGCCGCGATGCCGGCCGGCGCGTCCTCGAACACCAGGCAGTCGCGCGTGGAGACGCCCAGGCGCGCGGCCGCGAGCTGGAAGCAGTCGGGCGCCGGCTTGCCGCGCGCCACGTCCTCGGCGGCGATCATCAGCGCCGGCGCCGGCAGGCCGGCCGCGGCGATGCGCCGGCGCGCCAGCTCGCGCGGCGCGGAGGTGACCACGGCCCAGCGCTCGGCCGGCAGCGTGGCGAGGAACGCGAGGATGCCCGGGATGGGCTCGATGCCGTCGACGTCGACCATCTCCTCCGCGGTGATCGCCGCGGACTCGGCCTCGGGGTCGACGCCGGGCAGGTTCAGGCGGCGCACGGTCTCCACGCTGCGCATGCCGTGGATGGTGGGCAGGAACGCGGCCACGTCGAGCCCGTGGCGCCCGGCCCAGCGCGCCCACACGCGCTCGGCGGCGGCGATCGAGCTGAGGAGGGTGCCGTCCATGTCGAACAGGAAGGCGGCGAAGGCGCGGTCGGGCAGGTTCAGGACGGTCATGCGGGGCAACGGAGCAAAACCTGCGATCTTAGGGCTTCGCCGTCGCCGGAACGTCGAACAGCCAGGCCACCGCCAGCGGGAACTCGGCCCGCCATGCGCGCTCGCTGTGCTCGTTGCCGGGCACCACGTGCTCGGTGATGTCGCCCGCCGCGTGCGGCTGGGTGCGCAGCAGCGCCACCATGCGGTCGACGTCGGGCACCGACTCCTCGTCCTCCTTGCCGCCGACGTAGAAGTACGTCTTCGTGCCCGGCGGCCACGGATGCGCCGCGGTCTGCGCGTAGACCTCGCCGGTGAACCAGTACGAGGGCGAGAAGATGGCGGCCTTGCCGAACACCCGCGGGTAGCGCAGCAGCGCGTAGTGCGAGATCAGCCCGCCCATGGAGCTGCCGATGATGGCCGTGCTCTCGCGGCCCGGCTGCGTGCGGTAGTGCGCGTCGATCCACGGCTTGACGGTGTCCACGACGAACGCCATGTACTGCTCGCCCTGTGCCGGGCCGTACTTCGGGTTCGTCCACGGCGAGAGCTCGCGGATGCGCTCGTTCTCGCCGTTGTCGATGCCCACCACGATGGCCTCGAAGCCGCAGGTGCGGGCGAGCTCGTCCAGCGACTCGTCCACGCCCCATTCGCCGGCGAAAGAGGTGCGGTCGTCGAACAGGTTCTGCGCGTCGTGCATGTACAGCACGGGGTATCGCCGCGCCGGGTTGGCCTCGTAGGACGGCGGCAGGTACAGCCGCAGCGTGCGCTCGCGGCCGAGGCCGGGCATGGGCAGGCGTTGGGCCAGCACGTGCACGCCCGGGCCCGCGGTGGACGCCAGCGGCTTCGCGATCGGGACGGAGGTCGACGACGAGTTGCACGCCGCGAGCGCGACGGCAACGGCGGCCAGCAGGCCGGACAATCCCGGGATCGAGTGGCGCATGTCGGATTTCCTCACTGGCTCTCAGCCGCGCGTGGCGATCGCCAGCCAGCCCGGCACCGCCTTGCCGCCTTCGTGGCGCGGCGACACCGCGGAGATGCCGCGCTCCACGAGCCCGGCCCGCGCGAGTCGCGCCACCAGTCCGGCACGCGTGTGGGCGTAGCGGCCGCTCTGGGTGAGCGCGAAGGCTGCCGTCGCGTCGTCGGGCGCGGCCTCCAGCGTGAAGACGAGCGTGCCGCCGGGACGCAGCGACTCGCGCGCCGCGGCGAGCGCCGGCGCCAGCTCACCGAAGTAGATCAGCGTGTCGGCCGACACCAGCACGTCGAACGCGGCCGGACGCTCGACCAGGAACCGCACCAGTTCCTCCTTGACGAGCGCGTCGTAGGCCTGCCGCGCCGTGGCGCGCGCCAGCATGCCCGCAGAGAGGTCGCAGCCCGCGAGCGAGCGCGCCCACGGCTTGACCAGCGGTCCGCACAGCCCGGTGCCGCAGCCCAGGTCGGCCACGTCGAACTGCGCCGCCGGCGGCGGCAGCGTGTCGCGCAGTGCCTGCGCGACGAGCTCGGGCGCGCAGTATCTCAACGACGCGAGGTGCGAGTCGAAGCTCTCGGCGAACTTGTCGAACACGTGCTCCACGTAGGCGTCGCTGGCGCGCGCGGGCGACTCGCCCAGGCTGGCGGCCAGGTGGTGGCTCGCGTACGGGTCGCCGGGCTCGCGCGCCAGCCAGTCGCGATAGAAGGCCACGGCGCGCTCGTGTTCTCCGGCCGCCGACAGCGCGCGGCCGTAGCTCTCGCGCCGGCCCGGCTTCTGCGGCAGCAGGAGCTCCGCCTGCACCGCGGCCTCGAAGGCCTCCTCCGAGCGCCGCTGGCCCAGCAGCGCCAGCGACAGGTAGTGCCAGGCCTCGCCGAAGCGGGGCGCCAGCGCGAGCGCGCGCCGGCACGAGGCCTCGCTGCGCGCCCACTGCTGGCGCCGGCGCTGCAGCCGCGCGATGTTGGTCAGGGCCTCCGGCCCCTCGGCCAGCGCGAGGCTGCGACGGAACGCCTTCTCGGCCTCGGGCAGGCGGCCCAGTTCCGCCAGCACGTTGCCCAGGTTGTTCCAGATGGCGGGTTCGCGCGGCGCGAGCCGGGACGCGTCGCGCAGCAGGGCATGCGCACGCCCGTGGTCGCCGAGCTGGAACTGCAGCATGCCCATGAAGTTGAGCGCATCCGGCCGGCGCGGCTGCAACTGCAGCACGTCGGCGTAGATCCGTCCGGCCACGTCGAGCTGGCCCTGCCGGTGGTGGGCGATGGCCAGCTGCATCGCCTGGTCGGGCGTCAGCGGCGTGGCGGAGTGGGCGGGCGGCGTCAACAAGGCATCTCCGTGCGGGGCGGGCGTGGCCGCAGGATGCCACACGTCGTGCCATCGCCCCCGCCATGCGCCACGATCCCGCCCGCCCCGAACCGCTGGTGCCCAGCGCCTGGGACGAGCACCGCGTCCGCGCGACCCTCTCGCGCATCGTCGACGAGACCGTGGCCGCGTTCTAGCCGCGCTCGACCCGATAGCGCTCGAACATCACCCCCGCGAACGGCGCCTGCACCGTCTGCGTCGACACGAAGCCGGCCGCGAGGAACACCGGCCGGCTGAACGGCGTCGCCCAGGCGGCAAAGAGGGTCGCGCCCTCGTGCTCGCCGCGCTGCAGCGTGCGCCGGAGCATCGCGTCACCCAGCCCGCGCCGCGTCATCGCCGGCGTGACGTACAGCGAATGCACCTCGCGCAGGTCGCCCGCGCGGCTCGCGCCGCAGAAGCCCAGCGCGCGGCCGTCGCCCAGGCGCTCGGCGATCCAGGTATCGGCGTGGAGGATGTAGTCGCGGAACGCCGGCGCGTCCTCGGCGAACGAGGCCCAGGCGCGGGCCTGCTCCGGCGTGTAGACGAGCGGGCCCAGCCGCAGCGCGGCGTCGCGGTACAACGCGGCGAGCACGCAGACGTCCGCGCCGGTCGCGGGCCGCCACACGAAGGGGATCTGCGACATCGCGGGCTCAACTGAACAAGCGCCGTGCGCCGGTGGAGCCGGCCGCCAGGTCGTGCGCCGACAGCGCCTCGTAGAGCCGCGTGAGCTCGGCGTGGATGGCCGAGAACGCGTGCAGCGTGATCGCCTGGCCCTGGTCGTCGACGATGGCGGCGTCGAGGTCGTCGGCCAGCTTGCGCGCCGCGCCGTGCCAGGCCGCGAACGGCTCGGCCAGCTCCTCGGTCTGCGCCACGTCCAGGCCCAGCGAGAGCTCGCGCACGGCCGCGTGGCCGGGGTCGTCGGCCAGCGCGGCCTGGGCGTCGAAGCCCAGCACCAGCACCGGCGGCGCGCCCTCCTCGAGGGCCGGCAGCACCAGGCGGCCCGGCACCGAACCCGGCACGAAGCCGTGGCGCTGAGCGACCTGCTGCAGGTAGCCCACCGACCATGCCACCGAGTTGGCGCGCAACAGGGCCACCAGCTGCGCGTCGTGCTGGCTCGCGAAGGCGTCGAGCTCGCGGGCGCGGGCCACGGTCTCGAGCATGTCGGGCAGGTCGGTGGAGGCGCCGATGGCCTGGGCGAAGGCCTCGAGCTTCTGCACGAACTCGGAGAACTCGATCTCGTTCAACGGGCCGTTGCGGTTGGCCATCTGCACGCCGGCCTGGAACTCGCCGTAGCGCGCGTTGGCGCCTATGGTCTCCCACTCGCCGGTCTCGCTGTTGAGGCCCTCGATGAAGAACGGCTTGGTGCCCGCGCGGTTGGCGCCGGGCAGGTGCGGCAGCACGCCCTCGCCCGCGATGGGCGCGTCGACGCTCAGCGTGGCGATGGCGTCGATCAGCGCGTCCAGGCGCACGGAACGGCGTGCAGGCGACAGGCGGCCGTCGGGTCGCGCGGGCGCGACGGCAGGCAGGTCGCCTTCGCCGGTCGCCTCGGGCTCGGCACCCAGCGCGGGCTCGCGCCGCGCGCCCGGCTCGTCGCCCACCACCACGTTGACGCCGCCGGCGCGCTTCGCGATGCGGCGCGCCCTCCAGAGGCCCTGCACGACGATGCCCGCCAGCACCAGCACGGCCAGCGCGACGAGGGCGGTGGTGAGGTTCGGATGCATCGGGAGCGCCGGCGCGGTCAGGCGGCCTCGGCCATGGACAGCGCGGCTTCCATGTCCACCGCCACGATGCGCGACACGCCCTGCTCCTGCATGGTGACGCCGATCAGCTGCTCGGCCATCTCCATCGCGATCTTGTTGTGCGAGATGAACAGGAACTGCGTGCCCTTGAACGACATCTCGTTGACCAGCTTGGCGTAGCGTTCGGTGTTGGCGTCGTCCAGCGGCGCGTCCACTTCGTCCAGCAGGCAGAACGGCGCCGGGTTGAGCATGAAGATGGCGAACACCAGCGCGATGGCGGTGAGCGCCTTCTCGCCGCCGGACAGCAGGTGGATGGTGGAGTTCTTCTTGCCCGGGGGCTGCGCCATCACCTGCACGCCGGCGTCGAGGATCTCGTCGCCGGTCATCACCAGCCTGGCCTGCCCCCCGCCGAACAGGCTGGGGAACATGCGGCCGAACTGCTCGTTGACGAGGTTGAAGGTCTTCATCAGCAGGTCGCGCGTCTCGAGGTCGATCTTGTGGATCGCGCCTTCCAGCGTGCCGATGGCGTCGTTCAGGTCGGCGGTCTGCGCGTCGAGGAAGGTCTTGCGCTCGCGCGCGGAGACCAGCTCGTCGAGCGCGGCCAGGTTCACAGCGCCCAGCGCGTTCACCTCGCGGCCGATGCGGTCGATCTCGGTCTGCAGGCCGTGCAGCTTCACGCCGTTGTCCTCGATGCTCTTGCCCAGCAGCTCCAGGTCGACCTCGGCCGCCACCAGTTGCTCCAGGTACTGCGCGCCGCCCAGCTGCGCGGCCTGTTCCTCCAGCTGCAGCTTGGTGATGGCGTCGCGAAGGGGCTGCAGGCTGCGCTCGAACTCGAGGCGCTGCTCGTCGGCCCGGCGCAGCTGCGCCGACAGGTCGTCGTACTCGGTGCGCGTGACGGCCAGCGCGGCCTCGCGCGTGGCGCGGATCGCCAGCGCGTCCTGCAGGCCCGCGCCCGCCGCCTGGTCGTTGAACGAATCGAGCTCCAGCGTGAGCTGCTCGCCGGCCTGGGTGTTGGTCTGCACCTGCTGGTCGGCGGTCTCGATGGCGCGTTGCAGCTCGCCCTGGCGCGCGGACAGCGCGCGCGTGTGGAACTGCGCCTCCTGCGCGCGGCGCTCGAGCGCGCGCAGCTGCTCGCGCGCGTCGGACAGCTTGCGCTCGGCGACGATCACGCCTTCCTCGAGGTCGGCCTGGCGCTCCTGGGTCTCGGCCAGCTGCAGGTCCAGCTCCTCGAAGCGGGCCTCGCCGGTCATGCGGCGTTCGATCAGGCCTTCGTCCTGCGCGTCGATCTCGGCGAGCTCGTCCTCCAGCTGCGTGCGGCGCGTGGTGGCAGCCTCGGCCTGCGACGACAGGCGCAGCAGTTCGACGTGCAGCTCGTGCGCGCGGGTCTGCGCGTCGGAGGCCTCGCGGCGCACCGACTGCAGGCGCTGCGCGGCGTCGGTGTACTGCGCCTCGAGGCGGATCAGCGCGGCGCGCGCCTCGTCGGTGATCATGACCTGCGCCTTGGACTCGCGCTCCAGGTGCTCGATCTCCTGCGCGCGGCCCAGCATGCCGGCCTGCTCGGAATCGGGCGCGTAGAAGGCCACCGCGAACTGCGAGACGGCGTGGCCGTCGCGGGTCATGATGACCTCGCCGTGCGTCAGCTGGCCGCGCTGCGCCAGGGCCTCGTCCATGCCGGGTGCCGTATAGACGCCCTCGAGCCAGTCGTTGAGCAGCGCCTGCAGGCCGGCGTCGTTCAGCCGGAGCAGGTCGGACAGCCGCGGCAGCGTGCGGTGCGTGTTGGCGATCGCGCCCTGCGGCGGCGAGTAGAACGCG
>Ga0210384_10004185_pt1 | contig 16230 bp, 17 predicted proteins | sample IncBWH2MmetaG_FD_160574 | JGI IMG/M metagenome (GOLD analysis project Ga0210384, IMG submission 160574) | Forest soil microbial communities from Barre Woods Harvard Forest LTER site, Petersham, Massachusetts, United States - Inc-BW-H-2-M | ecosystem: Environmental > Terrestrial > Soil >...
TGTCCGGCTCGAGCATCCCCTAATGCGTCCTCGCCTCTGTGCCGAAGATATAGCGCAGGGGACGTGCTGCGCCATTTTCGTCCGGCAAAGCCTGTCCCTGAGTTGGCAGCAGCGGGGGCGTTATGGCGGAGTTGGAAGTACTCGGGATTCCGTTCGCCAGAAATTCCTTTCCCATGTGGATCTACGATCTGGAGACTCTTGCGTTTCTCGATGTGAATGATGCCGCCACCAAAACCTACGGATACTCCCGCGCCGAGTTCTTGTCCATGACCCTCCTCGAAATCCGTCCCTCCGAAGATCTCCCGGAGTTCCTGCGGCAAACCGATCATCCCCGGCCACGCGGCCAGAGCACAGGCGAGACTTGGCGGCACAAAAGCAAAGACGGCACGGTCTTCCCAGTGACGATCACCAGCTGGGAACTGATCTATCGCGGACGCAAAGCCGAACTTGTTCTGGCCCGGACAGAATCGTCCACCCGGCAGCGTGGAACGTCTGCCTCGGGATGAGCCGATAAGAATCTCCGTGATCAGCAGTGACTCAGTTTGGGTCCCGTGCGCTTTTGCGGCGTCATCCCGAAAACCCGCGTTTTCACCAGCGGGCTGAGGGATCTCGCGCGCACTGTCAAGAAGCTCCGCGCGAGATCCCTCGCTCCCTGAAAAAGGCTTCGCTCGGGTTGACGCCTTCGAAGTGGTTAACACTCAAACTGAGCCACCACCCGCGATCGCTGGTTTTGAGAGACTACCCGCGGTCCGCTAGAATAAGGGGGTTGTGCGGGTTCCTCATGTCCCTGACCAAAGCCCAAGCTCTCGAAATGTTCGAGTCCGATGATCTGATCGGCATCGGCATGGAAGCCGACGCGGTGCGCCGCCGCCTCCATCCCGAAAGCGTGGTCACCTACATCATCGACCGCAACATCAACTACACGAATTTCTGCACGGAGTACTGCACCTTCTGCGCGTTCTATCGCCCGCTGAAAGGACCGGCGGCGAAGGAAGGCTACATTCTCGAATTCGACACGATCTACGACAAGATTCGCGAGACGGTCGAACTCGGAGGCACCGGCGTGCTCATGCAGGGCGGCCTGCATCCTGACTTGAAGATCGACTGGCACGAGCGCATGCTGCGCGGCATCAAGGAGCGCTTTCCGAAAGTTCACCTGCACTGCTATTCGGCGTCAGAGATCATCGCCATCGCCGAATACAGCGAACTCTCGATCCGAGACACAATTCTGCGCCTGCGCGATGCCGGACTTGATTCCATCCCCGGCGGCGGCGCCGAGATTCTCGACGACGAAGTCCGCTACAAGATCGCGCGCTTAAAATGCCTGACGGACGACTGGATGAATGTTCATCGCACCGCCCACCAGATCGGCATGCGCACCACCGCTACCATGATGTTCGGCGTCGGCGAAACCTATGAGCACCGCGTCAACCACTTCCAGCACCTCTACGAACTACAGGAAGAGACCGGCGGCTTCACTGCCTTCATCCCGTGGAGCTTCCAGCCGCAGCACACCGCGCTAGGCGGCCGCCACTGGGACGAGGCGACCGCAGTCGACTATCTGAAAGTGCTGGCGATTTCGCGCCTCTATCTCTCGAACTTTTTGAATGTGCAGTCGAGTTGGGTGACGCAGGGACTGAAAGTCTGCCAGATGGGCCTGCGCTTCGGCGGCAACGACGTCGGCTCGGTCATGCTGGAAGAAAATGTCGTGAGAGCCGCCGGCGTAACCAACTGCACCACAGAAGAAGAACTCCGCCGAATAATCCGCGACGCCGGCTTCCGCCCCGCCCAGCGCGACACGCTGTATAGGCAGTATCTCCTGAACTAATCGTTTGCGTGCTGTCCATCCGTTCCGGAAGCGATGTCATTCCGAACTGGCGCGAAGCGGCGGTGAGGAACCTGCTTTTCACTCGCAACTCGCGATAAAATCGTAGTAGCCATGCCGTCCTACCCCATCAAAACCTGCGTCGCCTGCGGCGAGGAATTCGAACTGAAGCCGGGCAAGCCCGGCTTCGCCAACCGCTGTCCGTCGTGCAGCGAAGAGGAAGCTGACGCAAAGGCAAAGCCCGATGCCGACGTGTTGAAGACCGACAAGCAAGCCAACGCCGCCCGCCGCGAAGCCATGCGCAACCTGCTCTATCGCAAAGACAGTTAGTCAGCGCCTTCGTGGTGACGGATTTCCCGCCCCGAACGGCGAACTTCGCTTGCTCCATACGGTAAAATAGACTCTACCGGCCGACCCTCACGGCCGCTGCCTCCCAACATCCGGATTCATGAAAACTGTTCCCATATTCCTGCTGATTGCTTTGTGTGCCGCGGCCCAGAATCCGCCCGCTGCAAAACCCCCGTCCCGCGCGGCAATCGATGGCATCGTCACCAAAGATCCCGGCAGCGAACCGGTCAAGAAAGCGCTGATCGAACTCATCGCCGAGAATCAGTCCGAGGGCGGAGACTACACCGCAGTCACGAGCGCCGACGGCACCTTCCACATCGAGCAAATCCTCCCCGGCCGTTATCACCTCTTCGCCGAGCGCACCGGATTCCTTGAAGTCGACAAGCATCGCGCGCGCAGCGCTGGCCATGTGCTGACGCTGGCCGCGGGCCAGGAAGTGAAAGACCTCAGCATTCGCCTGCAGGCCGCGTCGGTAGTGCGTGGCCGCGTCACCGACGAAGACGGCGAGCCCATGCCCAACGCGCAAGTCGCCGTTCTGAAGCAAACCTACGCCGCCGGCCGCAGCCACTGGGAGCAGACCGGATCGGAGCGCACCAACGATCTCGGCGAATATCGCATTGCCAATCTGGCCGCCGGCAACTATTTTCTATCGGTCAGCCCGCCGCCGGATTTCAAGAGCCTGATCGAAACCGCCAGCGCAGCCGCAGACCCGCGCCCCTCACCCGACAAATCGCCGCCGACCGCATATCAGACCACCTACTATCCCGGCACCGCCGATCGTGGCCAGGCCGCGCCTATCCAACTGCACGCCGGTGACGATTTCCCCGCAAATTTTTCGCTGACGCCGAGTCCCAGCCTCAGCATTCGCGGCTCGGTAGTGAATCTGCCCCCGCGGTCGCAGGCCGCGATCGTGCTGCAGTCGCGCGATTTCAACCTCCTCAATGGCGCGGAAGTTCATCCCGACGGCAGCTTCGTGATCCGCGATGTCTCTCCAGGCGCCTATACGATTCTGGCCACGGTCGAGAACGCGAACATGCCGCTCATGGCGCGCCAGTCGCTGCAAGTGTCGGCGGCCAGCGTAGATGGACTGCGGTTGTCGCCGCAGCCGGGGGCGTCGATCCACGCCCGGCTCCGTTTAGAAACCAAAGACAATCTCGCGCGCTTCGATCCCAGCCAGATGTTTCTGGCGTTGCGTCCGGTCGACGGCGGGGACGAAATTCCCAGCGGCTTCACGGGCACAGAAGGTTTTTCGCAGATGGCGCACGTGGCCGGCGACGGCAGCGTGGAGTGGAAGAACGTGCCACCAGGCCGCTACTACATCCAGCTTGTGGGCGATGCCGGCGGCAGCGCAGATTGGTATCTGAAGTCGGCGCTCGCCAACGGCCACGACGTAAACGAAGCGGGAATCAGCGTAGAGGGCGGCACGATCGCACTCGAATTCGTGGCCAGCGCCAACGGCGGCGTGGTGGAAGGCGCGGTCGCCGATAAAAAGAATTCACCCGTTTCCAATGCTGTCATTGTCGCCGTCCCGGAAGCGCGCCTGCGCAGCCGCGAAGACCGCTACCGCAAAACCGTGAGCGACCAGAACGGGCACTTTACGTTCCGCGGCCTACCACCGGGCGACTACACGCTCTTCGCGTGGGAAAGCGTCGACGGCGAAGCCTATCTCAATCCCGAGTTCCTGAAGAGCTACGAAGCGCAGGGAATCGGACTGCGCCTAGGCGAAGGCGAGCGTAAGAGCGTACCGGTCCCGGTGATTCCAGAGGCGGAAGAGCAGCCGTAAGAAGATCAACCGTAAAAAGAGCAGCCCGATTTAGTTTTCCGACAGCCGCCGAGCAGTGATCAGTGGTCAGTGGCTAGTGGTCAGTCAATGCCGAAATAACCGGCCACTGACCACTGGCCACCGACCACTGGCCACTGACCACTGAAGATGTCATTCCGAACCGGTGCGAAGCAGCGGTGAGGAACCTGCTGTCCTGCCACGAACCCAGCCTTCACCACTTGTGCGTCTCCACCACAGCCGACCCGCCGTCAGCAGCCTTGCCCTCATCCGCGTGAATTTTGCCATCATCCTCGGCGTAGAACGACCGATGCTGCGCGTCCAGCAGCTTCGGCGTCATCGTGAGAATAAAGCTGTCCTTCTTTCCCTTGTAGCCCACCGTGTAGTCTCCGCGGTCGGCCTTGACCATCCGCTGGGTGAAGGTTCCGGAGTGGACGAGTTGCGCGAGCGTGTTGGCGTAGTGACCGTACTGCTTGTTGAACCCTACCTCGGCCCGCATGACCACGCGCATATAGGCGAGCGCCACAGCTTCAGAATCGGAGTGCGCAGGATCGGTCTTGAACTTAGGTGTGTACACCGGAGCAGAAGCCGGAGTTTGCGGAGCAGCTTGCGGCGCTGGCTCGGCTTGCTGCGCAGGCGTTTCCTGGCCCGGCAAAGATATGGCGAAGGTTAAAAAAGAAGCAAAGATTAGAACGCACCGTTTCATTTTTTCTCCGAGAAGGCCGCAACCCTAGCCGAAACCTGCCGCGTGAAGCGCACCCAGCCTCGCGCTGATTTTTCGTGCCAGAGTCCCATTCTGGCACCCGTTCCCAATGTTACTCCCGTAATTTCCCTTCGGTCACGTTCTCTTTGATTCCGGCCGATTTATTACTATGCTGAGTAGAAGAATCCAGACCCTTAGGGAAAACTATGAAAGCAGCAGTCGCCAGAAAACCAGTCATCCGAATTGCGGTGGTGGAAAGCGATCCTTTGCGCTTCGTGGGGTTCCGCGCCTTGTTCGACTCCGAGCCGGAATTCGAACTCATCTCCGCGGCCCTGCCCGAGATCAGCACGCTGCAAGGCGTCGATCTCATCCTGTTGGGCAACCGTTCGGGACAGAACCTGTTTGACGTGATGGCCAGCCTGAAAGCCACGCGCCCCGATTTGCGCATTATCGTAACCGGCTCTGGAATCGATGAAGAAACGATTTTGAAGGCGATTGCATCCGGCGCGAAAGGCTACGTCGACGAGGCCGCCACACCGGCAGAATTCGCGCAGGCCATTCGCATCGTCAATCAGGGATCGGTCTGGGCCCCGCGTCGCGTGCTGTCGCTATTCATCGAGCGCGTGTCGTCGGCTCCGGGCCGCATTTTCCCGGCGGGCCGCGTCACCTTCACCGACCGCGAAAAAGAAGTTCTGGAAATGCTGGTCGCCGGCCGCTCCAACAAAGAAATCGGCGGACAGCTGGGGATCGAAGAGCGCACCGTGAAAGCGCACGTAGCCAAGCTGATGCGCAAAGTCGGCGTCCAGAACCGCATCGCACTCTCAGTCCACGCCATCACCCATTCGCTGGTGGCGACGAAATAGCCCCGAGCCCCGAGTCCCGAGCTCTGAGCCAAAGAGCGCATCGGATAGTTCGCCGCTCACGACTCGGGACTCACGACTCGCGACTCACCGTAACTTTCAGACACTTACCTTCGTAATCTTGTAGCCTCGCCGCCCCTGCCCCATACTCGCCTCACCTACCACAGAACCTGGGAGACGGGGTTGAGAGTGGCGATTAGGGTCACTGCTTTCAGCCCCGCATTTTTTTTGCCCACCGAGTTTTTCCTCCAGAAAATGCTGAACAATATTGCAAGAGCCTCCTAAAACCCAGGGCGGCCTGGTCCGTGTAGGGGCGGACGCATTCGTCCGCCCGACGCGCGAAGACAGCAAGCTCTGTTACCCTCCGGTCAGCCGCGAAGCCGCGCAAGAATACAGCTCACGGCGCAAGCCGTGAGGGAGCAGTTACGAAATCACCCAGCCCCGAAGGGGCGGCATTCAATAGCCCGGCACGTCAGTGCCGGGTAGGCGCAGAAAAAAAACCACGAGTCCCGCCAGGGACGGCACGGCGACGCGTGCCCCATGCAACGGCTCCACTTCATTTACAATCCAAATACCAGATCCCATTGAATCCCATGTTGTGGTGAGGAGCCATGAAAAAGATTGTGTTGCTGGCACTTCTCGTCGCGCTGGGCGGCTTTGCCGCTGCGGCCCCTGTACTAGCTGACGATCAGGGCAAAGAGTCGAAGGCCAACGATCGCATCCAGGCCGCGGCCGATGTGCTCGATGAAATCCAGGGTGCACCCGACAAGGGCATCCCACAGGAGATCCTCGGTTCCGCCGAGTGCGTGGCCGTGGTTCCATCGATGCTGAAAGGCGGATTCATCTTCGGCGCGAAGTACGGCCGCGGAATGGCCAGTTGCCGCACCCCTAAGGGCTGGAGCGCGCCCGCGTTCTTCAGCGTCGAAGGCGGCAGCTTCGGCTTGCAGATCGGCGGCCAGGCCGTCGATCTGATCATGCTGATCATGAACGACAACGGCATGAAGAATCTGCTCTCCAGCAAATTTGAGCTGGGAGCCGATGCCTCCGTGGCCGCCGGCCCCGTTGGCCGTCACGCGGAAGGCAACACCGACTGGAAGATGCGCGCCGAAGTGCTCACCTACTCCCGCGCCCGCGGCGTGTTCGCCGGAGTCACGCTGAACGGAGCGGTCATCAAGCAAGACAAGGACAGCACCCGCGAATTCTATGGCCACATGGTGACATTCCCGGCCTCGCTCAAAGGAGAAGTGGATCCACCGCCGGCAGCCAACGCCTTCCTCACCACGCTGGCGAAATGGGCGCAAGAAGCGGCCAAGTAGCAGTGGCCGGTGATCAGGGTTCAGTGGTCAGTCAATGGCTACTGACTGGCCACTGATCACTGCCCACTGCCCACTGATCCCGATGCGGCGAAAACTCGAATACGCGGCGGCCTGGCCGTTCATCAAAATCCTGGGAATTCTGCCGCGAAGTCTTTCCCGGGCCTTCGCGATTGCGATTGCCCAGGCCGTTTACCTTCTGCACGTGCGTCTGCGCCGCGTCGGCATGCGCAATCTGGCGCTGGCGTTTCCGGAAAAAACTGACGCCGAGCGCGCCCGCATCCTGCGCGGAGAGTTCACCTCGCTAGGCCGGCAACTCGCCGAAGTCTGCCAGTTCCCCAAATACAAGTTAAGCAACGTCGAGCAAGTCGTGGCCTACGACGGTCTCGAAAACTACGAGCAGGCCTACGCTCGCGGCAAGGGCGTGCTGTTTCTCACGGCCCACTTCGGCGCATGGGAGCTTTCCGCCTTCGCCCACTCCCTGCACGGCCACTGGCTGCACGTGGTGATGCGGCCCATGGACAATCCCTATCTCGACCGCCTGATTCAAAGCTACCGCACCATGTACGGCAACAAGACTGTGGCCAAAGATGACTTCGTGCGCGGCCTTCTGGCGGCGATGAAGTGTGGCGAGACCGTCGGCATATTGATGGACACGAATATGACTCCGCCGCAGGGAGTGTTCGTCGATTTCTTCGGCATCCCGGCCTGCACGGCCAGCGGCCTGGCGCGCATCGCTTTGCGCACCGATGCCGCCGTAGTTCCCGGCTTCACCATCTGGGATGATTCATTGAGGAAGTATCGTTTGCGCTTCGATCCGGCAGTGGAGTTAATTCGCACCGGCGATCAGGAATCCGACCTCATCGCCAACACGCAGAAGTTCACAAAAGTAATCGAAGACTATGTGCGCAAGTACCCCGAGCAGTGGCTGTGGGTCCATCGCCGCTGGAAGACCCGTCCCGAGGGTCAACCGCCGCTGTATTGATCCTGACCTGCGCTAGTTGTCGTGTCCCACAAGTTCGTGACATCAATCCAAACTGTCATCCTGAGCGAAGCGAAGGACCTATGCGTTTTGCCTGTACCACCAATGCTTGGCTTCGCCGAAAGCTTTACGGTCTGAACTTATACCGCATATTTCCGGGACACAACACTAGCTCACGTATTTATCTGAATCAGCAGCCCCACCATCAGGAACGCCACGTCCACGAAGATGCCCAGCATCAGCGCCAGCACGAAGCGCGCACCATCTTGTCTGCTTTCGAGCGGCACGTCGGAGCGCTTGAAAACCATCGTGTCCGCCCACTGATCGCCATAGCGCTGGTGTTCCGGGTCGTCCTTCATACCGAGATAACCGATAATTCCAAAGAACATCCCGTCGACGAAGTAGCCCAGTTCCCGGATGACCGCCGATTTCAAACGGCAGGGCGAGCCATCCTGCTGCACAACCTGCATCGAGAGTGCCAGTTTGCCCAGCGTGCTTCCGTGCACAGTCTCACAGATCACGAAATACGCAAACCACCCCAATATTCCTGCGAGGAAAGTCGGCACATGGATTTCAGAAATCCGATGCAACACCGAGACCGGCGGACGCCCGCCCGACGCCACGGCCAGCAACACCACGAACAGGATCCCCGTGGCAAATCCGATGATGTAATGAAGAATGAAATCGATGATTCGCGCAAAAAATCGAGGCCAGAATGACACGCCTTTGAGTCCCGGCAGGGGCGCAGCGTATCCGCTCAGGGACGGCATGTTCAGCGATGGCATGCTCAGCGAAGGAACGCTCAGGGATGTGATGCTCAGCCCCCCGGAGAATGAGGGAGCAGGGTCGATCACGCTGCGGCTCATGCCCGTGCCATCGGAATCGGCCATCTGTACGCGGTAGTACTTATAGTTCGCGTCTCCGGCTTTGCCTCGGCCCCAAGCCGGGCGCAAACGATAAAACGCCTCCGCCTGCTCCGTCCAATCGCGCCAGTCAGAGATCCCCACAATCGCGGCAGCGCCATGAGGCGCAAAGCCCAAAACGTTGTCGAGCGTCGAGCCCATCTCCGGCTGCCTCGCGTCGCCGACAAATCCCACGACCAGCCCACCCCGCACCAGGGCGACCTGCGCCGCAACTTCCCAGAATTCGTCTGCCGTCGGCATATCGTGCGATGGGCCATCAATCGTAAGGGAGGGCTGCACCTCAGTCAATGACGGGCGCGCTGGCTTCACAGGAGCCTAGATCGTAGACTATGATGCGCAATCGCATCGCGCTGGGGTGACCGCGCTTGCGGCGCCACCGAAGAGGGTGCCCCATCCTTCGCGTTCGTTGCGAAGGGTGGGCGTGCTAGACGTGGAAATCGGCGGCACGAGGCACAGATGGCGCTTGTCACGGACACGCATCGACCATGAACGACTCCAACCCCGAGCCCGACTGGGGCAAGCACGGCCTGCGAATTGTCCGCAGCGGCGAGCTCGACCTCAACACCCCGCAGACCCCCGGCATGACCCGCGCGGAAGCCATCTCGCACGCCCGCGTCGGCGCGCAAAAACTGTGGGCGGGAACGGTCGTGGTCCACCCCAATGCCAAGACCGGACCACATCATCACGGCGAACTGGAAACGGTGATCTATGTCGTCCGCGGCCGCGCCCGCTTTCGCTGGGGAAACCAGCTCGAATTCGTCGACGAAGCCGGCCCAGGAGACTTCGTCTACGTTCCCCCCTACGTTCCGCACCAGGAGCTCAACGCCCGCAAAGACGAGCCGGTCGAAGCAGTCGTAGTTCGCAGCGGGCAAGAGCCGGTGGTCGTAAATCTAAACATTCCCAGCCCCGAAGACGGCAAGGACATGCCGGGCAACGACACGCCGGGAGGCGATCCGTTCCATTCCGCGCTGAAGTAGTGACTCAGTTCGGCCCGGGCCCTGCGCACCCTATGCGGCGTCATCCCGAAGGCCCGCGCTTTCACCAGCGGGCCGAGGGATCTCGCGCGCACCGTCGACAAGCTCCGCGCGAGATCCCTCGCTCCGCCTGAAAAGCGGCTTCGCGCGGAATGACGCCATCAACGTGGTTGAAATTCACGCTGAGTGACCACCGGCGCTGGGCAGACGTTGAGTTCTTCCTTCGTGAACCTTCGTGTCCTTCGTGGTAAACCGAGTTCATTCCTTCCAGTAAAATCAAAGTGTTATGACCACCCTTGAGCAAATCGCCGAGCGTGAGCAGAACTATCTGCTGCACACCTACAACCGCTATCCCATAGTGCTGGCCCGCGGCAAAGGCGCATTCCTGTACGACATCGAAGGCAAGCGCTACCTGGATTTCGTAGCCGGTCTGGGAGTGAACGCGCTGGGCCATGCGCATCCCCGCATCGTCAAGGCGATTCGCGAGCAGGCGGCGAAACTGGTGCACGTTTCCAATCTCTACTACCACGAATATCAGGGCCCGCTGGCCGAAAAACTGTGTGCGCTCTCGGGACTCAATCGCGCCTTCTTCTCCAACAGCGGCACCGAGGCCATCGAAGGCTCGATCAAGCTGGCCCGCCTAGCCGGCCACCGCACCGGCGGAGAAGCCAAGAGCAGGTTGGTTGCCCTCGAAGGCTCGTACCACGGGCGCACCTTCGGCGCACTCTCGCTCACCGGGCAGGATAAGCACCGCAAAGGTTTCGAGCCGCTGCTAGAAGACGTGACCTTCGTAAAGCAGAATGACGCCGAAGCCCTGCGCGCGGCAGTCAACGACAACACCTGCGCCATCGTCCTCGAGCCGATTTTTGGCGAAGGCGGAATCTACGAATGCACGCCCGAATTTCTGCGCGAGTGCCGCACGCTGGCCGACCGGCACAAAGCAGCTCTCATCTTCGACGAAATTCAGTGCGGCCTGGGCCGCACCGGCACGATCTTCGCGTTCCAGACTTTCGGCGTAACTCCCGACATCGTGGCCATCGCCAAGCCGATCGCCGCAGGCCTGCCGCTCGGGGCATTCATCGCCAAAGAGGAATTCGCCACCGCGATCGCTCCCGGCCAGCACGGCACAACTTTCGGCGGAGGTCCGCTGGCCTGCCGCGTGGCGCTGGAATTTTTAGCGATAGTAGAGGAAGAAAAGTTGCTGGAGAACGTCAACAAAGTGGGCGCGTATCTGAATCAGGAGCTGAATGCGGTCGTCGAAAAGCGCGCCGCCGCCAAAACCGTGCGCGGCCGAGGATTGATTCAGGGCATCCAGCTCGACATTCCCGCCCGTCCCATCGTCGACGCCGCGCTGGCCGAAGGCGTGCTCTTCAACAGCACCCAGGATACGGTCGTGCGTTTTCTGCCGCCGTTCCTGCTCGAAGAAAAGCACGTCGACAAAGGGATTCGCGTGCTGAAGAAACTGCTAGGGAAAAAGCAGAAGCAGGCTGCCTGAGAACTGGCGTCAAAGCTCTGTCATCCTGAGCGAAGTGTTCACGCGCAAAAGCGCGGGAACACGCAGTCGAAGGATCCCATAGACGCTGACGGCACCACAAGCGTCGCAAGGCATTCTCGCCCCGAACTCGTCCCGGTGAGAATGACGATCAGAGAATGACGAGCAAAAAACCGGGGAGCCGAAGCTCCCCGAAGTAAAGCGACAGAGGCGTTGTTTCACCTAAATAGAATCCGGGGCGGGGAAATTAGTTGTCCTCCAGGCGAGACAATTTTCTAACGCTGAATGGCGAGCCACAAGCGGCCTGGGGTGCCGCTCCCGCCTGCGGCCCCGGCGTCGAAGAGTGCTGGGCCGAAATCAACGGCGCCCGCATGCGCTACTTGCGCGCCGGCTCCGGCCCGCCCCTGATTCTGCTGCATGGCCTGATGGGATATTCCTTCTCCTGGCGCTACGCCCTGCCCGCGCTGGCGCCCTACGCAACCGTATTTGCGCCCGACCTGCTGGGCGCCGGATTTTCCGACCGGCCCAAAAATCTCGATCACTCCATGCGCAGCACCGCTCTAAGCGTTCTCAAGTTTGCCGACCACCTGGGACTCGAAACATTCGATCTGCTGGGAACGTCGCGCGGCGGTGCGGTGGCGATGGCCGCCGCCGCAGAGTGCATTCGCAGCGGCAAACCGCAAGTCCGCCGCCTGGTGCTGGTGTGCCCGGTGAATCCGTATTCGCCGCATGGGCGATGGATCGCGCCGTTTTTCGCAACTCGCCCCGCCACGGCGATGTTTCGCCTTGCCATCGATCGAATGTCCTGGCTCTTTCCCTTTTTTCACTCGCGCCTGTACGCGGACCGCGCAAAGATTCCGCCCGGAACCCTCGAAGGTTACAAGGCGCCGCTGGCAATCCCGGGACTCTTCGATCATGCCCTGAGCATCGTGAAAACCTGGACCGCCGATCTGCAAGAACTGGAAGCGCTTCTCCCCAAGCTGGCTCCGATCCCCACGCTTCTAATGTGGGGCAGCAAAGACCCAGCAGTCTACGTTTCCTCGCTCGCGCCGCTAGCCCGCCATTTTCGCCATGTGGAGACCGTGATCTTCGAAAGCGTCGGCCATCTCCCCTACGAAGAGTGTGCCGACAAATTCAACCAAGCCCTGATACAGTTCCTAGTCGGCCCCAAAGCCACCGGAGAATTCCAAACGAACGCCAAACTCCAAACAAGATGTCATTCCGAACCGGCGCAAACCAGAGATGGGGGAACATGAGGAAAACTCGAATAGAACGCCAAGCTCCAGACGTGTAGAACAGCAACCTCCAGACACGATGTCATTCCGAACCGGCGCAAAGCGGCGGTGAGGAACCTGCTGTACGCCCGCTAGGCGGAGGAAGAAGGCCTGATTTGACTGACCACTGACCACTGACCACTAGCCCCTGGCCCCTGACTCTATGACCCACTCCCTCCTCGACGTCCTCCGCAACGCGCTGGTCCACTACGGATACTGGGCCCTCGCCGCCATCCTCCTCCTGGAAAACGCCGGCGTCCCCCTCCCCGGAGAGACCGTGCTCCTGCTGGCCAGCTTCCTCGCCTATTCCCAGCACGCGCTGCAATTGAGCTGGATCGTCGCCGTAGGCACGCTCGCCGCCACCCTCGGCGACAACCTGGGATTTGCCCTCGGCCACTACGGCGGCCGGCCGGTGCTCGACCGCTACCAGTCAATTTTTCGGATTCCGCAGACAACCCTGACGCGTGGCGAGAATCTATTCGCCCGCTACGGCGCGGCCACGATTTTCTTCGCGCGCTTCGTCTTCGGCATGCGCATCATCGCCGGACCGCTCGCCGGAGTCCTGCGCATGCCGTGGCGCAAGTTTCTGATCTTCAATTTTTTCGGCGCTGCGCTGTGGGTCTCGGTCATCGCCAGCGTCGGCTATCTGTTTGGCCGGCATTGGGATCGCCTCGAGCAAATTCTGAAGCGCTTCGACATCCTGGCCGCAATTCTCCTAATTCTGATCGCGCTCTACCTCTGGCGGCGAAACCGCCGCGGGACCTAACCGGAGCATCTGCCGAGTAACGTTTTGTAATGCAGCGACCCTGAACTTTCCACTTATACTGGGCCGGAGTCGCGGAGGGTCTCTCCCCCAAACACGCCGGTGCCGCAGTTTCGGCGAGCGCGCCGGGGAATCTTGTCCGTGGCCAACGAACAACGAAACAAAGAATCGAAGAACGACGAACCACCACACCGGTGACGTCCGGACCGCAAACCGGACGAGGAGGAATCCATGAAACGAATCTCGCTTCTAACCTTGCTGATCCTGACAACGGTTCTGCTGACACTCGCCCTGGTGGCGGCAACGTCACCCAAAGCTCCGGTCGCGCCGGTTCCAGCAGTGGCCGCCGTTCCGGCCGCCGCGCCGCTTCCGGCAGTGGCTGCCCTTCCGGCCGCCGCCGCGATGCCCGAGGATCATCCCCACATTCACGAGGCTCTGGAAGCCATGCGCAGCGCCAAGCATCATCTCGAAACTGCCGAGCACGACTTCCACGGACACCGCGTCGAGGCCATCAAGCATCTCGACATGGCCATTCACGAAGCCGAAATCTGCGACCGAGAACCCTAATCTGAGCGACGCACCACGACCTGGGCAGCGCCGCACCGGCGCTGCTTTTTTTTCGCCCCGGGATTTTGGGTGGCGCAGCGCTTCCAGCGCTGCGATAACCGGCCTATTTTCGACGCGGCTTCAGCCGCTGGGATGACACCTCAATCGGCCCTACCGGCTGAACGTGAACCCAATCGAGGCCCCCAGCCGCAGGATGTTGCCGGAGTGGAACTCTTTATTGTTGATGATGCGGTAGTAGTTGACCTCGGGACGGACAAACAGGTTCTTCCAGAAGTTGTAGCGCACCCCAGCCCCCCCATGAATCAGGGGATGCGTGGCGTTGCTCGTGACCGGACAATTTCCCGGGCTGAAACAAGTGGCGAACGTGTTGTAGAAAATCAAGCTCTCGAAGCCGCCACCCGCGGCCAGGTCAAGAGTAGTTTTCTCTCCCAGCAAGTGCGAGTAGATGCCGTTGGCATCGTAAAACGCCGGCCGGAAACGCTGGAAGCCGTTGTAGAGTCCCTCGTGATAGCGGAACGATGCTTCCGCGCCGAATCCGAAATGATTGTCGAACACCACCTGGAAGCCGGCGGAAGGATACGTTCCTCCCCGTGCCGGCGGGGGCTGAAACGCGATGGAGGCGCTGGTGTTCTTCGTGGACATCAACGTCCCGCTGCCGACAGCAATGTCGATTTCCTGAGCGCGGACCAAACCGGTGAGCACAACCAGCGTGCAGGCACTTGCGAGCCAAGCGAACTTTCTCAATCCACCCCCAATAAAGCGGCGCGATTTCTGGCGATGCGGCTCAGACTTTCTTCAACGAACGAGCGGCCAGCGAACCGGCCGCTCGAAGAGGACTATGTTAACGTACCCGCCGCCCAATGGCTAACCGCCCGGCCGGCGCTGCAAGCGCACAACCTTTAGCTCAGTCTGGACCAATCGTGTAGCCGATCGACGCCCCCACCCGAATGATGTTCGAGTTGGTATAGACATCGGTGTTGTTCACGATGTGGTAGTAGTGAACTTCAGGGCGAATGAAGGCGTGTCCATATACGTAATAGCGAATCCCGCCGCCGAAGTGCACCAGGAAGTGATTGTCGCTGGTGTAGCAATTTCCGAAAGTCGTGCAATTGCTGCTGAAGTTGAAGGCGTAGAAGCGCGTGTCCTGGAATCCGATTCCGCCCAGCAGGTCGGCGCCGATTTTCTTGCCGAACCGCGGCTGGAAGTCGCCGTTGAAGTCAAACAGGATGGGGCGATAGAACTGCCCTGACCGATCCAGGCCCTGCTTGGTTCGCCAGTTCCCCTCGACGTTAAAGCCGAGTCGGTGGCGGAAGATCACGTCGCCGCTGATGGTGGTGAACAAGCCGCCCGTTTCGGGTCCCACGCAGGACTTGTTGAAACCCGCGACGCACCCATTGTTGTTGTTCGTCCCGGTCGCCACGATCGTTCCAAATCCCAGCATGGCGTCCGCCTGTTGCGCCGAAGCCAGATTGCCCAGCAGGAAGATTGCGAATACTGCCGACAGCAGGAAAAGCTTTCTCAAAAGGACCCTCCTCAGTGATACGCCCTGGAATGACATGCCTTGGCAGTAAGATGCCGTCGGCAAAACGTTTGGATGCAAGTATATGAACGCTACACCCATCATAATTTGCGCAAACGGCAGAGTTCAAATGGAGCACAATACTGTGGTGGTTGTAGTTTGTCCCCTATTTTAAGGGCGTCATCCCGGAGCCCCGCGTTTTCACCAGCGGGGCGAGGGATCTCGCGCGAAGTATTTCAAACCCATCACTGCAATACGAGTCCGGCCGCGTGCGGTCTCGTGTAAACCCACGCCAGCCTTGGGCAAATACCTGAATCAACCCATGCTCCCGCAAAAAGTTGCGGTTGCCTGGAAAGAAAAGGCCGCCTCACGTCCTCTTGCCCGAGCCGCCGCCCCCTCCGCGCAGCACATGGTCCAGCGCAATCGGCCCTCCGCCCAAGAAGATCAGAGCAAAGGCCAGCGCCGCAACCGCCAGCGGGAATTCGGATCCCGGCCGGTCCGCGGATCCCAGCAGCCCGTTGTGCAAATGCACTTTCCAGATGGCGACTGCCACATCGATGCAGACGGCAAAGGCGGCCGGGCGGGTAAAGAATCCCACCAGGATCAGCCCTCCGCCCAGAAACTCCGTGAACGCGGAAACGTACCCCAGCCAGCCGGGCATGCCCATGCCGGCGACCATCTGAGAAAAATGATGCAGGCCGCCGAATACCTTGTGATAGCCATGCACCGTCATGATCACTCCCAGCGCCACGCGCATCACCAGCAGTGCCAGCGGTTGCAAACGATCGAGATAGCGCAAGCGATCCTCCTCGCAGATTCGTTCCCATTGCTTATCGCAGGGATATCCGACCCAGCATTGTAAAGGTTGCAACCAAAGAGGCGATGGCTCCGTTTGAACTGGTAGAGG
>Ga0210384_10004187_pt1 | contig 16228 bp, 31 predicted proteins | sample IncBWH2MmetaG_FD_160574 | JGI IMG/M metagenome (GOLD analysis project Ga0210384, IMG submission 160574) | Forest soil microbial communities from Barre Woods Harvard Forest LTER site, Petersham, Massachusetts, United States - Inc-BW-H-2-M | ecosystem: Environmental > Terrestrial > Soil >...
TGCTCTACACGTACCAGGTCGGCACGGTCGCTACGCCGCAGAACACCTACCAGGACAGCGGATTGACGCTGCTCAATCCGTGGCCGCTGTCAACTGACCAGAATGGTCGGCTGCCGATGTTCTACATGGGCTCTGGCTCGACCCAGGTCCGGCTGACCGACCGCACCGGCGTCGTGCAGTTCTACTATCCGTCCATGCTCGTCATTGGGGCGTCGGGCGGCGGTGGTGGCTCTACTCCGGTCGATCCGACCACGATAGCGGCGACCGGCGATGTGAAATGGCGGCCGACCGGCGAGACGCTGTCGGGCTGGGTCAAGCTCAACGGCCAGACCATCGGCTCGGCATCGAGCGGTGCCACGCAGCGCGCCAACGCCGACACGAGCGCGCTGTTTCTCTACCTGTGGGCCAATTGCACGGACGCGCATTGCCCGGTGGTCGGGGGGCGTGGCGCTACTGCGGCGGCCGACTTCTCTGCAAACAAGGCAATCACACTGCTCGACATGCGCGGCCAGATGATCGCCGGCCTCGACGATATGGGCGCGTCGGCCCGTGGCCTGCTCAACAATTCCCTGAACGTGCTTTGCAGCGGCGACACCGTGACGACGGCCGGTGGTTGCGGCGGTGAGAGCAGCCATACGCTATCGGTGGCGGAAATGCCGTCGCATGGTCATGGCATTCCTAACATCAATATTTCCCAAAATGACATCGGCGGGTCGAGGAATTATCTGATGGAGTCCAATACCACTGGATCGCCAGGAAGTGCATCCAGTTTCTTTGGCAATGGCGGCGCAGTCGCCAATACGGGAGGCGGCGGGGCGCACAACATCATGTCGCCGTTCCGGCTCGGTACGATCTACATGAAGCTGTGACAGATGTTTCACTATCCCGACCTGTTGCCGCCGTTCTCGAACCGAGAGGATTTTCTCCTCTCGGTGTCGGTATTCGATGACGACACCGGACAGGCAATCGACATGACTGGAATTAAGCTCGCCAATCCCGGTGCAAGCTTCACGGCGGCGGCATGGACGGTAACGGACGGCGCAATCAACACCACATCGGCGACATCGATCACCATCCCGTCCTATCCGGTCGGCAACCAGCTGTCGGCCTTGGCACTGACGGTTGGAACCGGGCTTGACATCCTGCCGGGCGACCCAATCACGATTGCCGACACGGCGACCGGGCTGAACACGATGACCGGGACCGTGCTGAGCTACACGCCGTCGAATGGTGCGCTATCGGTGCAGATCGGATGGACGTTCCAGTTCGAGATACGCCACGGCGGCCCGCGCAATGCGTGGGACGATTACTCGCCGCAGTTTTTGGTGGGTATTGCGCCGGTCTCGCAGCCGATCCTGACGGCATCGCTCGGCAACGGCATCATGCTGATCGACGTGGGCTATCTGCAAATTCAAATCCTTGAGGCGACATTCCGCCAGCTGATCCATCGCACGTATCAGGCGGCGCTGGTGGCGTTCAACGGCTACAGCAGGCGGCAATTGTTCGTGGCTAGGCTTCCCGTCCAATATGGAGGCGTTACGAATTAGCCATGGCACAGCTCCCTAGCAATATCAGAGTGAACGCACAGTTTCCATTCCCGTCGCTCGTGCAGGGCAGCGGCCCGGTCACGATCACGAAACAGAACGGCGTCTGGATTGTCGGATGGGGCGTCACGCAGTTCGCCACGACGGTCCCGCCGGCAACCGATTATGCCGTCGATACCGTGCTGGTCTATAACGCAACCACCAAGACATTTTTCAATATGACGCTGAATGCCCTGATTGGCATTGTCAGCGGGGAGACGGCGCCCACCATTGTTACGGCGGCCGGGACCTACAACTCGGTCACGACTGACAGCCGCATCCTGATGAACAAGACGGTCGGCGCCGCGTCATCCGTCGTGCTGGCGGCATCTGCCGGCTATTCCGGGCCGGTGCTGGTCAAGGACTTGAAGGGCGATGCGGATACGCACAATATCACGGTAACATTCAACGGCGCCGAGAAGGCTGACGGCCTATCCAGCGTCGTCATATCGACCAAATACGGGGCGTACTGGTTCAACCCGCTGGCATCCGGCGGATGGTATATCACGGTGGCATGATGAAACTCCGATCCATCGCTCTGGCGCTCGCCCTCGTCCTCGCATGGCCTCTTACTGCGGTAGCGCAATGCTCAGGCCAATTTGCCGCCAATCGTGTGTGCGGCTCGGTAGCCGGTGGGTTGCCAAGCCAAGCCGATCCCGGCGGATTTGCACTGACGCTCACAAATGCACCGCTGACGATCAATCCGACCGCCGCGTCAACGACGCAAGGCATTGCCATCACGCAAAGCGGCCCGGCGAGTGGAGTGGTCACGGGACCATTCTTCTTCAACCTCATCAACGTCACTTCCTACGGCGGCAACACGGCGGGATCGGCCGGCAACGACAGCTTCGGCCTGTTTAATTCAAACGTTAACGCGCTGCGCGTCAATCTCGCAGTTGGTGCTGCCACGGGACAGGCGATGGGCGCCGGCACCTTCGCCGTTCGGCAGCAGGCGTCTGGCCAGAACAATGACATGGTTGGCGTGGCCGGTACGGTCTATGGCACTCTTGCTCAGTCTGGCGGCGCGATGTTTGGCGTGGTTGCCTACACGATGGCCGACACGGGTTACAGTGGGGCCGGACCACGCGCTCTGGAGATAGATAGCGGGGTCAAATCTGGCGTCGCCGCGACGAGTCGAGCGGGCCTCACCATCGTCAACATATCGACAGGAACCGGATCGACGACCGACGCGGCAATCATTCCGGCGTCGAACACGGCGGGCGGCGAGTGGAAGAACATCATTCTGCTGTCGAAGGCGATCTATGGGCAGTTCCCGACCGCTTCGACTTCCGCATTCCTGGCCGCCGATACAGCGGCGACCCCGATAAATCATATCCTTGACCTGACTAACTTCACGATTAGTGGAAACATCATCAACAGCGCGAACGCCACTCTTCGCGGCGACGGCAGTCTGGCGTTGTCTACGACGAACTCTCTCCCGGTAACTATCACGGGGACCAATGCGAGCGGCAATATCTCGAACATGGTGACGACCGCTGGGTTGGCGACAGGTTGGGCATTCGTCGATGGCGCCGTCTCTAAGTGGATTGTTGGAAAACAAACAGACAACACCTTCATCATTCGCGATGCAGTCAACTCGATCACCGCACTCGTCGGTAATCCGGGAATCGTCTCGGCCGGTACCGTAGGCATCAACTATACGACCGATGCAAGCTCGACCTCGACAGGGGCGCTGCAATCGGCAGGCGGCCTCGGTGTGGCCAAGACCATCTGGGCCGGAACTAACGTCACGACGCCGATCGTCGCTGGCGGCTCGGGGGCGTCCTCGACTTTGAAGCTGGAGAGCACGTCGGGCGCCGGTACAACCGACTCGATCATCTTCCAGACTGGCAGTCAGGCATTCGCCGGCAAGATCAACACGACGCAGCAATGGGTGATCGGCCAAAACAATATAACGCCAGCAACAGGTGTGCCGCTCACAGTCTCACGCAACACGGCCGCCGCTGTCGCATCGGCGTCTTTACAGCCGCTCATTCACGCGATTGCCGCCGATGGTGTGCAATCATCAACTCTTATAGATTCGTTTGGCACGAGCACTGCGCCATTTTTTGTCATGCGTACTGCGCGCGGAACCGGCGCGGCATTTACGCCCGTGCAAAGTCAAGACCCGCTTGGTTATTTTGGAATGCTTGGAGCATCACAGAACAATGTTTTTCCTGCTTACAACGGTACGGCAAGTGGGGTCTTTTTTGGTGGCAGAGCAAGCGAAACGTGGACAGCAACGGCTAATGGCACACAAATAGAAATTTATACAACACCAAATACCACAGCCGTAATCGCGAAAGTCGCAACATTTCAGAACAGCGGTGGGCTATCGATCGGCACTACGACCGATCCCGGCATCGGCAGCCTGCAACTGAACGCGCAAATGTTCATGCCGAACATAACGACCACGTCGGCCGCTCAGACCGGAACAGTGTGCTGGACGACCGGCACTGGCAAGTTCACGGTGGACACCACGCTAGGATGCCTCTCGTCGAGCGAGCGGTGGAAGCAGAACATCACACCACTTGGCAGCGCCATGGCGGAAGTTATGGCGCTCAAGCCGGTGACCTACGAATGGCGCAATCCGATCGGCGATGGTCAGAAAGGCCAGCAGATAGGGCTGGTTGCCGAGGATGTCTATGCCATAGATCCACGGCTTGCTGGACTTGGCGAGGACGGCGCCCCCAGGGGATGGCGCCAGGATGCGATGATCGCGACGCTGGTGCGAGCCTTTCAGGAGTTGAAGGCCGATAACGACAATCTACGGCGACAGATAAGGAAGGCTCAATGAAACGAATTATTCTCGCCGTCGCATTGCTGGCCACTCCCGCATTCAGCCAGCAGCAGCCATCCGACCCGGCATTCCTGCAAGCCGCCATCGTGGCATTGCAAAAGCAGCGCAATGACGCGCTGGACGCCCAAGCCGGTACGCAAGCCCAGCTCGCGCTGGCCACCGAGGAAAAGGCCAAGCTGGCGACTCGCGTGAAGGAGCTTGAGGCCAAGTACGAGCCCAAGCCGCCGTCCGACAAGTGACCGGCTGGACTTTCCGCGCCGGCCGGGGCAGCACCCCCGCTAAATGGGGGATGAACATGCGGAAACGGACACCGGAAGAAAAGAAGGCGCGGCGCCTGCGCAAGCGTGCAAGGCGCTTGGCCAGAATGCATACGCGGACGCAGATGGCGTTGGGGCATTCGGGTAATGCTGCGCCGTCGCAAAAGGAAATCGACGCATTTTATGAATCGTGGGACTGGAAGCGGCTGCGGTACGAATTTATCCGCGGCCAGAAACGGCGCTGCCAATGCTGCGGTGCAACCCCGCTCGACGGCATCAGGATCGTGGTCGACCACATTCGGCCGATCCGGCGATTTTGGTCGGCCCGGCTCGACATCCGAAACCTGCAATTGCTCTGTGACCCATGCAATCAGGGCAAAGGCAGCCACGACACGACGGATTGGCGGCCAGCGGATGAATTTGCATGGCTGGCAGCCAAGGACCCGAGCCCGGTCACTTGGGAATAATCCTATCCGGCCCGAATTTGTATTGCCGCCACAATTGTGCAAAATCGGCAAAATGAAGGTGCTTCGCTGGTTTCCGACGCTCCTGTTCGCGCTGGCCGCTGCGGCCATGGCGGAGCGCGGCGGCTACGTGGCGCTATGCCGGCTATCGGTGCTCTCGGATTGCTGTGCGGTGCCGGCGCACTCGATGCTGTACGCGCATTCGATCTCAACCGGGCGACCGTGAGGGTTTTGAACCATGTCCATGCCCACCATCGACCAAGTCCTTGCCGCTGGCCGCAATCTGGTGTCCTACGCCATGGGAATTGCCACTGCATTCGGCATTCTCAAGGTCAATGGCATTGACCTTTCGGTGATCAGCACATCGCTGGATCACATCTTCAACGGCATCAAGGAAATCTCGATCGGGCTTGGGCCGCTGGTCACGATCGCCGCCGGCTGGTGGGCTGCGCACCGTTCGAGCAAGGCCGTACAGGTCGCAAACGTCAATGCCATGCCCGAGGTCAAGGGCGTGGTGACGACGGCCACACCGGAGGGCCGTGCGCTCGCTGACGCCATTCCGAGCCCGACGGTTGCCGCCGCAGGGACACCGGCCGCGGCGAATGTTGCCGCAAAAACATGAGAATCCCGAAGCCAATTCCTGAGTTGCTGGGGCTGATCGGGTTCCTGTTTCTGATCTGGTCCATCGGCTCCCTTCTTCTCTCTTGTTGTGCATGGCCGCATGACCACTGGATCGCGCACGGCTACTATGCAAAGGACGGATCGGGACAAAGTTGCTGCGGGCCGGAGGATTGCGCCATCACCAACGCGCAGCATGTCACGTTGCCAACCGAGGGATTCCGCCTGCCCTCGGGAGAATACATCCCGCGCAACCAGGTCCAGGCATCGCGGGATGAGTATTCATGGGTGTGCCGGCGCAAGGCGGATGATTCCATTCGATGCTTCTTCGCGCCGAGCAGTGGGGACTCCTGATGAGCGCCGTCGGGGTTCTGCGGGTGATGCTGCGCAAGGCTGAGCGGGCGCTCACCCGGGCGGTCAAGGACTACGACAACCTGCCGGCCGAACGCATCGACCGGCGCACCGAGGTCTCACGATGCCGAGCCCGCGTCCGCGAGCTCGAACGACTGCTGCGCAAAAGGAGATGACCATGCGCAAGATCGTTATCGTCACGGCGCTGCTCGCCCTCATGGGGTGTTCGCACCTCGCCGCCAACCTGCAGGCCATCAGCGACGCCATAGCGGCCGGGGAGCGGGATATTGCCAAGCTGTGCGCCGGAATGCCGGTCTACGCCATGACCGCCCAGACGCTCGCCTGTGCCGCCAAAGCCACCGGCAAGACGCAGGCGAAGATCGCCAGTGTGATTGCGGCCGCACAAGCGATCTGCGCCGGGACGGCAGCCCCACCTTCCGTAACGTCAGCGGTAGCGCAGATCGGCGCGGCGGCGGACGCGGCAGCCAACGCAGTAGCGGCGGGGTGCTCGCTATGACCTTCGCACAGCTGGTCAGCCTGGCGCTGACCTACGGCCCCGAGGTCATGCAGCTCGTGGACCGTTACGGCCCCTATGTGGCGGCGTTCGTCAAGGCGATCACGCCGGCCGTCGAGGAGATCGTCAATATACTCGGCATCGACGTGTCCAAGTTGCCACATGCCGACCTGGTGGCGGCGATCTTGGCCGCGCTCAATCACGCGCCAATGACGGCAGAAGAGGCGTTCCAGGTCGAAAAACACGCACAGGAGCGGGCTTCGATCGATCGTGGTAGCCCAGGTTGACCCGTGAACGAAAAGGAGACTGCGCTATGGGTGCCAATATCTGGTTCTGTCTATTTTACGTGCTGGCTGGGGTATTTGGCCTCTGGGGCATGAACCCGTGGCGGCCGATGAACAACACTTGGGGGCCGTTCGGCGGCTGGCTGATCCTGTTCATCCTCGTGGGCATTCTCGGGTTGCATGATTTTGGGAGCCCCATTCGCTGACGCGCGGGAGACGGACGCTCCTACGTCGTTGACTGATCCGCTGCCGCCCTATCCGCCAGCGCCGCCCTCTATCTGCAAAGGATGCTGATCCATGGGAATCGGAACGATTATCCTCATTTTGCTGGTTATCCTCCTGCTCGGTGGTTTTAGTGGTTGGGGCGGCGGCCCGTTCTACGGGACGGGATACGGCGGAGGTGGCGTGCTCGGGGTGGTGCTGGTCGTCGTTCTGATCCTCGTATTGCTCGGACGTATCTGAGCATGAGGGTCGACATTCACCTTCACATCGAGCCGGGCGCCGAGGTCTCGGCTCGGCTCGATGAAATATCGCAAAAACTGAGCCTCATCATCGAAAAGGAAAACCTCATCATGGCTGCGATTGACGACGCATTGACGCAAGCGGAAGCCGCCGCAAAGGCCAACAGCGACGCGGATGATTCGGCGGAAAAACTTCTGGTCACGATCTCCAAGATGATCGCCGATCTGAAAGCATCAGGGACCGATCCGGCAACGGTGGCTCGTATCACGGCGCTGGCATCAGCATTGAATGCCAGGGCGGCGCAGTTGGGTGTGGCGGTCGCGGCGAATACGCCCGCTGCGCCGACACCGTCGCCGTGATCCCCGACTGGCTCATCCGCCGCGCGCTTGCGCTCACGCTTGGGATAGGCGGTGGATATACCGCCCATCTCATCATGAGCGAAAACGCATGGGCGGTCGGGTCGTCGCTCGGTGTCGATGATACCGTGTGGCTGGCGATTGTCGTGGCATTCTCTGGCACGCTGTCTCCCGTCCTCCTGTCGTATCTGACAAACAGGAATCGCCGCGCCGAGCGAAAAGAGGATTATGATCGTCAAGACGCGGTCGCGGCGCAAGCGGCCGAAGCCGCCCGGCTGTTGGCGGAGCAGCAGACCGACATCGCGCGCAAGGTGCGGGAGAATGCCGTGATGGCCAGCCGTGCCACAGAAGAAGTGGCGGCGAAGGCCGATGAAGCGGCGCGACTCCTGTTGGATGAGAATCGCAAGGTTGCCGACAGGGCCGATCAGACAATCGAGAAGCTTGATATCATCCACACGCTCGTCAACTCGAACATGACGGCGGCGATGAAGGCGGAGATGGACGCCACGGTACGGGAACTAGCCTTGATGCGGGAGATTGTTGCCATGAAAAAGACATCTGGCCAGGAGCCAAGCGTCGAGACGCTGGCGGCGATCGAGGCGACCGGCGCGAAGATCGCCGAATTGAGTGCGTCGCTGAGCGACAGAATAGAGGCGACGAAAGCGGCAGCGAAATCGGGAGAGAGTTGATCTCACATTGCGTACATGACGCTGAGGCCGCATCCGTGACGCACCTGCGCTGGTGGTCGCCTGCCGCATGGGGAGGATTGACCGCCGGGGGTCCTGGCATGGTGGCCTCTGTCAATACTCAGTCGAGTTTGCGGATGGCGGCGGCAGTTTGGCATAACCAAATCTTACCCAACGTCGCGCGGCAAGCTCACACAATGGCGCCGTCAGGGCGATGCCGTTTGCGAACCCGCCGTGCGTCGCCCGTCTCTTGCATCCGCACCAGCAGCGCCGACGCGTGCTCACGGGCTGCATGTAGCGTCGATGCTCGATTGCTGATGCCCAGAGCATGACGCGCGTCTCAGTCGGGTTTGCCAAGCGCTTTGTCGATGATGTGCTTGACCGGCGTGCCCCGGCGAATGACCTCCAAACCGCAACCATCCCCGCTCGGGTGATCTAGACATTTCAGCGCCTCGCGAGCATCGGAGAGAGCTGATCGCAGTTCGGCTATCTCCGCGAGATCATCGCCACGTAGACAGCCCCAATGACATCCGCATGAGAGCAGACAGGTAGCACACTTGGTTTCAAGTCCTGTCCACACTTGCGGGCCTCTATTGCTTCAGCGCGTCACGCGCGATTTTGGTCATTTGCCGTACTGTTGAGAAGGCGCGATCCAGCGGCATTACGTCGATCATTTCCGGCGTCAGATTGGCGATCTCTTGGAGCGCCGCCCGCAGGCGCGCAACCTCGTGGCTGGCTCTGTGGGCTACATGCTGCATGGCGGGCTCAGTTGACAATCTCGAAGACCAGTGGAACGCGGCGCTTGATGCCGCGCTGTGAACCGTATCGGCCGTTCGCCGGCACGTAGCGCTTGGCCGATTTGTCGTAGCGGCTCGCCTCGGGATAGAGCCGATGGAACTCGGCGAGATCGGCAGACGCTTGTCCCTCCGACACCTCGAATGCCCGCATGATGTCGCTGCGGCGGATGGCGCCCGCCGTGAGCAGGCGCCAGTCGATGTAGTCGAGGCGGCGGTCGGTGGCCCAGGTCATCCGTCTCTTCCAATGAGGCCCAGGGCCGAAGCCCGGAGAGGTGTCAGGCGGCTGGCGCTGCAATCCAGCCGGGAACATCGCAGCGCCTAACGACGGCCGTCGCCGATTAGATCGTGTATGTGCCCGCAGGAGTTTTGGGCTGGCGCCACGTCCGGTCGCGGAAGTGCCGGCCGATCATGCGATCAATCGCGTCCCAATCGTCGTGGTACAGCAGCGACGCGACGACCCTGGCATCGCCGATCGTTCCGCACGACTGCCAACCGTCCGCCGTCAGCCTAGAGCGCTCCAGGGTATCGCCGGTGGCCTGGATATCATCCTGCCCCGACACGCAATAGCGCGACACCAAAATGGTGGCGACCTCGTCGGGTGTCATCAGTTGCTGTGCCATCTCGTCTCTCCATCCAGGGCACCATGCCCCTATCCACAATGGATAGAGTATAGACATGGATTGATAAAGTCAATCCATGCATTCGGGACTATGATCACGAAATGTTACAAGCTTGGGACTATGCGATGCGCGGACATGCGGCCCAAGACAAGATCGCACCAACGCGTGAGCCTTCTCACGATTGTCGTCGTTCGGCGGCATGGCGGGCCTCAGTCGAGTTAATCGTCTAGCTGCTTGGCAAGGCGCCGCGCCTCGTCGAGGCACTTGAACAGCGCCACCTTGGTCGAACTTTCTCCGCTGTCGATCGCCTCGTCGGCATGCTCGATCGCGGCCACCTGAGCGGCGATCAGCGATCGGATCAGTTTTTGGTGTGTCTCGTTCATGGCGGGCCTCTACTGAGCGGCGAGCGCGTGGACCGGATGGTCCGGCGCAGCCTGTTTCATATGCGGGCTTCGCTCGACCTTGGCGAGGTACGCCCGCAGACACCTTTGCATCGTGCGGGACATCGGCAGTGTCCAGCGCAGCGCGTGTTCGAGCGCCCATTCCCAGGCGCCGACTTCCTTGTCGAGCCGCGTTCCGTTTTGGCGCTTGCCGAGAATGTGGCCGATCTCGTGCAGGGCGATCGCGTAGGTGATCTCGCTCTTGACCGGGCGGATTTTGATCCGGCGCGACCGGCGGTAAGCACGACCGCCGCGCGAGTGGTTGGCGACCTCTATGCTCTTGATCTTGCAGATGCGGGCGATGTGGGCGGCTAGTTCCATGGCGCGTGTCCCTGCTGACCACAGCAATATGCGCCCTTGCGTTTAGATTGTCAAGGGTCTATATTGGCCCAATGGAGACGACGGCTGCAAAAGTTGCTGCGTTGCGGGAGGAAAACCCGAATATATCGGGAGCTTCCATGGCAGCTATGTTCGGGGTGTCACGTCAGCGCGTTGCCCAGATTCTTGCTGCTCTCGGGCTGCCCACTCGGGTAGTCAGGCTGAAACGGGTTTCCAAGCCGACCGAGAGGCCGGAATATCTCTGCTGGTGGAATATGATCGACCGCTGCACCAACCCAGAACACAAGGGATTTAGCTATTACGGCGGGCGTGGAATATCCATCTGTGAACGCTGGCGCAGTTTTCAGGCATTCTTTTCCGACATGGGGCCGCGTCCGTCGCCGCAACATTCGATTGATCGGATCGACAACGACGGCAACTATGAGCCGGGAAATTGCCGGTGGGCGACGAAAGGTGAGGGGCGGGAAGTCAAGATGACGGCGGTCGTCATGGGCAAGATGGAATTGCTGCTGAAGGGCGGCGCGACTGCCGAGGATGTCGCCAAGAAATTCGGCGTTGGCAAGTCGTCGATCTACACTTACTTTTCATTCGCGCGGGGCAAGGTCCGGCGCAAGCGTAAACCCGTCATCTGAGGAGAGAAAGCTATGACTGAGACCCAACGCCGAGACATCGAAACCGCTTGCGCGTTGCTTACGAACCACCCCGACGATCTGCCGAGCGTAGGACGGGCACGGGAACTTCTAGAGCAGGTGCTAGCTGTGAAGGACGGAGAATCGTGACCGACCTTGTGGCCGACATCTTCTCTGGCTTGCTTGATCCCAACTTTTCGTTTGACGAGACGGGATGTCCAGCGTGCGCCGCGAAGGTACAGAAGTGGTGGTCATACTGCGCAATGTGTGGGTGGCATATTGCTGGCGGTCAGGCATGCATGGAGGGGCCTAAAGCCGTATGCGAGGTTGCGGCCAAGGTTCTCCGTCGCGAAGGCCGCCCCTTGTCTCGCGGAAAGCTCACTGCCGCCCTTGAGGCGGAAGGTGTCAAAATCATCGGGACCGACAAAGAGAGCAGATCGCGATATGTCGGCACCATTCTTTGGCGCCATCCAAAGCGTTTCGTTCATGTCGAGAAGCTGGGATACTGGCTCGCCGACCAACCAACCGACGCAAAATAGGAGGCCGACGTGCCGCTCGTATTCCAGGACTGGATGCTCCAGCTTTCGATGCAACAGCAATCGGTTCTCGTGCTCGCGTGTCGCGGCCCCGATGGCGTCGGCAAGTTCCATCCGACCAAGCAGGTCGTGGCACGCTATCGGGCGACGGTGCTCAAAGCCGCCTATTCGCCCCATGCGGATCGACGAGGGCGACGATACAACCTTCATGACGCTGATCCAGTTTAGCGATGACGCCTTTTGGGCAACGCTCGTCAAGGCGTTTTTTGACCACGTAGACGAGCTACCGCATCACTACTACATGCACCTGATGCACGGCACGCAGATTGCGGGCTACAAGCATTCTCTACCGCTCATGCGACAGCGATGGACTGCGTTTTATCATCGATGTTGCCACGATCTGCATCTATACCCCGAGGATGAACAGCAGATGGACGAGCGGCTTGGTGACTGGCAACACAAATATTGGGATGAAGCGGTCGCGTGACCGCCTCGACAGAGGAGCCGGTTTCGGGGTGAGTTACAAACGGACTTTCTGGCGCGCGACGGCCATACGGGTCGCCACCCCGGCCACCATTTCGGAGTGACCAATGCATCCATTAGCCCAACAGAGGAGATTTGCCCATGAAGCTGGCCTCAATACTACAGCAGATTGGTGATGAACGTTCGCCGAGCGCGCCGCCCGTCATCATGTATATGCCGCCATCAGGTGCGGCGATCGAGTGCCCGTCGCTTGAAGCGGCGAAGAATGCAGCGCCGCGGCTCGCCGCAAAATATCCAGGGGCCACAGTCGCCGTTTACGAACTGGTCGGCTGGGCACGCGCGCCGGTAAGAGAGCCAGAGTTTACGTCCGGTAGCTCTCAGCTGGCCATTGAAGATCGCACAGACGAAGTCGCCGAACTGTTAGATTAGCATTTTTGAGGAGCGCGGACTTTTGGCTGCGGACATCAAGGTCGAAGTGCGGTACGATGCCGTCCAGGTATTGATCGACGGCGTGTTGCACCTGCATGTGATCCGCTCCAAACTGCTCGGCGTGCAGTCGTGGGTACGCGAGGCCGAAGGCGCCTACGTCATTGAGTTTGCGATGCAGGGCGGCTCGATGGAAAGCGACTATGATACCAAAGAGAAATGGCTGGCGGTTCTTGCCGGGCTGAGCAAGGCGCTGGTGTAACTCGACTGAGGAGCGGGCCGTGACGACGCCGAAAGAGATCATCGCCAATCGCGCCGCCGAGCATATGCCAAAACCGGCGCACAACATGTTTGCTGCGGAGGTCATCCGCGCCCTCATGGATGGCGGATACGTCATCGTCCCAAAATATCCGACCGACGCAATGGTCGGTGCGGTGTTTTGTCATCATCTTGGCGAGCGTCGTTTTCTGGATACACCGCCGACGAAAGACAATGAGGTAGTAAACACTGACACGTCGATTTCCATCTATTGCAAGATGGTCGACGCATTTTAGAGGAGGCCGGCGTCACCCCGCCGCCTTCAGCTCCGCAATTGCCTTCTCAATCCTCTTCTTGATCGCCTGCCATTCTGGCGGATCGCCCCATGTGATCAGCTCGCGCATGCGTTTCTCGGAGGCCCATTGCTCGCCGATCTGATTGGCATGCTCGGGCCGCGATGCGCGGTCGATGCGCGCGTTCCAGTCGGCGGCGTAGAGCTCGGCGGTGGGGATAGGATCGGCGGCGCCTGCGGGGGCCGGGGGATTGGCGTTGTTCGCAGGCGCCTTTGCCGCCTCCTGGGTTGCCCCCGCGGCGGGTTCTGTGACGGCCGGCTCGCGCTGCCAGGCGCGGTATTCGGCGACCAGTGCGCGCCAGAGTTTGCCAGATGGATGGCCGTTCTTGATGTCGGCTCGGCTATCGACGATGCAGTGAGCGCGGACGGCCGCGGCTGCGCTGTCAGCGCCGTTGACGGCGAATTGCGAGTGCGTGTCGTTCAGGAACCGCCAGAACGCGGGCTCATTGCATAGGATGCCGGCCTGCTGCGCCGGGCTCATGTCCTCCCACTTGCTGCTCGTCTCGGGACGCATTTCCTTGTCCCACGCCTCGGGCGTCGGTGTTAGCTCTCCGGTCTGCTCGTCCCACGTCTCGGTCGTTTGGCTCGCTTCCTTCAGGTCGGCCATTTTCTCGTTGTACCGGAGCCGCAAATGCGCCTGCCAGTCCGGCGGCAGCACCTTGGCGCGCTCGATGGCACCCTTGCCCCACGTTTGCAACTCGACCACACTGCGTGCCGCGTAAATCTCGGCCTGCATCGTCTTGTAGAGCGGCGTCGAATCCTTCTTGGGCAGATGCGTGACCGCCCCGTCGCCAGCGTCGTTGTCGATCGCGTCCGACGTGCGAATCTTGAACTGCTTGATGCAGAAATACTTTTCCGCCTGTGTGTGGCACTTGGCGGCGGCCTTGTCGTCCGTGATTCCCTTCTGGTCGCGCAACCGGGAAATCGCCGTCCATGTGATCGGAGGCCATTGCTCGCCGTGCTCGTTGACAATGGTGAACTCATACACGATGGCTAGCGTCGAGCCCTTGTCGTTTTCCTCGAGCAAGCTGCGCGATGTTTCCGACTGGATGATCAGGATGCCGTGCTCGGCAAGCAGCGGAGAGAGTTTGTCGTTGATGTCCTCCCACCGCGCGTAGTTGTACCGCTGGAAGTCGTTGCGGCCTTCCTTGCCAATCAGGCCGATCTCGCGCGTGATGGCGAGCAGTGCCTTGGCCAGTCGCGGCGGGAAATGCTTTGGCTCGGGCTTGGCGGCCGGCGTCTTTGGCTGCGGCGCAGACGGCACGGCCGGCAGGTTGTTCGGCGCCGGCTCGGACATATCCACAACTTTTTCTGCGGTCGTTTGCACGTTCATGACGTTTCCTATCGGTTCAAATATGACTCGCGTTGAGCATCGTTCCACGGTTTCATCACGTCTTTGCGCGTGTCGCCGGGGCGGGCCTCAAGCGTATGTTGGTTGAATTCTCCCAGGATCACTTCGCCGGTCTGCGAAGCCATCATAACCATGCGATTGGCAAAGACATTGATGCACTCTGTAGGCTCTGCGATCATGATAATCACGGCGTCACCTTCAAAGCCGGATTGATCTGTCTCGCGATAGTCCGCACGGCGTCGACCGCGATTGCTGTCTGCGCGTCGCCTCGGTCAATCAGCCGCCCGATTTTCTGCGCGCCATGGAGCACGCTCGTATGATCCATGCCACCGAAGCGCCGTCCGATCTCAGGAAAGCTGGCGCCGGTCATTTCCCGGCACAGATACCAACAGATGTGCCGAGCATAAACCAATTTGTTCATCCGCCGCCGCGCCATGATCTGCACCCGGTTCATGCCGAAGTGCCGGCATGTGGCCTCGATCACGCTGTCCACGGCTTTGATCGGCGTCATGATGTCGGGCCATTTTGCGCGGATGGCGGCTATCTGCTCGGCGATTGATGGCGGTGGGGGAGGTTCGACCGGACGGAGCTTGCGCTTGTCATATGTGATGATGATGCCACTCACGCCGCTACAAACCGCCATCATTATATATCCTCACTGTTATATGCCGTTTCGGTATCGATAGAAGCGCCAGCATGACCAGCGCAGATCAACGCCGAGCTCGGACCAATTGGCGGTTGGCCCGTCCCAACTATGCGAGACTTCAAGATGGCCGATTGCAACTGGCACATTCGAGCAAATGTAAGGGTCAGTTCCTTCTCGTTTTAGCAAGATACAGATTGAGCACTTGATACGGAGCAAAAACCCCATCCATCCACTGACTGCCGATCCTTGTGGATACTGGCCGATGTCTTTTCCCCACAGCCACGTTAGATCATCCCACATGGCGCACTCTCTTGCTCAGCATGGCGGACAACACCTGAACCGTCTGCGCCGTATGTGCCAGATGCGCGGTTGCTCGCGTGACGCCTGCCGCGTCCTGCTTGCCGAGCGCGATTTCCAGATCGGTCGCGTGGATGATGGCCTCGTGCAGCGCGGTGGCGATTTGCGTGCCGAGCCGGGCAGCGCCAACCATGACGGTGGGCTGCGGCACGTAGTCGGTGAACTGGCGGGTGGCGGTCATTCGGCTGCCTCTGCGGTAAATGTAGGATGTTTGCTCGCCATATGGCGTTTCAAGTTTTCAAATGTGCGATTGCAGCATGGACAAACGCCATGACCAACACGGTTCTTGATCTTGGTCACTTGCCCGCGCGTCGCAGACAGGCGTCGCTCGGTCGCCTCTCGCAATTCGCGCTGTCGTCTGATCTCGTCGTCGCGTTCGGCGAGCCGCTGTGTCAGCCGGTCGCGTTCACGGCGCAGCCTTTCCGCCTCAGTCTCCCCAATAAAATGCTGGCGGTGTCCGTTCGGACAATTCCAGCAGCGTTTTTCGTTTGCGGCTTCGGCGCACCATTTTTCCGGAAAAAAATAAATTACTGCACACGTCGAACATATAAGGCGCCGATACTCGTTCGTCTCGGTGATCATCATCGCTCGCTACTCACCAATAATGCGAGCCGCTCTC
>Ga0210384_10004188_pt1 | contig 16227 bp, 12 predicted proteins | sample IncBWH2MmetaG_FD_160574 | JGI IMG/M metagenome (GOLD analysis project Ga0210384, IMG submission 160574) | Forest soil microbial communities from Barre Woods Harvard Forest LTER site, Petersham, Massachusetts, United States - Inc-BW-H-2-M | ecosystem: Environmental > Terrestrial > Soil >...
ATATGAATATAGATGCCTGCCATAGGATTGGCTAATTTTATGGAATTATAGAATGCTTTTGAGCGAATGGTAAAATTAAGATTATATGGTTTCATCCCCATTTTGTTGCTTGCATCCATCAGGCCATCATATGCTCAATACACACTGCATGTAAAACTCAATTCACCCGACTCTATTCTCAGAGCTCCATCCCTCGGTATTCCTGCTTCATTTAAAGACAGGGCGGGTTGTACTGAGTATATATACAAACTCACTGATTTACTGAGAAATAAAGGATTTACTTCTGCTTCCATAGATAGCGTACAATTTGATACAACATCAGCTTTTCTGCGTCTTTATATTGGCGAACGTTTCACCTGGTCGAAGATAAGAACGAGACGGGCCGACGCAGAACTGTTGGAGTCTGCCGGATGGGACTCGAAAAAACTTTCAGGTAAACCAGCTACACCCGATTATTTTCAAACCGAAGAATTGCAGCTGCTTAATTATATGGAAAATAACGGTTATCCGTTTGCTAAAATTTCGCTGGATAGTGTTGCGATAAAAAATGGCGCCATTAGTGCCGTACTCAATATTGAGAAAGGACCATTGTATAAAATTGACAGCATCCGTATTGTAGGAACTGCAAAAATTTCTGTGGAATTCATGGAAAGATACCTTGGCATTCCGAAAGGAAGTATTTACCGAAAAGACAGGTTATTAATGATCAGCAGGCGCATAATGGAACTTCCTTTTGTGCAGGAGGAAAGACCCTGGAGTGTTAATATGCTCGGTACAGGTTCTATATTAAATTTATACCTGAAGCCTAAAAAGAGCAGCCAGATTGATGTGCTCGTAGGATTATTGCCAAATAATGATCAGCTGGGAAGTGGCAAATTACTGGTTACCGGCCAGGCAACCGTAGTACTCAGGAACCCTTTTGGGAATGGGGAAAGTCTTGGGCTTGACTGGCAACAGTTACAACAACAATCACCCCGTCTCATTATCAATTTCCAGGAACCCTACCTGTTTCATTCCCCATATGGAGTCAATCTGGCTTTTTCATTATACAAGAAAGACTCTTCTTATATAAATACAGACGGAATACTGGGAATACAGTTTAATTCATCTATGAACAAGAAGGGATCCATTTTTATCGAAACTACTGGGTGCACAGTCCTGACCATTGATACCGCACAGATTATTGCTACCAGACAATTGCCTGAAGTAGCAGATGTAAGTTCCCTGAACTTGGGTATTTCTTATGATTTTAATAATACGAATTACAGGTTTAATGCTATTCGCGGAAACGAACTTTATTTTATAGGATCTGCAGGTACGAAAAGACTGAAGAAAAATAGTGAAATCACAAAACTCAAGGACGAAAATGATCCTTCATTCGATTATAGTACCCTATATGACACAGTCAAAACCTCGGCCTATCAGTTTCGTCTTAACATTGCCGGAGCACATTATTTTCAACTTAGCCGTGCTTCTACGATCCGGTTTGCTGTGAATGCAGCCTGGTACCAGAGTCCCAAAATTTTCCGGAATGAATTGTATCAAATCGGAGGTTATCGGTTATTGAGAGGATTTGATGAAGAAAGTATTCTGGCTTCTGAATACACCGTGGGCAGCCTTGAATATCGTTATCTGATTGGCATGAATTCCTTTCTTTTTAGTTTTATTGATGGAGGTTGGGCAAAAAATGATGTGCCAGGTTATGCTATCAACAATCTTTATCTGGGTATTGGACTCGGATTGGCATTTGAAACCAAAGCCGGGATTTTCAACATGTCCTATGCAATTGGAAAGCAGGACAGCAATCCGTTTGAATTCAGACAGGCAAAGATTCACCTGGGGTATGTAAACTTTTTTTAAAAGATATGCGTTGAATCACAACCTTTGCGGGAATCCGTAACCGTCAACCGTTAACCTTTCATCCCTTGGCAAAACGAACTGCGCTATTCTTCTTTATATTTTTTCAGATAAGCCTCGCCAGGGCGCAATCGACTTCCGATACCATCCGGCAAGCTGATACAACATCGGTAAAACAAATAACGGGTGATACAACAATTATAAAGCCTTTCATCAGAAAACAGGTAAAAACGATTGTAGACACAGTTGTTGTTTATAATACCGACTCAATCCGGTTCAGTGAGCGAAAACCAATGGATTTCAGCAATTTACCTGCCAGCTGGATGGGACTTTTGAAAGCGCAGCTTTTTTTTAACTTTCTTGGCAGGCCCCTGCATAAACGGACTGAACTTTATGAGCCCGAATCCTTTGAAGGGATGTTTTATTTTATGGTGGGGTTATTGTTCTATTTTGCCATTGTCAAATTCTTTTTTGCCAAGTATCTGGCAAATCTGATGACCCTGTTTTTCAGGGCATCTATGCGACAACAACAGCTTAGGGAGCAGGTTCTGCAATCTCCCTTTCCCTCACTTTTGCTTAATATCCTTTTTGTGTTTTCCGGTAGCCTGTATGGAGCTTATTTGATGCGCTTTTATCATTACGGATCTCCGGACCGTTTTTGGATTCATTTTCAGTATTTTGCAATCATTCTTTCTCTTCTTTACCTGCTGAAATTTTTAATTCTCAAGATTATAGGGTGGATCTTTAATTTGAACCGGGCAGTGGATATTTATCTGTTTGTGGTATTTATGACTAATAAAATCATAGGTTCCTTCTTACTTCCTTTTCTGGTACTGATAACCTTTTCCGGACCACTCCTTACAGAAATAGGGATTACCCTCTCAATCGTCATGGTTTGTTTGTTTTATGTATATCGATTTATTGCAGCTTATTCAGCACTGCACAAAGAAATAAAAATCAGTGGTTTGCACTTTATTCTATACCTTTGCGCATTCGAAATAGCTCCTCTGCTATTGATTTACAAAGTGTTAGTCACTTATTTGGAAAAAGCTTATTAATTTTGCAAACGCGTTTTCAGTAATACTATAATACATTGATTAAAAACAGGGATAAAAAGGATATTGCCGAGATGTCAGAAATTGCAGTTAAAAAGATTTTAATCACACAACCCCGGCCGGAATCTGATAAGTCACCCTATTTTGAACTTGCCCGGCGTCACGAAGTGGAGATGGCTTTTTTGCCATTTATAAGGCTTGAAGGAATTCCTTCAAAAGATTTCAGACGTCAAAAAGTAGAGATAGGCGGTTATTCTGCAGTTATTTTTACAAGCCGCCATGCAATTGACCACTTCTTCCGTACGGCAGAAGAAATGAAGATTAATATTTCCCAGGACACGAAATATTTCTGTATTACAGAGGCTGTGGCTTTATATCTTCAGAAATTTATTCTTTATAGGAAACGAAAGGTATTTTATGGCGCTGATGGCACGAATAAAAGCATGCTGGATGTAGTGAACAAGCATAAAGAAAATGAGAAATTTCTTTATCCGACTTCTGAATATCAGCAGGACAATGAAATTATTAATTGGCTCAAGAGTAATCATTGTGAATTCGCTACGCCGTTTATGTATCGGACAATCAGTAATGATATCCGCGAATCATTCAGTCCGGATGCATTTGATATCATTTGTTTTTTTACTCCCAGCGGAGTTAAAAGTCTGTTCGACAATTTTCCACATTTCAAACAAAATGGAACATTGATCGGAGCTTTCGGAACGAATACCAGTAAGGCAGCTGAAGATGCAGGATTGGTTTTAGAAATCAAAGCTCCTGAACCCTCAGCGCCATCGATGGTATCTGCTTTAGAGAAATATCTTGCAGCAAAAAAGAGACTCTGATTTTCATAATTTGAAAAACGTGGGATTGTAGGAATGTGAAGGTGTGGAAATGAAATTTTAAATTAAATATGGGAATAGAAGATCAGTTACGATAAAAACAAAAATTTAATTCATTCGTTATAAATGGTCCGGAATATGCCGGGCCTTTTTAATTTAAAATGCAAGCTTAATAAGATATAATGTAAATATGTCTTGGTATGAAATGAGTCGTATCATGACAATACTCTAAAGCATACGGGTTCGTATTTCGTTCGTATTTCGTTCGTATATTGTTCGTATATCGTTCGGATGCAAGCGAAGTACTTACGAACTCTGAATGAATTACAAACGAACCTTAAACGAACAAATAAATAATTATATAGGCTGGAGACTACAGCGAGGTCATAGTAATATGTGGAAATTAATTTCACAGTTTATTTTTACCTGTTCACATTTTTCACAATTCGATATTCGTCAAATTGTTCAAAAACAGATTAGCAAACGAATCTTCCCCATACCTTCTTCAGCATGCCCATAATCCTGTTGATTGGTATCCCTGGGGAGACGAAGCTATTAAAAAAGCAAGGGATGAAGACAAGCCGATGCTGGTAAGCATTGGATATTCTGCCTGTCACTGGTGCCATGTCATGGAAAAAGAAAGCTTTGAAGATCCTGAAACTGCGGCAATCATGAACCGGCTTTTTGTAAATATTAAAATCGACCGGGAAGAAAGGCCCGACCTGGATCATATTTATATGGATGCAGTTCAGGCAATTGCCGGCAACGGGGGATGGCCGTTAAATGTTTTCCTAACACCTGAAGGTAAACCGTTTTACGGGGGGACTTATTACCCGCCGGTCAATTTGCATAACCGGCCCTCCTGGAAATCTTTATTGCAAACCATTTCGACCGCCTTTCTGGAGAAACGAACTGAAATTGAAGAGCAGGCGAATAATCTGACTAATCATATCGCGAGTTCTGGTTTTGGTATCGGGATTCCGGATGAACCTCAACAATTCTTAAAGGAAGACATAAGGATAATTTACGAGCAGCTAATGAAAACAGCAGACCTGCAGGATGGTGGTTTTGGCCAGGCACCAAAATTTCCACAGACCTTTACAATCCGGTTCCTGCTCCAATATTATTTTTATACCGGAAAGCAGGAAGCACTTGACCAGGCCTGTCTTTCTTTGGATAAGATGATTTATGGAGGCATTTATGATCAGATCGGAGGTGGTTTTGCCCGATATTCTACAGATTCCCAGTGGCTTGCACCTCACTTCGAGAAAATGTTATATGATAATGCTCTCCTTATTACAGCCATGAGTGAGGCCTTCCAGATGACAGGAAAAATTCAATATAAGAAGGCTATCCGGGAAACTATGGGTTTTATACAAAATGAGCTTATGTCCGAAAAAGGAGGATTTTTTTCGGCACTGGACGCAGATTCTGAAGGAGAAGAAGGTAAGTTCTATACATGGGGGGAAAATGAAATATCAGAGATTTTGGGTGAAGAAACAGGAGCCTTTTCCGACCTGTATGACGTTTCGGAAAGAGGAAACTGGGAGGGCAAAAACATATTGCGCATTAAAAACCCTGAGACAAAGATTCCGGAAGTAAAGGAACAGGAGTGGAAGAAGAAATTAATGGCAGTACGAAACCAGCGAATTCGTCCTTTGCTGGATGATAAAATTCTATCAGGCTGGAATGCGCTGATGATTACCGCCTGTTGCAAAGCTTTTTCTGCAATCGGGGATGAAAATTACCGTAAAATGGCAATTAATGGAATGGCCTTCCTTGAAAAGAAAATGATGGGTGAAGGGATATTTCATTTTTATCACAGTTATAAGGAGCGTAAAAAGAGTTTGGGAGTATTGGAGTATGAGAGTGAGGGAGTTGCGACGATTCCCGCTTTTCTTGATGATTATGCCTTCCTGGTTGAAGCATATATTCAGCTGCAGGAGATAACCGGCGAGGCTACTTATCTAATCCGCGCAAAAGAGCTATCAGACTGGGTTATAGAGAACTTCAGCGAAAAGGAAACAGGATATTTTTATTATACTCATACCGGTCAGGACGACGTGATTGTAAGGAAAAGGGAAGTCTATGATGGCGCAACTGCTTCCGGAAATTCAGTTATGGCTGCAAATTTGTTATATCTCGGGACGGTGTTTGATTTGGAAGAATGGAAGCAGAGGGCAGGAATGAATGTCACAGGTTTGAAAGAACTGATTTTGCGTTATCCTGGATCTTTTGGAGTATGGGCAACTCTGTTAAATGGCTTCACGTATCAACTATTTGAAATCGTGCTTGCGGGAGCTCATTCTGAAGAAAAACACCTTGAATTTCTGAGTCTATGTATTCCGAATCGTGTTTTTCAACAATCCTCCGTTACCCATTCCGACCTTCCGCTTTTGAGAAATAAACCCGTTATGGGAATATCGCAATTTTTTCTTTGCAAGGATTATTCCTGTCAACAGCCTGTATTAGAAGTCGCTGAGCTTATCAGCCTCATAAAAAACTCTTAAAAAACCCGCTAAAACGGGCAGAAATAACAATAAGGCGGACCTTTCCGCCGTTAATTAAACTATTGGCAAAACTTTGACTTGTAAAAAATAAATTTTATACTTGCGATGGAAGATATTCTCAGGAGATATTCCCAAAAGATTATTTTTGTCCAATACCCTTTAATAAAAATGAAAATGAAAAACCTGTCCATTCTGATTACCGTTGCCGCGGCCCTCGCCGTAACAGGTTGTAAATCCGGCAAATCCGGCAAAGGACTTCCAGATGATGGTCAATTGCACGGTGTTGCACCTGCCAGCAGGTACAATCTAAGTAAGCCACCAGGTATGGTTTATATACCACCCGGAACCTTTCATATGGGTCCCAGTGACGAAGACATCAATTACGCCTATACAGCTCGTAATAAACAGGTTTCCATACAGGGATTCTGGATGGATGCAACTGAAATTACTAATAACGAATACCGCCAGTTTGTAACCTGGGTGCGCGACTCAATCGCAGCCACCCTGATGCAATATGGTAAAGAAGTGGATGGCAAATTCACGATCGACTGGAAAAAAGCACAGACTATAAAATGGGGTGATAAAGCGACAACTGAAAAAATTGATCAGCTGATCCTGACTCCTGAAAACCGGATCTTCGGTAAAAAGGAACTGGATCCCCGCAAAATGATCTACCATTCCGAAACATTCGATTTAAAACGTGCTGCACAAAAGATCAATGAAGGCAAATCTCGTTCTGAATTTATTGTAAAGAAAGAAATTCCGATCTATCCGGATACGCTGGTTTGGGTTCGTGATTTTTCTTATTCCTATAATGAGCCGATGACTAAAAGATATTTCTCCCACCCTGCATTTGGAAATTATCCTGTTGTAGGTGTAAACTGGAATCAGGCGACTGCATTCTGCGAATGGAGAACACAATACTTAAATTCTTTCCTCGATAAAACAAACAGAGCAAACGAAAGCCCATTCCGTTTACCAACTGAAGCTGAGTGGGAATATGCTGCCCGCGGCGGACGTTCACAATCTATGTTCCCATGGGGTAACTATTACCTGAGAAATAAGAAAGGCTGTCTTCTGGCCAATTTTAAACCAGGTCGTGGTAACTATCCGGAAGATGGTGCATTCTATACTGCCCGTGCCGATGCTTATTGGCCAAATGATTTCGGCCTGTATTGCATGGCAGGTAATGTAGCTGAGTGGACTTCATCTGTTTACTATGAAGGTGCTTATAACTTCCAGCATGATATGAACCCTGATATTCGTTACAATGCAAAGGATTCAGATCCTCCGCGTATGAAACGTAAAGTGATCCGCGGTGGAAGCTGGAAAGACGTAGGTTATTTTCTGCAAACAAGTACCAGAACTTACGAATACCAGGATACTGCAAAATCATATATCGGTTTCCGTTGTGTGATTGATTTGCCAGCATCTATTGCCAGGAGATAGTTGATTTTTATCAATCGAAATAAAATTTTTTAAAACAATCAGCGTTTTGATTCGACAACGTCATCCGGAATTATTTTCCGAGACCCTTACAACACCTATTAAAAACTAAAATTTAAAATTATGTCAGCCGGAGTTTCTAGATCTACCGAAAAGCTTGTAAACATCATCGTCTGCGTCGGTGCAGCGGTTGTAATCTTTGGTGCCTGGCAGAAAATCACCCACCAACGGTTGGCAGATTTCTTCCTTACAGCAGGACTTCTTACAGAAGCATTAATATTCTTAGTATACGCTTTCTTACCGCCTCCAGGTGGAGAAATGCATGCCCTGGCAGAAGCGCTTCCAAAACTGGCTGGTGCTGGTTCAAATAATCCCGCACTTCAACAGATGGATAAATTAATGCAGGAAGCTGACATCACACCAACAAACCTTGCCCGTTTGAGCGATGGTTTCAAAAAATTCGGTTCTACAGTAGAAAAAATCAGTGATGTATCAGGTGCGCTTGCTGCAACAACTGACTATACAAATAAAACAAAAGAAGCAGTTGTAGCATTGGACTCCATGAAGAATGCGTACCAGGGAGCAACTAATACATTATCTCATTTTAATAATGCAGCAGAAAGCACTAAACAGTTTCATGGCCAGGTTCAGGTTTTGACCAAGAATCTCGGATCATTGAATACATTATATGAGCTGGAACTGCAGGATAGCAATAACCATTTGAAGGCAATGAACAGCTTCTACTCTAACCTGGCACAGGCATCTGAAGCCATGAACGGTAGTGTCGCTGATGCGAAGAAAACTCAGGAACAGGTTGCTTTACTTGCAAAGAACCTGGGTAACCTGAATCATGTATATGGTAATATGCTGAGCGCAATGCAAGGTAGACAGTAATCCAATATTTAATTATCGGGACTAATAACCTGAAAAACCTTTGTTAACACATTAAATTCTCCCGCTCATGTCCTTACCTAAAGAGCCCAGGCAGAAGATGATCAACATGATGTATTTGGTGCTGACAGCATTGCTGGCACTGAATGTATCGGCTGAGATTCTGAACGCCTTCAAAACCGTAAATAACAGTATCATTACATCGAATGGAGTGGTTGCTGATAAGAATAACCTCACTTATGCTGCTTTTGATAAAGCGCTGAATGATCCGCAGACTAAAGAGAATGCTGCTATCTGGGCGCCCAAAGCAAAACAGATTCAGGGTATTTCTTCCTCTATGTATGCTACTATCGACGGAATGAAACACCTGCTTAAACTTGAATCACAGTATGAGATAGATAAAGATGGTAAAGAGAAATTCAACGATGCCAATCTCGACGCGGCCACCCGCGTTTTCGATAAAGATGGCAAAGGAAAAATATTATATGATTCTCTCGCAGAATACAAAAAGCAAATGATTGCTGTGTTGAATCCGAATGCCCCTGATATTGCAAAAAATCCAATCCTGCAGAAAGAAGTTGCAAGAGCACAGGCTGATTTTGAAAAACAACTTCCATTGGATCTTACTGTACCGCAATCTCAAACAGGTGCAGCAAAATCAGGCGATGATGTAAAAGATTGGGTAACCAATTATTTTCATATGACGCCGACCATTGCCGCAATTACAATCCTGAGCAAATTCCAGAATGATGTAAAGAATTCTGAATCCCAGATGGTGGATTATTGCTATAAGCAAATTGGTTCAGTTAAAGTTGTATATAATCAGTTCGAGGCTTTTGCCGGAACGAATGCTACTTACCTGATGCCCGGTGATGAACTGGAAATTCAGGCAGGTATCGGAGCATTCAGTGCAGCAGCAAAACCTGATATAACAATTAATGGCGCGCACCAGACTTTGAATGCAGATGGGGTTGCAGATTTTAAAACAAAAGTAGAAGGTGCAGGAGAACATAATGTGACCGTAAATATTTCTTACACCAAACCTGACGGAACAACAGCTGTTATTCCAAAAACTATTAAATATACAGTTGGTCTGCCTTCAGGAGCTTCTATCTTCCTGGAAAAGATGAACGTTGTATATATAGGAGTTGATAACCCTTTGACCATTTCCGGTGGCAGCGTGGGTAGAGAAAAAGTGCATGTGAATTTTGCCACGCCGGGTGGTACGCTTACCAACACAGGTGGAGATCATTATATTGCCAGGGCAACTACTCCAGGCATTTCAAAAATCATCGTAACTGCAAACGGTAAACCATTCGAATTTCCGATCCGTGTTAAGAACCTGCCTTTACCAGCCGGTTTCATTGGATCACACAAAGGCGGTACAATTTCTTCTGCCGAATTCAAAGCGATTGGTGGTTTAATTGCACGTTTGGAAGATTCTGATTTCGAAGCTCCTTTCAAAGTAATAAGCTACAAGATTGGTGCGGAAGGCGGTGGCATATCAGGATATACTGAGGCCAGCAACAATAGTAACAGGTGGTCTGGAAATGCTGCAGGCATTGTAAGCAGGTCAACACCCGGAACGCACATCTTTTTTGATGAGATCCGTGTGGTCGGACCAGATGGCAAAGAGCGGCAAATCGCACCAATGGTATTTAGTTTAAAATAATAAATAATTTAGAACCGCCACGATGTTGTGGCGGATCTGTTTTAGTAATTGATAAGATAAATTTTTAGAACATGAAGACGCGATTTATCAAATTGTCATTTCTGGCAGCAGTGATAGCCCTGGCGGTTGGAACCGTGCAGGCCCAGGCCCCACCTAGCAGGAAGAAGACAAAGAGATCCACAACGAAAAAGAAAACAAATACCAGCAAGAATAGCGCTGCTAATACAGCTGTCGTTCCTCCGAAAGATACAACGGCAAAACCTGTACAAGAATTTGTTGCGGATATCAAACTGGATACTCCCAGAAAATCGCTTCGTAATGATGCGTCAATTGAACTGAACCTGGTAAAGGATCGCACTCCGCTTGCTTACGAGCATATCCGGGAAGACGATGCCGTTTACCGCCAGCGTATATGGCGTGAAATTGATACCCATGAAAAAATGAATCTTCCTTTTGTATATAAGGCATCTGAAGATAACGGTAACCAGCGTTTCATCAGTATCCTGCTTAACCTCATCCATAGTGGTGATGTGACAGCATTCGATGCAACGATGGACGACCGTTTCACAACTCCGATGACTTTCCGTCAGATCGCTGAAAGTATGGTGGGTAAACCACAAGTAATTCAGATCCCTGATATGAATGTTGACCCGGATGGTTCTAAAGGAATAACCAAGGATACTACAATAGTACAGGAATTTAATCCTGATCAGGTCGAAAGATATGAAATCAAGGAAGAGTGGGTATTTGATAAAGAATCATCAAGAATGTATGTACGAATCCTGGGCATCGCACCAGAAAAGACGATTTATAATGCAGACGGATCATTCAGGGCTGTACTACCCATATTCTGGGTTTATTATCCCGATCTGAGGCCTTTCTTAGCTAAATATGAAGCATATAATGGCAAGAACTATGGCGCCCGTATGAGCTGGGAAGAGCTGTTTGAAAGTCGTATGTTCTCAAGCAGGATTGTCAAATCAACGATTGATAACCCCGGTGATAATTTTATCAGCGCTTATATAAAGGACCCGATCCTAGGTCTCCTGGAAGGCGATGACATTAAAGATAAAATCTTTAACTACGAGCAGGACCTTTGGTCTTACTAAGCCAAAAGCTTAAAGTCCAAAGCCTAAGACTGAATAAAAAAAGTTTAAAGAGAAAGACCATCATGTTGAAAACGTGATGGTCTTTTTTGTTTTTATTAATTTGTCTTTAAGTTTTAGGCTTTGTACTTTAAGCTTTTAGCATATTCCCAAAACTGGAATCAACGTATTTTTACTATATCTCATAACATTTTGATAGCTAAACTGTTGATAATTATTTTCAAAATACCCATAAGGGTTCTTGTTTAATAGAATTGTTTTATTATTTTTACAACGGTTTTTCATAGGATATTGGATTTTAAAAACGGGGCTGAATTTCCATTCTGGCCCCTTTTTTTTGATTCAGATCATTTAATTAAACCCTTGTCCCGCCTGCATTTCATTCTCCTGTTGTAAAAAATGGTCTTTAAGTAATTTAGTTTTCGATATTCCGACCAGGCTGATAAGTTCCTCATCCGTGGCTAACTTTATTTTCTTTACTGAATGAAATGTTTTTAATAACTGATCAGCAGTATGTTTTCCTATACCTTTTATATTTTCCAATTCGTTTTTAAAAGTTCCGTGACTTCTTTTATTCCTGTGAAAACTGATACCAAAACGATGTACTTCATCGCGGATTTTCCTGATCAGCTTTAAACTCATACTATCATAAGGCAGTTTCAGTGACTCTCTGTCACCGGCGAAAAAAATTTCCTCTTCATTCTTGGCAAGCCCTACAAGCGTTAATTTGCCCCTCAAACCCAGCTCCTGGATACTTTCCAATGCGGCGCTCAACTGTCCCTTGCCTCCGTCAATAATCACCAACTGGGGTAGTGATTGATTCTCTTCCATCAGCCGTTTGTAACGCCTGTAAACAACCTCTTTCATAGTAGCAAAGTCATTGATACCTTCTACAGTTTTCACATTAAAATGGCGATAATCCTTTCTACTTTCCACTCCGTCACGGAAACATACCATTGCTGAAACGGGGTAGCTGCCATGGAAATTTGAATTATCGAAACATTCGATATGGGTTGGCAGTTCAGATAACTGGAGATCGTTTTGAAGTTGTTTTAATATGATCAGTCTTTCTTCTGGTGTTTTCTTCTGAAGATGTAGCATTTTTTTCTTTTCTGCTTCTTCGCGGTAATAATTCACATTTTTCTCTGAGAGTTCCAGCAGTTTCTTTTTATCACCTCCTTTCGGAACTGTGATGATAATTCCTTCCTGCGGATATTCAATGTTAAAGGGCAGAATGATTTCCGGTGCCGTACTATTGAAACGGTCACGCAATTGAGCGATGGAAAATGCCAGAATCTCTTCATCAGTCTCATCCAGAATTGTTTTCGCTTCGGTATTATGCGTTTGAACAATGGTGCCGTTTTCAACCATCAGATAATTGATGAACACAGTTCCTTCATCCCGAAACAAGGAGAATACATCGACCTGAACGATATGTTTATTTACAATGACTGAACGGGATTGGTAATTTTCCAGATGTTCAATCTTCTTCCGAATGATTTCAGCTTTCTCGAATGCCATATTTCCTGCGGCTTCTTTCATTTCCTGGCGGAAGCTGCTGACGACAGGACCGAGATTTCCTTTCAGAATATTTTTGACTTTCCGCAGACCATCCGAATAATCATCTTCTGTTTGCAAACCTTCACAGGGACCTTTACAATTGCCCAGATAAAACTCAAGACAAACCTTGAATTTTTTTTTCGCAATATTTGCCGGAGTCAGATTTAATTTGCAGGTACGCAGCTGTATATTCGATTTTACAAAATCTATGAGCTCCCGCACTTTCGCAACTGAAGTAAAAGGTCCCAGATATTCTGATCCGTCATTTATTTTTCTTCTGGTTAGAAATACCCTTGGGAAATGCTCATTTTTGATGACTATAAACGGATAAGACTTATCGTCTTTCAGGTTGATATTAAATCTCGGCTGGTATTGTTTAATAAGTGAATTCTCCAGTAAGAAAGCATCCTGTTCTGAATTCACCAGTGTGAATTCTATTGAAGAGATGCGTTTGACCAGTTCATATGTCTTATAGTTTGCGAGAGTTTTATTAAAGTATGAACTTACACGCTTGCGCAGATTTTTAGCCTTGCCAACGTACAACAATTCCTTACGGGAATCAAAATACTTATAGATTCCCGGTTCCGATGGAATTGATTGTGTTATTTGCTGAAATGCTTCCTGATCCATGCCTTAATCTCTGCTATCCCAGACTACAATTGTCTGATTCGTGATTTCCAAACCATTTTTGGGCTTTTGAATTCGAAGAATCCTGAAATTCCTTCCGGCTTTCCAGGTCATTTTTCTAATAACGGAACTATCTTTTTCTCCTGAAATGGCTTCCAAATAAATGGAATTCAGTTTATCTGAACCTGAGCCTGGTGAAAGCAATACATCTACTCTTTTTAACCCGTAACCGGTATCTTTTGTTGAATAAGTAAAACTAACGAGGTTGGTAGACCTGTCCACAAAGGAATTCTCCTCAAAGCTTTTTTCAAAATGAGCGCTGTCCAGGTCAGACATCAGGAATTCTTTGGCTAACTGGTCAAAAACAGGGGTGGTGATAATTCCAGAATCTGTTTTACCATTTACTATACTGTATTTCATAAGACGAAGTGGGAGTGAATCCACGGCCGAAATTTCAGACCTTAATAAATCTGCCACCGGCAGATAATTTTTTTTAGTGGTATCTGTTTGATTTTTATTGGCGCCCAGTGTTTCAGGTTGTTTGGAATGGCAGGCAAATACAAGGAAAACTGTCAGGGCAGGGATGAATAATTTCTTCATCCGATAAAATTACTGCAAGCCGGGAAAACTACCTGATTGATTTTGAAATACCGATGCGGATACCGTAATTCAGCATATTCTCTTGCAAGGGATAACTATTTTTATATGTGGAGAAAATCTGGTATCTAACCTGGGGACCAATTTCCCAGCGGATTTTACCTACGGCATAGGAGAGATATACTTCGGTGCCTGCAATCAGGTTCCATCTTCTGAATGCCTGCGGATCTTTCGTATAGCTGCTATAGTCGTTTGAAAGGACATAAGCATCTGTATTCAACAGATAACTAGGCTGCAGGGTTGCACCTACATGAAGCTGTAATTTTCCGTTGCCGGCTACATTCATTTCCACACCTACGGGAAGGGAAAGCTGATAATATCTGTTCTGATAATGTTGCGGGTTTTTGTCGGTAGTGATGCCTGAATTGGAATTTACCAGCGAATCCGCAACATAGCCCAGATAAGAACTCAATGTAGCAGACGCCTGCGTCGGATTAGAATTATAAGCTTTGATATAGTACCGGTTAAAACTGAAATCAAGACCCGCTTTTAAGGAAATATTTTTTGAAATCCGGTATAAGATATTTCCACCGATATCATATCCCATCATCGGCGTATTGTCAACAAATCCATTCACATTCGCAACATGAACCACCATGATGGGGGCAGATTGAACGGACTGTGCAATAGTCTGATAATTCAGTCCGTACAAATAATGCGTATTCATGGTCGGGGCAATATATAATTCCCATCTGAATCTATCGTTATGAATATGTGTTAGCTGTGTTACTGATTTTTCCGGTACAAGATCTGTAGTAACCGGCATGCTTATTGGATTGGCAGTAGCCGACGGTTCGATTTGATTTAAATCGGAAATAGTTAGAGGTGTAGCTGCTTTTTCGGAAACCTTCAGATCGGCTGGTTGAATAGGTTTTACACTATTGTTGATCTGTATTTTTTCCGGTAGTGATTCCAGCATTTCTTCTGTACGGGATTCCTGCATGGATGAAAGACCGGAATGCAAATCGAAGGGTAAACCACTATTCAGGATGCCATTTGTATTATGCTGATCATCGGAATTGTCCGTTGCATTCGATGCAAAACTATTCGCTGTTAAACTGTTAAGACTACTTGAAGTGGTGGATTTCGCTGTTGTATTATTTTTTGCAGTGATAGTTTTCGAAATGGAATTCTTTGAAGGAAATATGAGTTGTGAACCGGCCAGGATGAGAATCCCACCGATAAGGAAAGTCATTCCGGCAACAAATCTTCTGCGCCTTGTATGCAGCGAACTGTAAACCTCATTCCATACTTTATCAGAAGGATACATTTTGAATTGATCAGCTTTTTCTTTCAGCTGCTTCTCAAATTCTTCATTATATAAAATTCGCTCCTTCATTTTCGGAAGTTTTGGTCGGGCTTCTGCTCGTTCAATGTATTGCGGTTAAGCGATCTGTTTTTTCTCTTGCTGCCGGTATAAGGTTTCTCTTTATCAAAATCTCTTCCAGCATTTGTCTTGCACGGGTATACTGGGATCTGCTGGTGCTTTCTTCAATGTCAAGCATTTCAGAAATTTCCTTATGTGAATATCCTTCTATGGCATACAGGTTTAAAACGGTACGATAGCCTACTGGTAGTATGCGTATACAATCCACAATTTGTTTTGCCTGAACGATGGAAGGAATGTTTTCTTCCCTTATATGGACGGAACTCGCCTGTATGATATCAACACTTTCGTTAAAGCGCTTATTTTTTTTAAGATGATTGATGCATGTGTGAACAATGATCCGGCGGATCCAGCCTTCGAAAGCACCCTTACTTTGAAATGTATGCATTTGAAGAAAAACTTTAATAAAACCTTCCTGAAGCATATCCTCGGCATCCTCCCTGTTATGTGCAAACCTGTAACATACTGCAAGCATTTTAGGACTGTACCTGTTGTACAATTCCTTTTGGGCAGCAGCATGATTTTTTAAACAGCCTTGTAAGATGGCTTCTTCGGTCATATTAAACCTCGTTGCCCTGTAAATTAGACAATTTTCATGTGCTAAAGCTGCACGAAATAAA
>Ga0210384_10004190_pt1 | contig 16219 bp, 15 predicted proteins | sample IncBWH2MmetaG_FD_160574 | JGI IMG/M metagenome (GOLD analysis project Ga0210384, IMG submission 160574) | Forest soil microbial communities from Barre Woods Harvard Forest LTER site, Petersham, Massachusetts, United States - Inc-BW-H-2-M | ecosystem: Environmental > Terrestrial > Soil >...
CTGCCGCCGCATCTCCCGCCAGTTCGAGGGTCGTCGCGTTGTCCAGCACGCCGGTGGATTTGCCGATGCCGCGCTTGTCATAGCGCAGCACCGCTATTCCTTTTCGCGTGAGGGAATCCGCAAGCACCAGGAACGGCTTGTGATTGGCCATCGACTCATCCCGATCGTTAGGCCCGGAACCCGCAAGCAGCACCACCGCAGGAAAAGGTCCGCCGGCCTTAGGCAAGGTAAGTGTTCCCGAAAGCATCACGCGCGCCGCGTCGTTCGAAAACGAAACCTCTTCCTCTCGATAAGGATATGGGTGCATGGGATTTTGCGGACGTCGCAGTTCTAGCGGTTGGTCGCCGCGTTTGAAATCCAGCTTCTCGTTTTCCGCGCCGTTTTGCGACCATGTTCCCTTCAGCTCATTTTTTGCCGCGTTCAAGTTCCCGTCATAAACTCCGCCAACCGCGGGAATTTCAAAATGGAAGGTCGATTCCTTTTGCGTGAGCTTCACCGCCGGGAGTCCGCTCACTCCCTGATCGAGATTGTCCAACGCGCCGATCAACTGGTCATCCGTGTCATGCGAAACGTGCAATTGGTAGCGCAGCCGCATTCCGTGCGTTTCCAACGCCGCCTGCCACAGCCCCTCCACCGGGAACAACGCGTCGCTCGGTTTGCGGGAAATGCCGCCTGCCGGCTGCAGATACAGCACTAATGGAAGTGATGCGCCTCCTTGCGACCATTGCCCATCAATGCTTTTGTGATTCGCGGAAATTTTGCCTTCGAAGTGCGCTCCATTCGAGGCCACATCCAGCTTCAGCGCGTTGCCCGAAACCGATACGGATGTAGCCGCAATCGCGAACACGCCTTGATCCAGACTATCGAGCGTCGCGCGGTAAGTGCCTTCGGGACTTTTTGTGAGATGTAAAAGGATATGCAGCTGCGCTTCTCCAGCCTGCAGCATTCCGGCGTAGGTTCCTTCCGGCGACGCAGGCGGCGCAGCCGTCTGCGCTCGAGTTAGAACCGCAGCTTCGAGCCAGGCTAGACACAGCAACGCAGCGACACGCTGGTTTCGCAATAACAAGGATTCGCCCCTTCGCGCCCTTTTTCGAGGGTAGATCAGCTACTCCCTTGGATGAGGGAAGCTTCAAAAACGCCGTCCGGCCAGCCGGTTGCCACTGGGCCTTGCTACGAAAAAAGGGCGCCCCGCAATCCCACAAGGCGCCCTATCGAATTCCTCAATTCCGCGAAAAACCTTGGAAATGTCTCGAAATCCGCGTCAGGTCACGTTACTTCGCTTGGTTATACCAATCGGCGTTCACGGCGGTGAATTTCTGCCACTTTTCCGGCAAATCTTCCAGCGCAAAAATCGCAGTCACCGGGCAGACTGGAACACAAGCTCCACAATCGATGCATTCGACTGGGTTGATGTACAACATCGCCTCGGTCGCGTGCGCCGGTTCGTCTTTACGGGGGTGGATGCAGTCCACCGGACAGACATCAACACACGCCGAGTCCTTAGTGTTGATGCAGGGTTCGGCAATCACGTAGGCCATTCAAAATCTCCTTTTGCAGGGCAGCGGCACCGCGCTTGGTTCGGGAAGCACAGCCGCGTCACTCAGTTCGTTTCGCTCTGCCGGGCCACAAGCAGGCGTGGCATTAATTCTACGCGGGAGCTTGGAGATTCTCAACTGAACCAAACGCGTTATTATGGAACACAGAGGAACATAAATGCGACTACGAATGCTGTTTCTGGCCGTGGGGATCACGCTGTTTCTAACTGCCCACATGGACGCACAAGCCCCGACGCCAAAAGATCCCGAATTGATCGACATCCAGGGCTATCAAAGGATTTTGCAACAGCTCAAGGGCAAGCCCGTCCTGGTCAACTTCTGGGCTACCTGGTGTGAGCCCTGCCGGGATGAATACCCGATATTGAATCAGTTGGCAAAGCGGTATGCTCCCCAGGGGTTGCAGGTTGTGGGCGTCAGCATGGATCAGGACGGCGATTTGATCCTGATGCGCAGGTTTCTGGCCCGCTACAAACCCGTGTTCCCCAACTATCGCAAGAAAAAGGGCGAACAAGAGGCGTTCATGCAGAGTATTTCCCCGGAGTGGACCGGCACCCTTCCCTCCACCTTCTTCTACGATAAAGACGGTCAGATGGCCGGCCATTTGACCGGCGCCGGCACCCACGAGACCTACGAAGGCTGGATTCATACCTTGCTTTCGAAATAGATATTTCCGCACCAGCGCGGACAGAGGAATTTCCCCAGCACAGCACATCAACGAGAGGAACCTTCGCCATGCTCGACCTCAAAGGCAACAAGATCGCTTACTTCGGCCACAGCACTTTCGGCCTGACCACACCTAGCGGGCAATTTGCCCTGATCGATCCCTGGGTCATGAGCAATCCTGCCTGCCCCGGCTCCATGAAAAAGCTGTCACGCCTCGACGCAATTTTCCTGACCCATGGGCACACCGATCATATGGGAGACCTGCTGGCCCTCGCGAGCCTGTTCAAGCCGAAAATCGTGGCAACCTTCGAAACCTATCTATGGCTGGAATCCAAAAAGACCGGGGCAACCTGTCTTCCGGCAAACAAAGGCGGCTCGCAAAGCGTCGGCGATTTTCACATCACCATGACCAACGCCTTCCATTCAAACTCCATCGAAGACCAAGGCCAGCGACTCTATGGCGGTGAACCCGGCGGCTACATCGTCGAACTGCCCGGCGGCCTCACCATCTATCATGCTGGAGACACCTGCCTCTTCGGCGATATGAAACTGATCGCGGAACTTTACAAGCCGCAGCTCGCGTGCCTGCCCATCGGCGACATCTTCACCATGGGTCCGCGCGAAGCCGCGCACGCCATCCGTTTCCTCGGCGTGAAACACGTCATCCCCATGCACTATGCGACATTTCCAAATCTGACTGGCACGCCCGAAGCCCTGCGCGCGGAGGCCAAAGACATCGCCGGACTAGAACTTCACGCTTTGAAACCTGGGGAATCACTGGGGAATACGGAACGCGCCGCGGCAAAATCGTAACTACTGGCGCAAGAAATTGCGCAGAAAGAACATGAGATTGGCAGGCCGCTCCGCCAGCCGCCGCATGAAATACGGAAACCAGTCGCGGCCGTACGGAATGTAAATGCGCAGCCGGTAGCCGTCACGCACCAGCCTCTTCTGCAAATCCGTGCGCACCCCGTACAACATCTGAAACTCAAAATCGTCTTTGGAGATATTGTTATCCGCCGCGCAGCGGATCGTTTCTGCGATCATTTTCGGATCATGCGTTGCAATTCCGTGATAAAAGCCGCTGGGCAGCAGCATGCGCATCAATTTCACGTAGTTGCCGTCTACATCAGTTTTTCTAGGGAACGCCACTTCCTCCGATTCCTTGTACGCGCCCTTGCACAAGCGGATCCGGCAGCCGTAGGAAAGCAAATCCTGCACATCGCTTTCGCTGCGATAGAGATAAGATTGAATCACCGCGCCAACCGTCGGCGTCTGCATCCGCACGTGCTTCACCAGCTCCACAGTCCGTTGTGAATAGATGGAGCTTTCCATATCAATACGCAGAAAATTGTCGTACGCAGCCGCGCGCTCGGCGATCGACAGCACTTGTCCCTCGCAAAACTCCGGACTCAAATCCAGGCCAAGCTGCGTCAGCTTGCAGGAAACATTCGCGTTTAGTTTTTCTTTGGAAATTCGGTCAAAGATTTCGATGTAAGCGTCGCGGGCCTTTTGCGCATCGGTCGCGGTAGCAACGTTTTCTCCGAGGTAATCGAGGGTGGCCAGCATTCCCGCGTCATTACACTGCCGCGCCGCTTGTAGCGCCTCGTGCAACGTTTCGCCGGCAACGAAACGGTGAGACATCCGCCGGGTGGTGCTGTTGGTGGTAACCCAGTGCGCGAATCCCTTGCTTTCGGAGAGTTTCAGAAGAATCGAGCGGACCATGGACCACTCGATTATGCCCGGAGATGCTGAGTGAGGCTATAGCCGATCTAGTTGCCGTGTGCTTCCAGGAACTTTTCCACGTCGATCGCCGCCATACAGCCGGATCCTGCCGCCGTGACGGCTTGCCGGTAGCGGTGATCTTGCACGTCTCCCGCAACGAACACGCCCGGAATATTGGTCAGGCTTCCATGCTTGGCCAGCAGGTAACCGTTTTCGTCCATGTCCAGCTTGCCCCGGAAAACCGTTGAGTTTGGCTCGTGCCCAATGGCCACAAACACGCCGTCTACGTCCACGGTTTTCTGCTCACCGGTTTTGGCATGCATCAGATGCAAGCCCGTCACTAAATCTTTCGGCGCATGAATCATATCCACCGTGTAAGGCAGCAGAAACTCAATTTTTGGATTTGCTTTGGCGCGGTCGATCATGATTTTCGATGCACGAAATTCTTCCCGCCGGTGAATCAAATACACTTTCGTCGCATACCGAGAAAGAAAATTTGCTTCCTCCATGGCCGAATCGCCGCCGCCCACCACGGCAATCGGCTTCCCGCGGAAAAAATATCCATCGCAGGTGGCACAAGTGGAAACGCCCTTGCCAATCAGTTCTTTTTCGCCTTTCAAGCCCAGTAAGCGTGAAGTCGCTCCAGCCGCTACGATCAGCGCCCGCGTCTCGTATACCGCATCGTTGGATTTCAGCGTGAAAGGCTTACCCGTCAAATCCACTTCCGAAACCGTTCCAGATTTGAATTCAGCCCCGAATTTCTGCGCTTGCTTGCGCATATTCTCGATCAATTCGGGGCCCATGATGCCGTCGGGGAATCCTGGAAAGTTTTCGACGTGCGTGGTCAAGGAAAGCTGTCCGCCCGGTTCATGGCCGTCAATCACCAGCGGCTTTAGATTCGCGCGCGCCGCATATATAGCCGCAGTCAGCCCGGCGCACCCACTACCGATGATGATCACATTCTCCATGCGTTAATTGCTCCATCGATTAGATTCTACAACCGGGCGCGGAGGTACAAACGCAGCTTGGAGATTGTAGCATCCTGATGCCCCATGCCATTTGCCCGGCCAATTTGGAAGACGCCCCTCGAGCCCGATGGTGGACCTCCCAGAGTGACAGTCCTTAGAGTGGTACTGGTAAAAATAGTTTCCACGGAGGCCTCGCATGGATCCACGCTACCCCATCGGCAAATTCGAAATGCCCAAGGAAATCACTGCCGCACTTCGTCAAACCGCCATCGCGGAAATCGCGGACACACCCACGAAAATGCGTGCCGCAACAAAAGACTTAACCGATGCTCAACTCGAAACCCCCTATCGGCAGGGTGGCTGGACCGTCCGCCAGGTAGTTCATCACCTACCAGACAGCCACATCAACGCCTACATCCGCCTGCGTTTCGCGTTGACCGAACCCCAGCCAACTATCAAACCGTACGCGGAGGATGTATGGGCGAATCTGGAGGACGCCAAAAACGCACCCGTAGAAGTTTCCTTGAACCTGCTCGACGCGCTTCATGATCGCTGGGCGCGCCTGCTCCGCTCGCTGAAACCGGAACAATATGCCCGCACTTTAATTCATCCCGAACACGGTGTTCGGACTGTGGACTGGCTGCTCTTCCTCTACGCCTGGCACGGCCGCCATCACACCGCCCACATCAACGAACTCCGCAAGCAAAAATCCTGGAACTAAAGCACCTCCGACTAGGGGCCCAGCACTGCTGCGCCCCCTGTCCGCCCGATCCAACAATCCGTGAGATTCCATCTTTCTATTCTCTTGTCGCGGCCGTTTGCTTTGCTTTCTCAGTTCCCATTACCATATCGAAGTAACCAAAAAAGGAGTCAAGATGGCCAGAGCCGCCGGTACCTACGCGATTTTCGAAACTTCCATGGGCAATATCGTAGTACGCCTACTCGACAAAGAAGCACCCAAGACCGTCGAAAACTTCATCGGCTTAGCCGAGGGCACCAAGGAATTCACCGACGCCATCTCTGGCAAAAAAGAAAAACGCCCCTACTACGACGGGCTGATCTTCCACCGCGTCATTCCCGATTTCATGATTCAGGGCGGCTGCCCACGTGGCGATGGACGCGGCGGACCCGGCTACTCTTTCACCGACGAATTTCATCCCTCCCTGCGCCATTCGAAAGCTGGCAAGCTCTCCATGGCCAACTCCGGTCCAAACACCAACGGCAGCCAATTCTTCATCACCGTGGCACCCACGCCGCATCTTGACAATCGCCACACCATCTTTGGCGAAGTGGTCGAGGGTCAGGACGTGGCCGATAAAATCTCCGATACTCCACGCGACGCCAGCGACCGCCCCCGTAAGCCTGTCAGCTTCAAAATCCGTATTGAACGCGTTCCGTAATCTTCTGGAACTCCGATGCTCTCCCCGGCGCGACTCACGGAACTTCTCGTCGAATTTGTGTTCCTGTTGTTAGGCGCGCTGGTGATTTGGCTGGGAGTTAGGCGCCACATCAATTTTGTTCCCGGCGGCACCGGTTGGCTGGTCATCAGCATGGCGCTACTGGTCTGGGGTCTCATCGCCTTCGCCAAACCCGGCGATCCGCGCTCGCGATCGCAAAAATGGATTCGCGGAAGTTCCCTGCTTCTGCTGGGTATGCTCATGTTCTGCATGGTGCGGGTGCCCTTCATGTGGGTGGGCCATCTCCTGGCCCTCGCCGGCGTCGTCCTAGTCGCCCGCGGCCTCGCAGGCATGCTGCTGATTTTGCGTCAACGTTGAATACGCTTCGGCTATAATCCCACCCCAAGCAACACCTGACCCCGGCCCACCGGGGCGCCCTCAGGTGGCTTCATTCACACTTCTCAGGTCGCTGTCCAAGGAGAACGCCTGTGTTCAAGGAATTCAAAGAATTCGCGATGAGGGGCAATGTCCTGGATCTGGCGGTTGGCGTGATCATCGGCGCCGCGTTCGGCAAAGTAGTCGCGTCACTGGTGGACGACATCATCATGCCGCCGATCGGCCGCCTAATTGGAGGCGTGGATTTCTCCAACTTGTTTCTTAATCTGAAGGACGGTCCACACTACGACACCATCGCCGCAGCCAAGGCCGCCGGCATGCCCACGCTGAACTACGGCAATTTCATCAACACGGTCATCAATTTTCTGATCATCGCCTACGCGATTTTTCTGGTGGTGCGCGCGGTGAACCGCTGGATGCCCAAGCCGGCAGCCCCGGTAACCACCAAGGACTGCCCCTACTGCGCAATGGCCATCCCCATATCCGCGAAAAAGTGCGGCCACTGCACCAGCGCCGTGTAATCTCTTTGTAGGGACGCAACACTGCTGCGCCCCACGTTGGCAGGTTTTACCTATCTCCGACTATTTACTGGTCTTTGTAGGGACCGCCTTCTGCTTGCCCTGACCGAAGGACGCGAGGCGGACGTTCTGGCCTTATCTTGAAATTGGAATGCTGGATGGTTCCGACAACTAGACGCGTGTGTGCCTAATTCTTCGACTTCTTATTCTGATTGGCTTCCAGGTGCGCGCGCAGTCGCGCCACCACCGCGTCTTCCTGACCCTCGTCTAATTCCTTCTGCACTTCCTCCAACGCGAAATGCACCACATCGTGGTGATGCAATTCCAGCGGCGCGATGGTCTCGCTGAATCTCAACCACAAACGATGCAGCAGGTTGACTTCGTTGGCCGTAAGGTTCGGTGCGTGCGGCCCAAGCACCTTGTAAACCTTATCGCCATTGGAAAGGTGAATTTCCAGGTTGAACTGCGGCTTGGGGTCCGCCAGTTTCTCCCACGCATCGCCAATTTCGCGCGCCTGCTCTTCCGTGGATTCTTTCGGCGAGTGACCCAGCACAATCGTGCTCGATTGCAACGACGTGGCCGAGCGCAAGATACCGTCCCAAATCTCATTCGAAGCAACCACCGCAAGCCGGATGGACTTCCCGCGTTTCTCGGCCATCGAAAGCGCCTGCGAGAACAGTTGCTGCTCGATGCTGCCAAACATCTGATCCGCTTCGAGTTCATTCTCGCCGGAGGCAGACCGTCGCAGCAGCCTTACATGCAGCACCACCACATCGCGCCTACCCGGCTTGATGCGGTCCAGCACATTTCCCAAATGATATAAATTGTAAACATTGCTGACCGGCACCAGGATATTCCCGGGTTTCGCGCCCACGGCTTCGGGAGTAAGTTCGCTCTCCACTTCCAGGTTGAACTCGTCCATCTCCACATGTGCTTTGCCGCCACGTTTCGCGGTACGCTCGGAAATCGTAAAAACGATATACAGCAGTACCGAAAAGGCTCCGCCCGCCATCGTGGCGACAGGCTTGGTAAACAGGTTTGTGATCGCAATTAGGAACAACATCAGTGTGATGAGTCCCAATCCAACCGGTATCTGCACCCCGCGAATGAAAAAATTGAAAGGTACCTGGAACTCCCGGGCGCCGGGCCGCGTGTAGCGCAACACCAGCACCGCCAGCCCATTCATAGCGAAACTCCAAATCACTCCGAAGGCGTACAGGTTCGCAAGGAACGTTACTTCCCCACGGCTGATCAAAATGGTCAGCAATTGCAGAATGACCACGATGTTGATGATGCGGTAGCTTGTTCCAAACTTCGGATGCGGCGCGCGGAACCACGAACTCAGGACACCGTCTTCGGAAACCCGATTCAGCACTCCATTCGAACCCACGATCGCCGTGTTCACTGCTCCCGCAAGGATCAGCGTTCCCACCACAACCACAAAGCCATGGAAAATCAGCCGCGCGATGAACGGGCCTTCCAGGTTCATGGCCAGGCCGCCAATCAAATTCTCCAGGAAATTCTGCCGTATACTGTCCGGGATGATCATCACCGCGAAGAACGAAACCAGCGAGGTGAACACCAGGCTATAGATGAAAATAACCAGCCCAGCCTTTTTCAGGTTGGGAAGTTTCGGCGACTCGATTTCGCGATAGACCTGCGCCAGCGATTCTTCGCCGCTCATGGCCAGCACCGAATGACCTAACGCAATGAAAATGGCGATGATGCCAAACGCCTGCGGCAGGCTGCTGTGCGCCAGCCATCCCAGTGCGCTGGGGCTGAGCCGCAAGTTTTTCGGATGTGGAAGCGGTGGCAAAACCGAATGCCGCACTGCGATCGTATATCCGCACCACGCAATCAGGATCACCACCATCACGGTGACCAGCTTCATGATGTGCAGAGCCTTTTCGCTCGACTCCGGAATGCCCTTGGTGTTTTCCCACCAGAAATACACGGTTACAATCAGTGCAAAACCCACCGCGATGGAGTCCGCGCTAACACCGGAAAGTGGCCCGCCAATGTGGAAGTACTGCAGAAGATCGTTGACCAGCCCGGCGAGGTATTGCCCAGCGGCCACGCCGCTGATCGGGCCGGTCAAAATGTAGTCGAACATCAGCGCGGATACGCTGAATTTCGCGAGCGTGCCGCCCAGCGACTGCTTGACCGCGCGGTACACACCGCCGCGCACGAACATGCTGCAGCTTTCTACGTACACCGCACGCACGGCGTAGGAAAACAGCATGATGGCTAGGATGAACCAGGGCGCGGCCTTACCGATGTAACCTTCGGCTTCACCACCTGCGTAGTAGGCCGACGAAGCCAGATCGTTCAGCACGATGGCTGCGGCGCGCCAGAAGGAAATGAAGCTAAGTAGGGCGGTGGTGGCGATTAAAACGCGCGGAACACCGGTCCGTCGGCCGGCAACCTCAGCCGGGGTTTGGGGAATGCTGCTCATGTAAGGGTATTTTGGCCGTCAGTATTTAATGCTCCCATTTTTCACCAGCCAAGTCCAGCTGACGCAGAACTGTCGGTCACGACACATCGTCCATTCGCGAGCATACAAAAGGCCACTTTTTCTCTGTTCCGGAAGGGATCTAAGCTGTTGTGGTGCGAAAGGCAGCTGCGCAGTCGGCACACGGGCACAGCGTGCGCAGGTAGTCATAGCTGAAAATACCCGTCGAGTGACCGTCGCTGAAATTAATCTGGATCGCGTAATTTCCGACTTGCGTCGCGCCCAGCGCACGAGCCTTCGGTTTGTACATCGGCAACACGGCGGATGGAGCCAGCGGCGGCCCCCCAAGCACCGCCTTTTTTTCCCGTTCATCATTGCAGGTGGCGCACGGGCAATTTTCCCGCAAATACGGAAAATCCAGATGGCTAGTATGCCCGTCCGCCCAAACGATATCCACGCCCGCTCCACTCTGCACATGAACCTGAACGCTAGTCGGCCTCTTTCGCTGATCAATCGGTGCAGGCATTCTCGTGGATATCCTCTGGTTTTATAGGGACCGCCTTGTGCTTGTCCTGACACCGGAAAGGAAGGCAGTCCACTTGGAGTTTCTGCTGCAATAGCAAACGCCGCTAATTCTTCGCGTGCCCGTTACAGCATTCCCCCGGCGGAATCGGGTTTCCATGCGGACAAGTCTTCGGGTGCCCCAGAAAACTACAAATCCGCTGATCCAACTCTGGGCTAATGATGTGCTCGAATTTGCAAGCCTGGGTGTGCGCTTCGTGATCGTCGATTCGGAAGGTGTCCTTAAACAACCGCTCCGCCAGCCGGTGCCGCCGGATCACATCCCTCGCTCGCTGGTGCCCTTGCGTGGTCAGCTGCACCTCTTCATTTCGTACTTCCACCAGATGCATCTCGGACATTCGCGCCAGCAAGCGCGAAACCGGTTCCCCGGTCACCACCGGCAACTGACCGGCCGGCCCTTCCGATCGCAATAATTCTTTCTGCGCCGGCTGCCCCTCTTCCCCACGGATCCAGATCTGCTCCAGCAAATGATCGAAACGAATTTCATCGTCGCGCGAAACCGGCGTGCAGCAATCCGCCGTGTTCGCCAGCGGGCAAGCCATCGGGTGGTTCGGCCCGTGCAACGCGCTGTCGAACGACAAATGCCCGTGTGCCAGTTCAATGCGCCGGTCCGCCTGCTGCGCAATATCCGGATCGTGCGTCACCATCAAAATCGTATGACCGGCGTTGTGCAGTTCGCGGAACAACTGGATCACAATTTCTTCGTTCGCCTCGTCCAGGTTTCCCGTAGGCTCGTCCGCCAGAATCAGTTTCGGATGGTTGATCAGCGCCCGCGCAATCGCCACGCGCTGCTGCTCGCCACCGGAAAGTTGTGGCGGCAAATGTGTCAACCGGTCGCCCAGCCCGACGCGCCGCAAAGCCTCTACCGCCTGCTTCTCATCGGTCACGCTGTGGAAATACTGCGCCAGCATTACGTTTTCCAGCGCATTCAAATACGGCACCAGGTGGAATTGCTGGAATACGAAACCGATTTTCTCAGCGCGGTAACGCACCAAGTCGTTCTCGCCCAGCTTGGCCAGGTCCACGCCGTCCACAATCGCGTGCCCGGAAGTCAGCGTGTCCAGCCCGCCCAAAATATTGATCAACGTGGTTTTGCCCGAACCAGATGGCCCCATCAACGCCACCCAATCGCCTTGCTGAATGGAAAACGAAACTACATTGAGCGCCCGCAGGTTCCCGTATTCTTTCACCAGTGAATCGATCACCACCTGGCCGCTCATTCCTCACCTCGAAACACACTAGCAGGGCGGATTCCGGCGATGCGCCGCAACGGAAACGCACTGGCGATGGAAACAATTACGGTGAGGGTCACCGCAACAGGATACACAATCCAGCGGGGCTGCGCAGCGACACCGAAAACCGCCTTCCCAAGACTGATCGACAGCAGAATTCCGATGGCCGATCCAATGATCCCGCCCATCAATCCCATCAACACCGCTTCGGCCAGGAACAATTCCACCACGCGCCGCACCGAGGCGCCGATCGCCTTCATTAGCCCCACGTCGTTCTTCCGCTCTGCGGCAATGTTGCTCATTCCGGCCATCACGCATAGCGACGTCAGCAGCAGCACCAGCAAAACCGTGGCAGACAAAACTCCACTCACCCGCGAATACAGCTTCCCTTCTGCTTCCGTCAGCTGCTTGATTCCGTTTACGTCTGCTTCCGGCAAACTGCGCGACAAGTCCCTCACAAATTTCTGAATCGATGCCGGCGTGCCAGTCACGCTCATCTGAATCAGACTCAGTCGCCCGGAAAATCCGCCAAGCATTTGTGTCAGAATCAGCGGCACGAAAATTTGTGAATCTTCTCCACCGCCCGTGGCCACCACAGAGGAAACTGTGCAAGTCGCTTCCGGGCCGCCTTCCGCGACATGCCCGCGCAGCAGCAATATGTCCCCTGCCTTCAGTTGCAGCTGCGCCGCCGCTTTCGCGCCTATTTCGCAAGCCGAGGCATCCTTCTCAACCGCAAAATATTGCGTGCGCACGCCGGGACGCACTTCCATCAATCCCGACCCTTCAGTGCCGGCAAGCACCGCCTGCTGAAACTTCTCGCTGCCCTGTTTGGCAACCGAACCGATCAAATACAGGAACCCAACCGTAGGAATTGGTTTCCCATCGTTCTGTTGCGGAAGTTTCGAAAGCAGCGCTTGGTCGATGGTGTTCGAACCGGCGCCCGCACCTTCCCCAGCTGCACTCGAAGAAGCCCCGCCTTTCGGCCCAATGATTACGTTCGCTCCCAAGGCGCGAAATTCCGTGGTCAGCCGTTGCTTCGCATCCATCTGCAAATTCAGTAGCGCCGCGGTAACCGCCGCGCCCGCGCCCAGCGCCAACAGAATCACCAACAGCCGCGCATAGTTCGCCGTCAACAAGCGCCTCACAATGCGCCAGAACATCCGGTTTGTTGAACTATTGTTGCTGGAATTGGGGTTGCCAGCCATCATTCGCCCCGCAGTATTGGCGCTGGCTCAAGCCGTGACGCCCGCCGCAACGGCATCGCGCTTCCCAGCAACGTCACCACCGCAGCCAGCAGCAGCACGATCAGCAGAACAAATAGCTTGGGCTCCGGCGTAAACCCAAAAACTTTTTCACCCAGCATCCGTGCCAGCAAAATTCCAGCCGCGTATCCAATTCCTCCGCCTACAAACGCCACCAGCAATTGCTCCGCCGCCAGCAGCACGCCCACCAATCCAGATCCCGCGCCTAACGCCTTCATTAATCCAATTTCGCCCCGCCGCTCGATCACCGAAGCGGCTGCCGATGCTCCCACCGCAAGTCCCGACGCCAGCAACGCCACCAGCGTCACCAACCACAGCAGCGTCCGTACCCGCCGCAGCACGTTGCCTTCCCCTTCGGCCACACGCCGGATCACCCGCACATCCGTGCCCTTCAGTACCTCGCCAATCTGCAGTGCTATCGAAGAAATGTAGGGCGAGCAATACCACCGGTCGTATTCCGCCGCGGACATCGATTTGAGATCCTTGCGCCCAAAGGCGTCTTCCGGCTTGGTCAACGCACTTACATACAACCTCCGGTATTGCCCCGGCTCATCGGCCAACTGCTGAACGACTCCGAGCGGCGTGAGAATCGCCGAATCCTCCGGTCCTCCCGTTGACAAAATTCCGACGACCTTCAGTGTCTGCCAAGCACCGTTCTCAGTGGCGTTCACATGCACTGCATCGCCAACCTTTAATCCGAATTCCTTCGCGAGCCTGCTGCCGATCGCCGCTTCTTCCGATCCTTCGTGGAACCAAGCACCTTCGATGTGCCACCAAGGGTTGGTCTTCTCGATCCCGGTCACATAACTGGAACCGTCCGGCACTCCCACAGTGTGTTCGTGCCATGCCCCAATTAACGTGGTCTTCTCCGCTAAAGCTGGGCTGGAGCAGTTCTTTGAAGCTTCCGACCAAGCCGTCACCGGCAATTCCAGCACCGGTGAAAATCCCACGATATTGTGGCGCCAGAAAATCGTCTTCAGCTTCCCGAGCGCCGCCTCCGGCAAAAACGCTCCTGCATTCGCCGCGCGGTAATCCACTCCGCCAATTTCCAGCGGTAAGGAGTCCGCCTGCGGCGTCACCACAAGATTCGCTCCCAAACTGCGAAACTCTTCCGCCAGCTTGTCTCCAATACTCAAGGACACGCTAAGCGCCGCCGTCACCACCGCCATACCCAGAGCCAGCGCGGCCAGCGTAATCAACTTACGGCGTGGCCGCCGGGTAAAGGAATCGGTAACAAGTCGAAGGAACATTGCCTGTGAGATAAAAAGAACGCGCCTCTATCGCGGAATCTCTTGCGCGGATTTCGTCAACGCCGCAGCCTCAATCTGTATCTCATCGCCTTCCACTCGCGATCCCACGCCGATGGGATTGCATCCACCCTGCTGCCCGATCGACGGAATGTAGATCGCCGACGCGCAATGCCTGCAGATCACGTTCTGACCGTCCTGCCGGTAACCCTCGGCCCCGCAAATCAGGCAGGCATCCAGGGCCACGCCGTAGCCACCGGGCTTCTTGATGACCATGAACCGCACCGTCTGGCCATTCAGGTTCACCGTGAAAAGATGCAAATTTCCGTCCTGCACTTCCGCGATGGGAATGTGGATAAGTCCGTTCGCCGCATCGACGGCTCTGGCCTGCGGCGGCGCTGCATTCACGCGCGAGTAAATAAAATCCGCGGTAAGGAGCAGGATTACCGCCAGACTGATCGACGCCGCGGAAATCATCCACCGGCGCTGTCTCTGGTTCTGCGCTTCCAGCAATCGCCGCTCCGCGTCATTGGCGGCCGTCGCGCTCGCTTTCGAATGCACCGCCGCCTGCCACTCGCGAAAAACCATCAGCGCCGCTGCACCAAAAATAAAAATGAAAAAGAACAGCTCGTTCCGCACCACCGGACCGAGCACCGCCATCTCCGTCCTGCTGGACGGAAGCCATCGCGCTTCGCTCAATTCATGCAGACCAGTTACCGCCAGTTGAATCGCCACCAGCACCAGAATCGCGCTGGTTACCGCGAAAAACCGGTGCAGCGGAATCTTCAGCGTGCCCTTGAAAAAGAACAGCCCTACTGCCACGGCCGCCGCGATTCCCGCTGCCGTGCCGATCCAGGTCTGCAAACCTTCGGTGGAAACTTCCACAGCGCGCAGAATCAGCGCCATCTCCGCGCCTTCGCGCAGCACCATCAGGAATACAAATAGCCCGATGCCCCAGCCGGCGGCCGACCCGGCTCGCCCGGCGTAGTCTTCCACCTTTTGCTCGATATCTTTCTTGAGATGGCGCGCAACCCGGTTCATCCACACAATCATGCTGACCACAAAAAACGCGGCGACCAGCAGCAACACCCCTTCGAATCCATCCTCGCTAATCTGGAATCGATCCAGCGCCACCGCTACCGCCAGGCTCAAAGCCGTCGCAAGCGCTACGCCAGCCCACACAAAACGCGATAATCGGGATCGACCCGTGCGGGAGAGGTACACGAGGATGATGCCGACAACCAGGGATGCCTCAACGCCTTCGCGAAGAGCGATAATAAAAGCAGAGAGCAAGAGTTCACCAGTTGAAAATCATTTGCAAGAACAATTCCAGTTTACGCCTCCCTTCCATTCATCGTCAAGTTCACCGGCCCTTTTGCAACCGTATTGGTCAGATCACCCATCTGACTCCAACTCACGGTAGAATGGTCACTTGCGTCTACTTCACTATATGCGCCACGCTTCGTTTAATCCGATTCTCTCGGTGCTCTTTCAGGCGCTGCTCCTGTATCCCCTCGCTTGCAAGGCTCAGGACAAGCCTAAGCCCGAGCAAAGTAAGACCGAACAGGTCGGACTTCCTCCCGCCGACCCGAAACATGCGAAGCTGCTCATCGAACAAGGCAAGAAAGAAGAAGCCATCGGTGCATTTCCCGAAGCTCTGCAGGACTACGAGGCAGCCGCCCGCTATGCTCCCTTTGACGTAACCATTGTTGCGAAAGCCGCCGCGCTGCGTTCTAAACTGGTGCACGCATACGTCGAAAGCAGCGAGCGCAACGCCCTTGAGGGAAATCTCGACGCCGCCACCATGGATCTCGCCATGGCCTTACATATCGACCCCAGCAACGCCGTCGTCGAAGAGCGCTTACAACAAATGCAGTCCATGCGCGATGGCGCAAACACCCACCGAGTCGTGGACGAGCCTCCCGAAGGACTTGCGCGCCTGGAACCAGATCGCAAGTCGGTCCATAGCTTCAATCTCCGCAGCGACGTGAAGAATGCGTACGAACAGGTGGCCAGCGCATACGGCGTCAAAGCCACATTCGATCCGGATCTTCCTGCGCGTCCGGTGCGATTCCGCGTGAGCGACGTCGACTTCGACACCGCCATAAGCATCCTGGCCACCGAGAGCTACACTTTTTGGCGCCCGTTAAACGCCAGGCTTCTTTTCGTTGCAGCGGATACCACCGAAAAACGCAAAGCCTACGACCCGCAAATTGAGCAA
>Ga0210384_10004193_pt1 | contig 16215 bp, 13 predicted proteins | sample IncBWH2MmetaG_FD_160574 | JGI IMG/M metagenome (GOLD analysis project Ga0210384, IMG submission 160574) | Forest soil microbial communities from Barre Woods Harvard Forest LTER site, Petersham, Massachusetts, United States - Inc-BW-H-2-M | ecosystem: Environmental > Terrestrial > Soil >...
GCGCGAGCCCGCAGGCAAGCGGCCCGTGGATGCGGGCATCGAGACGGCGCATCCACACGACGAGTGCGGCACTGACCCCGAGAGCGAGCAGGACGAACACCCAGCGCTGCCAACCGGATGCATCGGCGAGGAAGCTGAACGCGGCGCCGGTGTTATAGGTGAGGATGATGTCGAGCACCTTCAGCACGTGCACCCGCTCGAGTGGCGCGAAGTGGTGGGTGATCCAGAGTTTGACGACACGATCCGCGACGATAACCGCAACCGAGAGCGGCAGCCAGCGCCAGCCGCTCGCAGCTGCGGGCAGCGTGCGCCTCTGCGCAGCTCCGGCACGCACCTCGGCGGCCGGCGGCACCGCGGCGCCTTCCCTCTCAGCCTCGTTCATACGTACTCTCTCTTCTCGCCCGGGCCTTCGATGTTACTCACGCAGCGCCTGCAGAGCTCCGGATGGCGCGCGTCGCTGCCGACATCGGGACGGCGCTGCCAGCAGCGCACGCATTTCGGGTCCTCGGTGGGCTGCGCCAGGATCCAGACCTCGCTTCGGCCGGTATTGCTGGCCGGCACCGCCCCGCCCGGCGGAGTGCGGACCGTGTGCACCTGCGCTTCGGATGTAATGAGGAAGAACCGCAGCTCGCTGCCGAGGGCGGCAAAGCGCGCGAGCTCCTCTTCACTTACATAGACGTCCACGCGCGCATCGAGAGGTGCGCCGATCAGCGCCGCATCGCGCAGCTTCTCGAGCTCACGGGTGACATCGCTCCGCAGCGCGATGAGCGACTCCCAGTCGACACCATCCGCCGCCACCTGCGGGAGCGCGTGCCAGGTCTCGTGGAACACCGACTCCAGATGCTCGCCGGGCAGATATCCCCACACCTCTTCCGCGGTGAAGGACAGGATTGGCGCGAGCCAGCGCACCATGCTCTCGGCGATGTGCCACATGGCGGTCTGCGCGGAGCGCCGTGCGGAACTCAAGGCGGCCATGGTGTACATGCGGTCCTTGATGACGTCCAGGTAGAAGCTGCCGAGATCGACGCTGCAGAAGTTGTGTACCTTCTGATAGATGAGGTGAAAGGCGTAGTTGCGGTAGGCCTCGAGGACCTCGGCCTGCAGGTCATGAGCGCGTGCAAGCACCCAGCGATCGAGCGCCAGCAGCTCAACCGGCCGCAGCGCATGCTTCACGGGATCGAATCCGTGCAGGTTCCCGAGCAGGAAGCGCATGGTGTTGCGAATGCGCCGGTACGAGTCCGCCATGCGCCTGAGGATCTCATCCGACACCGCGATCTCGTTGGCGTAGTCGGTGGCCGACACCCACAGCCGCAGTACGTCCGCCCCGAGCGTGCTCATCACCTTCTGCGGTGCAATCACGTTGCCGAGCGACTTCGACATCTTGCGGCCCTTCTCATCGACGGTGAAGCCGTGAGTGAGCACGCCGCGGTACGGCGGGCGCTCGTAGAGCGCCTCGGACATGAGCAGTGAGCTGTGGAACCAGCCGCGATGCTGGTCCGAGCCTTCGAGGTAGAGCTCGACCGGCGCCGACACCTCCGGCCGCTCGGCGCCGACGCACTCGAACGACAGACCCGAGTCCGCCCACACGTCCATGACGTCGGTCACCTTGTCGTAGTGCTCAGCTTGCTCGCCGAGCAGCTCCCGCGGCTCGAGCGCGAACCAGGCATCGATGCCGGCCTGCTCGACGCGGGCCGCAGCGGCGTCGATGAGCTCGAGCGTACGCGGGTGCAGCTCTCCGGTCTGTTTGTGTACGAACAGCGGGATCGGCACACCCCAGGTGCGCTGGCGCGAGATGCACCAGTCGGGACGGCTCTCGATCATGCCGGTGATGCGCTGCTCGCCCCACGCCGGCGTCCAGCGGACGCCCGGAATGTCGCGCAGCGTGTGCTCGCGCAACCCCGCCTGCTCCATGCTGATGAACCACTGGGGCGTCGCCCGGAAGATCACCGGGCTCTTGTGCCGCCAGCAGTGCGGATAGCTGTGGCGGAAAGGCTCCTCGTGCAAGAGTCTCCCGGCCTGCGCGAGCGCTGCGATGAGACCCGCGTTTGCCTCATCGACCCGAAGGCCCGCCACCAGTGGCGTGCCGGGAAGGAATCGTCCGTCATTGCCCACAGGATTCAGCACCGTGAGTCCGTACTGCTGGCCAATGGCGAAATCCTCCTGCCCGTGGCCGGGAGCGGTATGCACCGCGCCCGTGCCGGCATCGAGTGTCACGTGCTCACCGAGCACGACCGGCACCAGGCGCTCCTGGAACGGATGCTCGAGCTTCAGCCCCTCGAGAGCACGACCCTCGAACTCGGCCACTACGGTCGCATCCGACATGCCAAAGCGCGCGAGACAGGGCTCGAGAAGCTCCGCAGCGACGATCACACGGCGCCGCTCGCGGCCCTGGTGCGCTGCGGTGAGCACGTAGCGGAACTCCGCGCGCAGTGCCACGGCCTGGTTGGCCGGCAGCGTCCAGGGCGTCGTGGTCCAGATGACGACGTCCACCGGCTCATCCCCGAGCTCCGCACGACTCATTCCGATACGCCGCGCAAGCTCGGCGTTATCGCTCACGCGGAACGCCACATCGATCGCCGGCGACACCTTCTCCTCGTACTCCACCTCGGCTTCCGCAAGCGCCGAGCGGCAGTCGAGGCACCAGTGCACGGGCTTCGCGCCTTTATAAAGATGACCGTTCGCGATGATGCGGCCGAAGGCGCGCAGCTGCTGGGCCTCGTAGCGCTTCGACATGGTGAGGTAAGGGCGGTCCCAGTCGCCGAGAATGCCGAGCCGCTTGAAGTCGTGGCGCTGGAGCTCGATCTGCTCCTGCGCATAAGCGCGGCAGGCAGCGCGAAAGGCGTGCGCATCGAGCTTCTGTCCGGGCCGCCCGTGCTTCTTCTCCACCTGCAGCTCGATCGGCAATCCATGACAGTCCCAGCCGGGAATGTACGGCGAGTCAAAGCCATCGAGCGAGCGAGACTTGACGACGATGTCCTTCAGGATCTTGTTGACGCAGTGACCGATATGAATCGCCCCGTTCGCGTAGGGCGGCCCATCGTGCAGCACGAAGCGGGGCCGTCCACTGGCGATCTCGCGCAGCTTCGCGTACGTACCGCGCTCTTCCCAGCGCCGCACCGCAGCCGGCTCGCGCTGGGCAAGGTCTGCCTTCATCGGGAAATCCGTCTGCGGCAGATTGATGGTGAGCTTGTAGTCGGTCATGTCCGCCATCAGGCATTCAGGATGCGGCGCGCCTCGGCCGCGTCGCACTCGATCTGCTTGGAAAGCGCCTCGAGCGATGCGAAGCGCTCCTCGTCCCGCAGTCTCGCCACGAACTCCACCTCGATCTCCTCGCCGTAAAGATCACCCTCGAAATCGAACACGTGCGCTTCCAGCAACGCCTCGGTACCGCCGATGGTGGGCCGGGTACCGAGGCTCGCCACCCCGGTGCGCCCACGCTCGCCCACTCCACGCACCCGCACGGCGAATATCCCGGCGACCGGCGAACGGCGGCGCTCGAGCGGCACGTTGGCGGTGGGAAATCCCAGCTGCGCGCCGAGACTGCGCCCGGGCTGCACCCGGCCGCGCATCGACCAGGGGCGGCCGAGCCAGCGGCGCGCGCCCTCGAAATCGCTGCGCGCGAGCGCAGCCCGCACGCCGCTGCTGCTGATGCGCTCGCCATCGAGGGTCACCGCCGGCAGCACCTCGACCTCGAAACCGAGCCGCCGGCCTGCCTCAGCCAGGATGGGCGCGGTCGCCTCGCCGCGCCTGGCGAAGCGAAAATCATGCCCCACCACCACGATCCGCGGGGCGAGCTCGCGGACCAGCAGCTGCGCGAACCCTTCGGCGGAGAGGTTACGCAACGCCTCGCCAAAGCGCAGCAGCCAGAGGTAATCGAGGCCCAGCCCGCAGAGGATGCGCCAGCGCTCGCGCAGGCTCGTGAGGCGCGCCGGGGGATCGGACGGTGCGAGGTATTCGCGCGGAGTGGGCTCAAAGGTGAGCAGGACCGAGGCCGTCCCGAGCCGCGCGGCGTGCTCCCTGAGACGCGCAATGAGCGCCTGGTGGCCGAGGTGTATCCCATCGTAGGTGCCGATCGTGAGGGCGCAGCCCGCGCTTCCCCCGCGGAAGCCTTTGACTCCCCGGATCAGCTGCATGATGGAGCGCGCGACATGAGGTTTAAGCCATTGATCCTGTTGGTTTAATTTGAATGTAACTTAACGCCGTCAGCGTGAGGGTCGCCAGTTTATGTGAATGCGCCGAGCAGCGCGCGCCCGGGCGGTCGATCGCGTTGACAAGCCTCGGTGTCATGCGCAGACTAGCCCGCCCGCACCCGGGGACGTTGACGAGAAAACGGAGATTTCGTGGCCAATACCAAGTCCGCCGAGAAAGCTGCTCACCAGGCCGAGAAGCATCGCGCCCGCAACGTCGCGCTGCGCTCGCGCATGCGCACCGCCGTGCGCACGGTGACCACAGCGATCACAGGCGGTAACAAGGAGGCGGCCAGCACCAGCTACCAGAAGGCGGTGCCGGTGATCGACTCGCTGGTCAGCAAGCAGATCATCCACCGAAACAAGGCGGCGCGGCACAAGAGTCGGCTGGCGGCTCGTATCCGCGCGATGCAGTGAGGCCTGCAATGAAGGATGTTGTGATGAAAGACAAGGCGCGCATTCCCGTTCCCGTGATTCCGACTCCTCTCAAGTTGCGTCCGGCTGCTCGCCGGCAGCATCTGCTGGAGATGATGCGCGCTCGCGTGCCGCTCGATCGTGCTCCTCCAAAAACCTCATAGCAGCCTCGCACAGCAACCTGGTCCCCTCGCCCGTCGCCCCTGAGACCAGGAACCAAGGGCCGCGATAGCGCAGGCGCCGCACGATGCTGCGCGCCCGCTTCTCCGCGTCCGCAGGTGGCAGAAGGTCGCGCTTGTTGAGCACCAGCCAGCGCGGCTTCGCCGCGAGCTCGCGGCTGAACTTGCGCAGCTCGGCGACGATCGCGCGGGCATCGCGGACCGGATCGGCCTCGGGGTCGGGCGGCGCAATGTCGATGAGATGCAGCAGCAGCCGCGTGCGCTGCAGGTGGCGGAGGAAGCGAACGCCAAGTCCCACGCCCTCCGCCGCACCCTCGATGAGACCCGGGATGTCGGCCATCACGAAGCTGCGGTGCTCGGCGACCGCCACGACGCCGAGGTTCGGATGCAAGGTCGTGAACGGGTAATCCGCGACCTTCGGCCGCGCGGCGGAGACCGCGCGGATGAGGGTCGACTTGCCGGCGTTCGGCAGGCCGAGCAGCCCCACGTCCGCGATGACTTTGAGCTCGAGTGCGAGCGAGCGCTTCTCCCCGGGCAATCCGGGACCAAACTGGCGTGGTGAGCGGTTGGTGCTCGACTTGAAGCGCTGGTTTCCCCAGCCGCCCTTGCCGCCGCGGGCCACGAGGAGCTCCTCGCCCTCGCGCGTGAGATCTCCGAGCAGCTCCTGCGTGTCGGCATCACGCACCACCGTTCCGATTGGCACCGGGACGTAGAGATCCGCGCCGCTGCGCCCGGTGCAATCGTTGCCGCCGCCCGGCTCGCCGTGGGCGGCTTTGAAGGTGCGCTCGATGCGGAAATCGGCGAGCGTATTGATGCCGGAGGCCGCGCGCAGATAGACGCTGCCGCCATGGCCGCCATCGCCGCCATCCGGGCCACCGAAAGGCACGAACTTCTCGCGGCGGAAACTCGTGCTGCCGCGGCCGCCGCTTCCCGCCTGCACCCGCGCCCGCGCCTCATCGACGAACTTCATGAGAAGACTGTAGCGCATGGCGCCAGGCCGCGCGCACAGCGGGACAGCAGGCTCTGCGGGGTAGCCCGCACGGCGCTCCACACCGGAACGTGTGACCGTTGACGCTCGCCGGCGCTCGTCCTACAGTGCCACCACGTTGCCGATAAGAAGCTATCGATAATCGATGTGTCACGGGCAAGCGACCGCACCCATGCCCCGCCGGCCCGCGACGGCACGATCATCGGGGGGAGACACACCATGCGCCGAAACAGCGTTCGCAGATATCGTAACTGCCTGCGAAAATTCGCCTGCCTGTTAGCCACTGGGACCGTGCTCAGCGCATCCTGGCCGCAGCAGGCGCGCGCGGATGAGGCCGCGGTGCTCGAGGAGGTCACGGTCACCGCACAGCGCCGCACCGAGCGGCTGCAGGATGTGCCGGTCGCGGTCACTGCGCTCTCAGGGAGCGAGCTCATCGACCGCGGCGTACGCCAGGCGGGCGACATCGTGGATGCGGTTCCGAACCTGCTCCTCAACCTCCCCTACGGGCCGGAGGCGCAGCCGACCTTCACGCTCCGCGGAGTGACCACCCAGGATTTCAGCGAGAACCAGAGCAGCCCGATCGCCATGTACGTGGATGAGGTCTACAAGCCAGTCGGCGCTCTGCAGGCGTTGCAGATCTACGACCTCGACCGTGTCGAGGTGTTGCGTGGCCCCCAGGGGACGCTGTATGGCAAGAACGCGACCGGCGGGGCCGTGAATTTCTATTCACACAACCCGAGCCTCACGGACTACGACGGCTACGCGATCCTCACCGGTGGCAACTACAGTCTGTTCGAGGCGCAGGCCGCGGTCGGTGGGCCCATCATCGAAGACCGGCTCGGCTGGCGCGCGGCAATGCTCTACGAGAAGCGCGACGGCTGGGTTCACAGCATCGTCCCGGGCGTCGAGCCGCTCAATGGAGTGGATGCGGCGGCCGGCCGCCTCAGCTTCCTCGGCAAGCCGAGCGATGACCTCACCGTGTTGCTCAAGGTATTCGTGAGCAAGTCAGGCGGCACGCCGTACGGCGCGCACGCGCTCAACAATGATCCGATCGTCACGGGGTTCAACGGTGACATCGGCTGGTTCGACAACGGCGCCAAGTACGCCGTGCACAAGGAGATCCGCAACGACGGCGCCTCGCTCAAGATCGACTGGCAGCTCCCGCACGCGACCCTCACCTCCGTCACCGGCTTCGACTACGGACGCTGGTACGAGAAGAGCGACGATGGCGGTCTGCCCATTACCGCCCGCATCGACGACCCGAACACCTATTTCTCGAGCGTCAACGCTTTCTCACAGGAGTTGCGCCTCGCCTCCCGCGACAGCGGCCCCTTCGGCTGGCTGGGTGGGCTCTACTACGGGCGCGAGAGCACGCACGCGACCGTGCAATTCCACTTCTTCGATGGTTGCGGACCGCCCTACTGCAACTACTGGAATCCGCAACCGCCGACCTCAGCGAGCATTGCGTTGCCGCTGTACGGATTCGATGAGTACAACAATTTCGATCAGATCAAGGACAGCCGCGCGATATTCCTCAATCTGACCTACGACATCACCCCCCAGGTCACCCTGCGCGGCGGCGTGCGCTACACGAAGGACAAGGTGACGATCGAGAATTTCTACGCTCTCGAGGGCGGGCTGCCGAGTCCGGGCTCGGTGGGTATGAGCCCGAACATCGATGCGACGACCTGGTGGACGCAGACCATCGGCAATCCCGCGCTCTACCCGCCGCCACAACCCAATCAATCACCTACGGCATCGCGCAGCTACTTCCAGCAGGGACTTGCGGTGCAGGGACTCGGATTCGTCCCCACCTTCGAGAACGACACCAACAACGTCAGTGGTAAGGTCGGAGCCGACTGGAGAGTGAACGAGGAGGTGCTCACCTACCTGAGCATCAGCCAGGGCTACCGTGGCGTCGCCTTCAACGGCCAGGCGTACAACGACAACAGCGAGCTCACCTTCGCCGAGCCGGAAAAACTGACTTCCTACGAGATCGGCGCCAAGACAGAGTTCTGGAATCGTCGCGGCATCTTCAACGTCGCGGTCTTCCACTACGACTACAAGAATCAGCAGTTCCTCGATGCTTTCAATCTGCCGGGCGGCCTCGGCACCGGTTTCCGCACCGTCAATGCGCCGAAGTCGCGCGTCGATGGCGCTGAGTTCGAGTTCCAGGTCAGGGCGACGAATGATCTGCAGATCATGGCGAATCTCGGCCTGCTGCACAGCAAATACGTCGAGCTGACGCTGCACCAGGGCGAATTCGTGGATACCGCGCACACCATCCCGCGCGTCTGCTGTGTCGGCAACCAGCTGATCCAGGCGCCGGACTACAACGCGATGCTGGCCGTCGACTGGCGCTTCCTGCACCTCACAGCGGGCGACCTGCGGCTGTACGTCGATGGCAACTACTACGGTAAGCAGTATTTCGACGCCTTCAACACCGAGCGCGACGCACAGGGCGCCTATGGCGTGGCCAACGCCCGGCTGTCGTTCGAGAGCACCGGCAAGCGCGGTTGGGCGATCGCCGCGTGGATCAAGAACATCACCAACCGCCAGTACCTCGCCTACGCTCTCAATCAAAAAGACGCGGATACCGGCGCCCTGGGTTTCGACTATGCGCTGGTCGGCGAGCCGCGCACCTACGGCGCGGATCTGATGGTGCGCTTCTGAGTGAGGATGTCGCTGCCGGCGGCGCGGCGTTGCGGCTGAGCTCTCAGACGAAAAACCCCGGTCAGCGCCGGGGTCTTTTCGTTCGGGCCGCCTTGAGAGCCGTCGTTGGCCAGCCGCCGATCAGGCCTGATCGGGCAGCACGTTGACGTACAGGCGCTGCTCCGCGCCCTTCTTCTTGAACTGGATCTTCCCCGTGACCTTGGCGAAGAGCGTGTGGTCACTCCCCACCCCGACATTCGAGCCGGCGCGCACCTGCGTGCCGCGCTGGCGCACGATGATGTTGCCGGCGAGCACGTGCTCGCCACCGAAGCGCTTCACGCCGAGGCGTTTGGAGTGGGAGTCGCGGCCGTTCTTGGTACTGCCGCCTGCCTTTTTGTGTGCCATGAGTTATCGCTGCCTGAGGAATGTTGCCGTGCCGCTCAACCCGCGCTGATGTCGGTCACCTTCACCTCGGTGAACATCTGCCGGTGGTTCTTCTGCCGCAGGTAGTGCGCGCGGCGCTTGAACTTCACGACCGATATCTTGGGGCCCTTGCCGTGGCGTACCACGGTGGCCAGCACCTTGCCGCCCTGCAGGGTGGGCTTGCCCACCTTGACGTCCGCGCCCTCACCGACGAGCAGCACTTCACCGAACTCGACCGTGGCGCCGGGCTCGGCGTCGAGCTTCTCGACGCGCAGCACGCCGTCCTTCGTCACCCGATACTGCTTGCCGCCCGTGGCGATGACCGCGTACATAGTGGTTTAGGAGCAATGGAGCCAAGGTTGAAAGGCCGCGCATTCTACTGGCGCACCCCGTCCCGGTCAAACGGCCTTTTCTCCAGTATTGACCGGGACTTAGCGCATAAATTCGCCTCACCGGAGGGGGTCCGCCGTGCATTTCTCCAAAGCCGCCCGCGTCGGCTAGGATGCGGGGCCGCAACTTGCGCGGCAAACGATCAGCACGGGCCGAGCGAACGACATGACCCTGGACGAGATACGCACGCTGGCAGAGGGCGACCTGAGCGCCGTGGACGGGGTGATCCGGGCCCGGCTGAAGAGTGCCGTGCCGCTCGTCGACCAGGTCGCCGAGCACATCATCGCCGGCGGCGGCAAGCGGCTGCGGCCGCTGCTGGTGGTGTTGACCGCGCGTGCGTGTGGCTATTCGGGGAACGCGCATATCGAGGCGGCGGCGTTCATCGAATTCATCCACACCGCCACCCTGCTGCACGACGACGTGGTCGACGGCTCCGCCCTGCGCCGTGGTCGGCACACCGCCAACCGGGTTTTCGGAAACCCCGCGAGCGTGCTGGTCGGGGATTTCGTGTATTCGCGTGCCTTCCAGATGATGGCGGCACTCTCCAGCCAGCCCGTGATGGAGATCATGGCGGAGGCCACGAACGTGATCGCCGAGGGCGAAGTGCTGCAGCTCATGAACGCCCATGACCCGCACACCACCGAGCAGCGCTACCTCGAGGTGATCTATCGCAAGACGGCCAAGCTCTTCGAAGCAGGCGCCGAGGTCGCCGCGGTGCTCTCCGGGGCCACGCCGCGCGTGCGCCAGGAGCTCGCTGCCTACGGCCGCCATCTCGGCACCGCCTATCAGCTGGTGGATGACGTGCTCGACTATCGCTCCAACCCCGAGGAACGCGGCAAGAACCTCGGCGACGATCTCGCAGAAGGCAAGCCCACACTGCCGCTGATTCACGCGCTGCGGCATGGCAACGAACAGCAGCGCGCGATCATTCGCGAGGCCATTCAGCGCGGAGGTGTGACCCAGCTCGAGCCGGTCATTACGGCCATCGAAGCTACCGGCGGACTCGAATACGCCGCGCGCCTCGCGCGCGAGCACGCTGCGCGGGCCCAGACGGCACTTACTGCGTTGCCGGAGTCACACTGCCGGGATGGGCTCGCGGCCTTGGCGGCCTTCTCGGTCGAGCACACGACGTAATCGAATCGATGCGGAAGCACACATGACAACACGAACGCGCTCCCACATCGTAGTTCGCAGGCTTGACGCGGCCGCGATCCTGGCAACAGCCGCTGCGTTCTGCGCCAGCGGGGCACCCATCGCGTCTGCCGCAGAGGCAAGCGCTCCCCCCGAAGCCATCGTGCTGAAAGCAGCCCACCTGTTTGATTCCACTGGCACGGGGCTCAAGGACGGCGGCACCGTCGTCGTGCGCGGCGATCGCATCGTGTCGGTGGGAGGCGTGGCGCCCGCCGGCGCGCGCGCCATCGATCTCGGAGATGCGACGTTGTTGCCGGGCTTCATTGACGCCCACACGCATCTGACACTCGAGTTCGAGAAGGACTACTACCACTTCGTGTACAACCGCATCATGCGCTTCCCGGCCGAGCAGGCTCTCTACGGCGCGCAGTACGCACGGCGCACGCTCGAAGCGGGCTTCACCACCGTGCGCAACGTAGGGGCTTCGGATTTCGTCGACATCGGGCTGCGCAACGCCATCAATGCGGGAGTGGCGGTCGGACCGCACATGCTGACGGCGGCGCACGGCATCGGTTCGCCCGGCGGGCATTTCGACAACTACTCGTATCCGCCCGACCGTGTGAAGCCCTGGGGTCCGATCGAAGGAATCTGCAGTGGTCCGGAGGAGTGCCGCGAGGCAGTGCGCTACCAGATGAAGTGGGGCGCGGATGTCATCAAGATCGCCCCGAGCGGCGGAGTATTGTCCGAATCCGATCCGGTCGATGTCCCGCAGCTCACTCCGGAGGAGCTCTCCGCGATCGTCTCCGAAGCGCACAAGTGGAACCGCAAGGTGGCTGCGCACTGCCACGGAGACAACGCGGCGCGGCTCGCGATCGCTGCCGGCGTGGACTCGATCGAGCACGGCAGCTTTCTCACCGAGGACACCCTGAAGCTCATGAAGTCCAAGGGTGTGTACCTCGTGCCCACGCGCATGGCGGTGTACTGGACGGACAAGATGGCAGACACTTTTCCGCCAAACATTGCCGCCAAGGCGCGTGCTGCCGCCGCGGCCCACGGCAACATGTTCAAGGCGGCACTACGGATCGGTGTGCCGATCGCCTTCGGTACGGACGCGGGGGTCTATCCGCACGGCATGAATGGCATGGAATTCGGCCTCATGACGGATCTCGGCATGAGCCCGGCCGCCGCACTCCTTTCTGGAACGCGGGATGCCGCGAAGCTCCTCGGGGTACAAGCAGACGTCGGCACGCTCGAAGCCGGTAAGGCTGCCGACATCGTCGCGGTGCCGGGTAACGCGCTGAGCGACATCCGTTCCACCGAGCACCCGCTGTTCGTCATGCATCTTGGCCGCATCGTCGTGCAGAAGGCGGGCAGCTGACTCGCATTGAAGGCGGCGGGCCGGTTGAGTACACTGCGCGGCCCCGCCGTCCGGCAGCCTTCCGGCCCGCGGGTCCTGCCCGGGATTCGGGGTGTAGCTCAGCCTGGTAGAGCACTACGTTCGGGACGTAGGAGTCGCTGGTTCAAATCCAGTCACCCCGACCAGTAAAATCAACAAGCTACGCCTCTCGTTGTCCATGAGCTCACCACGACTCGAGCTCTCTATGTATCACCTATGTATCAGCGGACGGCGAAGATAGAGTCACGCCGAGGGCGGTCATGGGGGCGCCAAGAAGGCTTTCGTAGCGCTCCCGCGTGGGGACTCGAGGTGCAACTTGCCAGCGGTCCGAGCTCTTGCCAGTCATGAATAGGCTAAACGCCACGCAGGCTAGGTGCTCCGTGTCGCAGCGAAGTGCGAGTCGACAGCCCTCGCACGGACACGGATCCAGCGCATTGAGTTCGGACCGAGCGATCGGCACGTCGGCCGATTCTACCCTTGGACTCGGCCTGGTCACGGCGGTATGGGGCCCTGCACATACGCAAGCCATCCGTTCAGTATTTCTCACTAATTTAGTGACGGCCGCTCCAAGGCGCGGAGACTAATCACCGCAGCCAGCCATTCGGCGGAACGAATCAGCAAAATTCCTCGCCCGGCGGTGGCCGCCGCGGAGACGCGGGCGCTCAGTCGCCCGAAGGCGTGGCAAGACGCCCTGGGCGTTCAGGCCCGCTCAGAGAAGCTTGCTGCTCCGCCTCGGCTGCTTCTATCTGCCAAGCGGCGTGACACAAGAAGTGCAGAGGCCCAAAGCTCGGCCCTCGCGCTTCGGGGGAAATCATGTACCGCGCCTCGCCAGGCATGAACTCCGTGGACTCCATGAGCTTGTCGCATAGGCGACAATGCTCGTGCCTGGTGACGCAATCGCCAATCGTTTGGTACGGCTTAGTCGTCGCAGGCAACTTGCCCGCGTCGATGAGCTTGCGTGCGCTCGCGCGCAGCTTCTTGAGCAACTCCTCGAGGTCAGGTTGCGGCATGGGGCTCGGCCTCTCGCGCCGCTGCGCTGTGCGGCAGGGAGAGCAAGCGTACACCTGCTCGCAGTCCGAGGGACCGCCGCGCTGCATGCTGCTCCGACCTCACCGCCCTCGAACTGGAAACCGCCGCGCCCGCGCGCCGCTGCAGGCTGTAGCTGTATGCGCTCTCGCATGCTGGGACCGACACGGTCGCGTTCTAGCCTCACTCCAGACTGATCTCATCGAAGCAGCAGAATCTGATAGCCGGTGCAGCGTCCGCGAGTCCACGCTTTCGCTACCGCGTTATCCGGCCCGCAGAGTCGTGAGGCCATCTCGCGGTAGTCGGCATCGGTCATGGTGGTCGACGTCCCTGTGAGCCTGACAGGCAAAGTGTAGCTGCCACGCAATCCTCGCCTGTCAGTAATTTCCATGCGTGTTGTCGGAGGAACTCACACACGATTCGCATCCGAAGCTGGGTAATTCCCCCTAGTAAGGCTGCTCTGTCGTCAACAACCAACATACCGACAGATTGCACATTAGGAAAAAAAGGCTTCTACTCGCGCGCTGTCAACACACTGGCAGTGAACGCGATGCTTCGGTCCGCTCGCGGCACTGACCTTTGCGCAGTGATGCTTCCGCAGGTGCTACGTGCCGGCGGCCGGGAAAGTTGCGGCTGTTCTGTGCGGCTAACCGAACGGAGGGGTTATGAAGTCTCTGTTTGTGTTGTCTTTTCTTCTGTCCTCTTCAGCCCTCGCGAGCGAGGTTAAGCTGCAGCCTTACTTCCCCTCCCCGTTTCCCGGTTTGCCGTTCGCCCTCGCGCCGCAATGCTTCCTGCACGGCGTGAGCAGCGACGGTGAGTGGCACGGCATGTGCCACTACTACGGCGGCAACCCCAGGAACCCCGGCGCGTACGCGCTCGTTGAGTGGGACACCACGGGCACCGCGCTGTCGGCCACGCAGTGTTACCTCTACTCGTTCCAGGGCGCGCCCGTGTGCCCCGCGAAAGTGTACGGGCCGTTTGAGACGATTGACGGCGTGCGCGGTTGGGTGCAGGGCATCGACGCCGCCGGCAATACCGGCCTGGAAGTTGATGGTACCGGAACTAACATCCCGGTGCTGCTGATGCCATGAGGTGGACCGTGAAAACCGTGCCGACTTTCTCGCTGGCCGATGGCGATCTATACCACGAGGGTAGCGGGTTGGGCCGATAAAAGGTACTGGGAATTCAACAGCCCCGAGAAACCGGTCTATGCCAAGTGCAAAGCGGTGAGGATTGCGGATTGAACCCTCAATTCACGAAATGAAGGTAATTCAACCGGAGAAATCATGAAAACTCTTGCTTTGCTTTTTCTTTTTGTCGCGACACTGGCACAAGCCGGTGAGATAAGCCTGCCTACCCCGCATACAGTTAATCTCACGCCCCCGGTAACACTTTTCCGTTGTGGTGCTTGGACGGCAACAGTCTCAGCGTACAAAACTATAGCGACGGGATTCAGTGCTGATGGAAACTATGTTCTCGGCCAAGTACAGGGGACATTTGTCTGCGGCAGCAGCGGTCGTGGGGGTGGGCTTTATTACTACAAGGTCTGCGTGCAGTTCCAATGGGATCTCACCGGGACACTCGTGAATACTACTGCGACTCCGGGACGTGGAAGCAATGGGTATCCCATAAGCGTGTATTGTCCTACCGCCGATCCAACTGAGACATACACAAACTCTGGCGGATATGTCGCCGAGACGATCATCACGCAGGCGTGTGGAAGCGTCGCTTGCTATGCGACCTATTACACGCCAACTTTGGTGACTCCATAAAGCCCGTGAAAATTGCACCCCTGTTGACACTTATCCCCGCGTTGGCCCTCGCGCAGTCGATCAACCATGAACTGCCGACGGGCTATCAGGTCACGGGACACGCCTGCGGGGCATCGCCCGAGCGGTACGCCGTGACGGGCTTCGATGCCACCACCTCGACCTATACGGGACTCGTTTACGCCTACACGAGTTGCGCCACAGGCGGCCGTGGCGGCGGCGGGAGTCCATATATCTACACCGGATGCGCGGCAACGGTCTGGGATACCGTCGGGGATCTCGTGTCCTACTCTATCGAGTGGCGCGCAACTGGACGCGGATCGGCTCCGCCGGCCTCGGCTTGTCTGGGGTAGGTATGAGGGACTTCTGGAAGAAGGTTAAGCGGGGCGCTGAGAGTGAGTGCTGGCCGTGGTTGCGATTCAAAAAGAAGTCCGGCTCTGGGCTGACCAGCCAAAAAATTTCAGCCGCGGCTCGAGGAACCAGAAACACAGCAACAAGCGTCAGCGGCGTCCTTTAGAGCCTTCACCTTGAGATGCGGCAAGAGAGGCGCCGAGGTCGTGGCAGCGGCGAGGCCCGGGCCGCGCGGCCTCAATCGATGACCATCGTCAACTGTGGTGGTGTGAGCGGCGACGCAGCTCCGCAAGCAGCCGCAACAACCTCGCCAAGCTCGACTCGTTTTTGAAGGCTGACAGTCCAGAATTCGCAGCAAAACGCGCAGTATGCTTCGACGGGATAGCCGACATAGAGCAATCTCATCAGATCGGCGACCGTAAAGCCGTCCTGCAGCTGCTCGCGCTTGCACTGCGGGCATGTCGCTGCGAAGGCAATCGCTTGACTCACAGCTTGTGGAAACTATGCCTTGTGCGCCGCCCTCACTATCGGAGAACCATCGATTCACGCGTAGGCAGCCTTCCGACGTCGCTACAGACCGACGGCCGCTGACGCGAATACGAAAACGCCGCCCGAAGGCGGCGCTCTCGCTGTAGGCCGCCCCCGCGAGGCGGCCCTGGGATGGTGGCAGGGGGTTCGCCACGTCAATGACGCGACGCTCGAGGCTCTGGCACCGCGGCTGCGCTGGTCGCAATGCGGGAGCAGGCTGCGGAGGTGGCGGCAGTTGCGAGGCCCAGGCCGCTGAAATCGTCTCACTGAAGCGGCGGAGTCGGCAGGAGGCGATCGGTTTCCTTCTTTACCACTGCATAACACTCGCAACACAGCTGTTCCAGCTTGGGGCGGTCGAGTACCGTGATATGCCCACGGGCGTAGCGGATAACACCGAGCTTATCCAGCTTGCCGGCCGCTTCGGTGACGCCTTCACGGCGCACGCCGAGCATATTGGCGATGAGCTCCTGGGTCATGGTCAATTGGTTGGATGACAGGCGATCCAGTGAGAGCAACAGCCAGCGGCACAGCCGTTGGTCCACCGAGTGATGGCGATTACACACGGCGGTCTGCGCCATCTGCGTGATCAGGGCCTGCGTGTAGCGCAGCAGCAGAAGCTGCAGCGCCCCATTTCGATGGAACTCGTCCTTGAGCTGCTGTCCGATCAGCCGGTAAGCGTGGCCTGCGCTCTGCACGATCGCCCGACTCGGGGTGGTTTCACCGCCCATGAACAACGCGATGCCGATGAGGCCTTCGTTGCCCACCACGGATATTTCTGCCG
>Ga0210384_10004194_pt1 | contig 16213 bp, 21 predicted proteins | sample IncBWH2MmetaG_FD_160574 | JGI IMG/M metagenome (GOLD analysis project Ga0210384, IMG submission 160574) | Forest soil microbial communities from Barre Woods Harvard Forest LTER site, Petersham, Massachusetts, United States - Inc-BW-H-2-M | ecosystem: Environmental > Terrestrial > Soil >...
CGATCCAACGACCGGAGAACCACCGTGAGGGGAAGGGAGAGCACGCCGGTGCGTGAGACACCGGCCGAGCGAACGAAGCGCGTCCTCACACGGGGCCTAGACGCCCTGAAGGCAGCCAGGGCCGAGCTCGACGACAGGAACCGTCGCCTTCACGCGCTCGAGCGCCGGCTCCGCCAGCTCGAACGCGAGGTCGAACGGGGGGTTGACCTCAAGGCCACCTCGACCTCGTTCGAGGGCGGTCTCGGGAATCGTCCTGCGACCGACACCTATCGGAACCGTCAGGTGGCCGGCTTCATGGAGAGCGTCAACGAGCTCGGACTGCTCGCGCGAAAGTACGGGCCCGAGGCCGCTCGCTTTGCCGTGCGGACCGGCGTGCGAGCCAACCTCGCGATGCTCTACGCGACTGCGCCCGCCTCCATGGAGGAGGCGAGGCGCCGCGACCTACTCAGGGTCTTGTTCTCGAATCCGGCCTCCGCGGCCGTGCTCGCCGGAACCGAGGAATGGCACGAGCGATTCCGCGAGGATCTCATCAATCTCGCTCTCAACTCAGGAGTGGAGGCGTCGACGTGGATGCTAGTGAAGAGGTCGGCAGAGAACTCGGAGACGAGCACCGCAAGCAGGTAGGGCCGCTCGCGTGGCTTTACGGCCCCAGGCCAGCGCGGAACCCGCATTCGGCTCGGGAGGTTTGGGAACACTGGGTCGGAGTTCTCCAAGGTCGCATCGCCCACAAGTGGCACAACATCCTGGTCGTGACGGGCGAGCCCGGAGCGGGGAAGTCGACCGCCGCTTTCCGCCTCGCCCTCGACGTGGACGGGGGTTTCTCGCCCGAGCAGACCGCGTATTCCGCTTCGGATATGCTCCAGCTCTACCGGGAACTCCGGGCAGGGCAGGTGGCCGTCTACGACGAAGCCGTGCTCGGTCTCCTCTCCAACGACTTCCAGACGCCCGAGGCGCGCGAACTCGTCAAAGCGGTCAACATCGTTCGTGCCAAGGGGATCACGGTCATTCTCTGCATCCCCGACATCCACCGCCTGCTCGCGGGGTGGCGGGAGGAGGCGGTCCGATTCTGGCTCCACTGCGACTCGGAGCCCCGGGGCGTCGCCTGGATGCATGTGCGGTCTTCCTCGCTTCGCTACGAGCGTCGCTCCAATCTCGGACTCTATAAGGACCCCGAGTGGAACCCGATCCGTTGGGCGAGTCTCGAGGGAACTCCCTTCTGGACGGCCTACGAGCGGCTGAAGCTGAAGCGAATCGACCGGTTCATGGAGGAATCGCAAGAGCGGCTCGCCCTTCAGGATCCGGCCCGGAAGTCGAGGGAGAAGCAGCTCCACGCCATCCGCGAGCTCCTCAAGGAGGGAATGCCATGGTCCCGGATTCGGACCGTCCTACGGTGCGGGCAGGCGGACATCGCCGAGGTGGCCCGTGGACTCCGCGATACTACTACCCGCCCTGGTGGCGCTTGAGCTCAGCTCATTCGAAGAGAGGACCAAACTCGGCACCGCCGCCGATACTCTACGGGGGCAGCGGATGACGCTCGAGTGCGAGGCGTCCGTGGAGGTTCGTGGCGGTAAGCACCTGCCCGTTGCCGATGCTGAGCACGAGGATCTCCCCCAGCGCAAGTTTGTGAGGAAGCATGGCCGCGAGAGCCCTGGGGTCGGACGGTGTCGGCCCCATCGGGGCATCGCCCCGGGGAGAGGCTTCAGATCTGGCGGCTTCACCCGCTGGCCCCGTCTGCTTTGAGGTGCTCTCAGGGTTCTCGCCGATTCGGTAGGTCTTTTCCAGCCCAACCCGGGTTGCCTTGATGTCTCCTCGGCCCGCCAACTGACGCAGCGCTAGGTAGACGGAGTTCTGGTGAAACTTCTTTCCGCTCGACTTGGCAATCCTCTTCGCGATCTTCGAGGTGGAGAGAGAGGCCGACGGGTCAAGGGAGCGGAGTTCCGCAAGGATCCATTTCTGGGCTCCGCGAGGCTCCTTGGGCGTCTTCGCCCGCTTGGGGGACATGGACCCGCTCAGGGAGCGCGACTTGTAAAGGTCTCCGGTGACGGGAATTGTTCACTCATCGGGAGGGCCCCCCCTTTGTCCGGCGGCCAGTTCAAAGTCGGGAGGTTGCCGAAGTCAGGTTCTGTTGCTCGTCGGGCGGTCAGACATCCCCCCCTCCCCCCGGTTGCTTTTCGGGTGGTCTCTCCGTAGATCTGGCACCCCCCGGGCTGGGACGCGACTTGTAAGCGATCCATACGAACCCGACTACGACCAGGCCCGCTCCCAGGGCTGCAAGGGCGTAAATCGCCAAGGTCCAATACGTCACCCAGCCGGGACGCCCGCAAGCGCAGACAACCCCGTTGACGTATCGAGTCGGGTAGAGCCCGATCGCGAGGAACAGGTTGGCGAACATTGCGGCAAGTACGCCCACGCCTGCCCAGAGAATTCGCGAGTGCTCCTTGAAACTGCGTACCCGAGCGTTGACTGATTCAGTTTGGTCCAAAGACGACCTCCGCTATCGACTTCAGGGCCGCTGCCCGCTTGAGGAGTTCGTACCAGCGGAACCCTGGGACGGCCAGAGGCCTGAGGGATCGATCCCCGTGACCGATGTCCCACCCCCGGAACGTCCCCCACGCGCTCGACAGCACCCGTGGGGGTGTGACCGAAAGGCTGGTATCGGTCATGGTCGAACTCCCGCCCCCGCGAGGCGCGTTCGTGCGATGAATTCAGAGCACCGAACGATCGGGCACCGAACCGCAATGGTTTCGTCATTCGACTGGCAGGACCGACCGCACGAGGTCGCCGACCACAACGAGCTGGCTCTTCAATTGGGCCCGAGCGAGCTGCCGGGAGGTCCGTGGCTGCTCCTTCGGGGGTTCCTTTGCGGTCCCTTCTTCGCCGGCCTCGGCTGGAACCGCGGCGATCCGCTTGAGCCTGAAGGTCCAGTAAGGGTCCTCCGGATCTGGATCGACGTAGTCACTTGGATCGAATTGTTGTTCCCACTCCGGCCCGACATAGATCCGCTCGGTCTCGGCGCTTTCTGCGAACACAGCCTCGGGTTGCACGTGAGTCACCCGAATTCTGGCCTTCTGAAGCTCAAATTTCCCGTGGAGGTTTCCTTGCGAATCTGTGATGGGGTCGCCTTCTTCGTAGACGATAAGCTCCATCCCCTCGGTAGCCTTGCCTTCGGGCTCTAGCGTGACCAGGACCTCAGTCTCCGACCTGATATCGATAATCCGGCCCCGGATGTACGTCGTCAAGTTCCCAGTTCCTTCCTTACCTTGCTTACGCTAGAGTGGATTCCGAGTTCTGGAGTTCGATACTGCTCGATGCTTGACAACGACACGTACGTCTCCCCTTCGAACGGGGTAAGCGTTGCAGCCGTCAGAAATCCAGAGAACTCACGCCACCAGGTCTCTTGAGTAGTCGCGGGAGCGAAATCGCAGAGGATGAGTTCTGGACTCGTGCTCGCCTGTGACGATTTGAGCACCCCGACGACCTCGCTCGAATCACCCTGAACCCGGTGGAGGTCGAGAAGGAGGCCTTCTTGCAGGCGCGGGCCCGACCCCTTGTCCAGGACCACCAGCGCCCTTTCGTCCATCAGAGTCGCGCCTCTGACTGAGAACGGCAGTCTCCCTGCCCCGTGAGACCGGAAGAGCAGGGTTCCAGCGAATAGGCGCGAGACTTCATCTTCTATGTCTCGGGCGACTGCGTTCGCCCTGGCCCCACGCTCGCTCAACCCTTTTGCGAGGGATCGAGATATTGCGTCGATCATCTTTTCAGAGAGATCGACCGCGTCACGGAATTCGTCGTACTTATGGTGCTTGCGAACCTCACTCACGAATGCATCGATTCGAGCGTCGCGTAACGGATTCGGGCGGTTGTCGAGATAGACGAGGATTGGCTTCAGTAAGTCCTCAGCTAGATGGTACTCATCCACGGTTGGCTGGCTGAAGGTAGCCCCGACTACCCCCACGTAGACATCGCATTGCCTTACGTAGTCTGCCGCAAACGCCGGGGCCGACTCGCTCGAGGCGCCCCCAGATTCAAAAAGCAGTGGCTGATAGCCTGCGGTCTCCAAGGTCCTCCCCAACAGGGCCCTCAGGTCTCGGAGCTCGTCTTGAGCAGAACTGACCATCACTCGCAGACGGCGAGATTCCACACGAGCCTAACGCGACCGTCCCGCTATATTCGCTTCTATCGAGGCGACGGGAATCGCGGGCATGGCAAGCGCCTCTCGAGTGCGCCCCCTATTCGGCGATTTCTTCAGGCCCGCCGCTCGAGAGCGCGACGATTGGGAGGCCGTTTGGACCCGGTGGCCGCAATCAAGTCTCGGGCGAATCGCCCCGCACTACCGATGCAGTCGGCGCGGAGACGGCCCTCATCTTAGGCCCACGAAGGACAGGCCCATCTGATAGACGGCAAGGTAGATCGGCCGAAGTCGATCTTGGAATCCACCTTGACCGTAGTCCTGGACGTAACGCACCACCTTCTCGACCTGATCGGATCGGATCCTCAGGACGTTTTGCGAGTCCAGCTGGTCTTGGAGGGCGGCGATGAGCGCCTGGTGGCCCCCGGCCTGAGGATCAACCGGACGCCTGAGTGCGGTGGCGTCCGAATCGGCCAACTGGACCACAATCATCGGGGTCTGGGCGGCATACTCGAGGGTTCGAGCCGCGAGGTAGTCACCGAGGCGTGAGTAAACCCTCTTGGCGACGGCATCGCCAATCGCCGCAAAGTCCTCCGACGGACCGGATCGCCAGCGGAGTGTCATCGAGACATCTAGCTGATGAATTAGGTCGGCCAATGCGAATAGGGAGGCAACACCCTCTCGACCGATTTCGGTCTCTAAAGCCTTCGCCGACGACCGGTCAAATGCGCCCTCAGTAATCGCCTTCAGCTTCTTGAGCGCGCTCCCTATTGACTCAAGTTGTTGATGGCTGGCTGCACCCGATTCACCCACCAGAACTAGAGACCCGGGCGAGGCATGCACGAGCGACATTCCGGCCCAGTCTTCCGCCGGGATGATTCGCTCTACTGGGCCTCCCCCGGTTGACGTCGAGCCGAAGAACGCCCGTGCGGCTCTACTTACGTATCTCGAGAGACATTCTTGGAGGGCGGCGGAGACAGCCCAAGTAGGGTGGTCAGGGGAATCCCCGCCGGGGACGACATGGACTCGAACTTGAAGCGTCGCCTGGTCGCGGAGAGCTACCGGGAAGGGCAACGCCGTTCCGAAGACCGATACTTCGGCGGTCGGTAGGAACTCAGGTGTAAGGTCGAACGGTTGGACTGAGCGGACGGTGCGAGGTTGCTGCGGGTCAGGGCCCTCCAGGATGTACAATTGACGTTCGGCCAACAGGATTGCCTCGCGAAGCGAGACCCGTTCTTCGACAATCTGCTGGTGGCGTTTCTCCGAGATTGGGAACGCGAGCCACGACTCGACCCCGGAAAGCTCTGCCGGGATCTTCCCTCTTGCGGCCAATGGTCCACCTCGTCGCCAATTGATTAGCCAGTGTCTCCAGTCAGGTGACGCGGCGTGGGGATCGGCCGCAAGGAAGAGAATGGGAATCTCGTATTCCGAGAGAACCTGAATGGTTACCAACCGCGAAAAGAAACTCGGATCAATCGGCTCGGATGCGGAGCGAGAGTCGTCGACCATGGTACGTTATTCTATCGCTCCGTCGCAAAAGCTCCGCGGAGAAGTGCCCTCGGGTACCCACCAATCGATGTGGCCCGACCTGGGGTCCGTCTTGTGGACCACGCCGTGGTTTCCCGCGAGGTTAACCCTAGCGATCTGGCGTTGGCCGAAATCGGGCTGGTTCAAGAGGAAGTTCCGTGCGCGCTCCGACGAGTCAAATAGGGAGACGGAGCAGTCTCGGCACAGCGCGGCAGGAGTTCTGCTAACCCTACCGAGTTCAGCGAAAGATTTGAAGTCCCGATCCGACAGGTTCCGCGCATCCTCTACTAGCCGGTAGTAGACCCCGGGATTTTCGCTGTGTGGCAGCGGGGGGCAGTTCGACGGGAAGTGAGAGGGTGTCCTGAATCCGCAGGTCACGTGGACTACCTCTCCGGGGATGGATCCGACTCGATTTCTCCGTCTCCCGTCGGCTCGCCTCTAATTTCGAGAACCGCATGCCGAGCGAGCCGTGCGTACTCCGGGTCAATGTCGAAGCCAATGAAGCCTACTCCGAGTTCGCGACACGCGACCCCGGTACTACCGGTCCCCACGAACGGGTCGAGAACCAGCTTCGTTTTCGCCCGACCATGCAGCTTGATGCACATAGTGGGAAGCTTGACCGGAAAGACGCACGGGTGTGGTCTAGATCTATTGATCGTGTCGTAGGGAATGAACCACACATTCCCTCTGTCCCTGAGGTCTGATTTGACCCTAGCCCATCGGCCAACGTTGGTTTTGTCCTGATAGGGTACGCCGATGCTCAATTTGTCAAGAGGGACGTCCCCCTCTTTCGTTAGGTGGAAGACGTACTCACTCATTGGATTGAGGTACCGATCGCTGTTTACCGGCTTGTAGTGCCCGACGGCGATGCCTTCGCGAATCGCCGGGTTTGGCCCAGCATCTTCGAGGTCGATCGCAATCGACTTCACCCACAGGATAGTGTTTTGGAGGTGGAAATCCTTGCGGAACATTTCGAGGACTCGGATTGGCCATCCGGGATCTGAAGGCTTCCCCCCGAGGTTAAGGAAGAAGGAGCCCTTTCTTGAAAGCGCTCCGGCGGCGGCTGCAGAGAAGCCGGCCATCCACTCGAGATACTTTCCCTCTTCCTTGGAGTCATCGTATTGGCTGTACGCCTTGCCGATGTTGTACGGAGGCGACGTCACGATCACGTCTATGGATCCGGGCTTCACATGCTCCGCGATGCCCGCGATACAATCCTGCTCGTAGATCGTCCACTCCGATGCCATGGATCTACGCCGTCCGCGCTACGCTCGGGGCGGAACTCTGTCGTCGGGGCCTGTCCCAGTAGGCGGACTTGCATTTCGGGCAGAGCCGTGGCCTGTCGCCGGAGTCAGTGCGAGGCACCCAGACATGCTCGCATCGCTCGCATTGAAACCCCGGGACCTGGACCCGACGCATTTCACTCCGGGTAGTACCCGACGGTTATCGTACTTAAATCGATATCTTGCAGGCGGCCCCCATCTCCTACTAGTCGTGCCCGATGGCAGGGGTTCGGTCCCACCCGTCCGTATCGGCCAAAGCCGTTTCGACCCCGGGTCAGAGTGATTCCCTAACTCGGTGCCCCCCCGCGAAAAACGAACCGCAGACTACATCGGAAGGCCAGTAGCCGGGTTCAGCTCAACGATTCGCTCAGCGGGAAGGTGCTGCCTGAGAGTGGCGAGAAGTCTTCTATCGCCTCTCAGGTCCAAGTCCTCCCGCCTCGGAGCCCCGAGGTGAAAGTGAACGACCAGCCGGCGATTACCTGTCGAGTGCCACTCAACGACTCCCAAGTCTTTCCAGGCGACTTCGCGGTCACGCGATCCAGCGGGCCAAGCGTACGAGATCGCTAGTCCCGAGTCACCGAAGCGATAACGAACCGGGCCGTACAAGTACCGCGGAAGCCAGATGAGGCAGCCCCACGCGAGGAGTGCCCAGGCGCCGGCTATCACAAGTACGACGACAAGAATGAGACCGCCGGGAGTTGCTCCTTCCATCAGGACGTCCTTGGCGCCAACCGCTATGGATAGCCCCCCCATTCCGGCGAGTGCTATCCACCCGAGCCACACGAGCCGGAGTTGCCAGGTATCCTCGAACGGCTCGGACTGGAGCTGCCCCAGTCCATCACTCAATTCGAGCGGCCTCGCCCGGGCTTCGGCGGTCATCCCGATCAAGCCGATGGGTAGCCTCGAAGGGCCTTGAGCTTAGGTGGTCGCACCTGGACTGTATCGCTCCGTCAGTCATCGACTGAGCTGAGGGCAGCCCGAACCGCCTTCCGCCTGTCGAGGCGTGCGCTCGAAACGGCTCGAGCCGTTGCGGGTTTGGGGGTAGAACCACCGAGCCTACGGTCGACACGACGAAACCCCCAGCTACGAGAATCCAACGTTCGGCCGGCCCCTCGATCCACGCCTCCCGGTGCCAGCATGGGTTTTACGCGATTGAACTCCTCGGTCGCCCAGGCGATGTTCGTTCACCCTGACTCCAGCCGATCGTCGCCTCATCCGGAGAATGACCTCTCGGCTCCGATCTCTCTCGAAATCAGGATGGATTGGAACGAACGATGGGGTCTGGTGTTTATCGAAACGTGGCTTGGTTTCGTGGGCGTCCTTGTCACGCTCATGATCCTGTACATCCTTCGAGGCGAGCCCGATTGGTGGGTCCGAAACCCGCTATGGGACGCTGGACTCGCTGTCACCCCGATCGAGACGGTCGCCTTCGGGTGGTTCTTCTACTGGTTCGAGGGGAGCCGGGCAGTGACCATCAGCATCGACAGCACAGGAATCTCAGTCGATACCCGCCGGAGGGGCGTGCGGCACTTGGGCTGGGATGATCCGCGCCTTCGTGTTTCGGTGTTCGTTAGGGGGGTGGCGACGAAGGTCCCCCGCTCGGTACTAGTCTGGGGAGGCCCCTCCCTGATTCCAGCGACCCCGATCACGGAGAGCGCGGCCCAGGCTCTGCTGACCGAGGCTCGCCGTCATACGCTCAAGGTGACCGAGGTAGAGTACGGCTGGGGCCGGTGGCGGAAGAGAAGCACGCGAGTCCGAGCATAGCACCTAGGCTGCATCGATGGCCCCAAACCCAGCACTTCGGTCACGCCCCCACGGCCTCTATCGAGGCGGAAACGGGGGATTCAGGGGGCGGAGTTCGGTCACGCTTCAGAACCGACCGGACGGCCCCAAGCTTGAGGTTCATGCGCTGGGAGATCTGCCGAAGACTCTCGCCTGAGGCTCGGCGGGCCTGGACCTCCCTCGCAACATGCTCCGGGATTCTCCGGGGCGCCCCGAACTTCTTGCCAAGCGCGCGTGCCCGTGCGACGCCCGCTTGGGTTCGTTCGAGGATGAGCTCGCGCTCGAATTCTGCCAGGGCCGCCAGCATGTTCCGCTGCAAACGACCGCTCGGGGTGGAGGTGTCGATTCCCTGGTCGATGACGATCACCCGGGCTCCTGCCGCTTCTGCGTCGTCCCAGAACCGCAGGATCATGCCCAAAGAGCGGCCGAGCCGGTCCATCTTCGAGACCACGATCGTGTCGAATTCCCCTGAGCTAAGCCGGTCCCGAAGCCGATTGAGCTCAGGTCGGTTGTCCCGTATGCCTGAGATACCATCGTCCCGGAAGACTACAACGTCCGGCCAGCCTCTCGCCTTGCAATAGGCTGTGAGCTGGCCGACTTGAGCCTCCGTCGACTGCTCCTTTGTGGAAACGCGAGCGTAGACTGCGGCTCGAGTCATGCTGGGGCCTCCTCCTGCGCTACCACATCAGCGACCCCTGCGGCCGAGCGGTGGCGAGCGAGAGTCACGTAGTCGGGGTTGAGTTCGATGCCGATCGACCTCCGGCCCAGACGCCGGGCCACCGCGAGGACGGTGCCGCTCCCAGCGAACGGATCGAGTACCACACAAGGCACGGTGGCGGTGGTCCCGCAGGAGCAGCGCGTGCGGAACCCCATGTCGACCCTCCGGTAGCTCCCATCGTGCCAACCGGGAGCGTCGGCGACGGGGCCGCGACCCGAGACGAGGGGTGCCTCGAGTTTCTGAGCGCGGCCGATGGCACCTCCAACTGCCCGGACCTCTCTCGTCCAGGGCGTCCCACACTCCGCGCACGCCCCGCGCTCGGACGTTCCCGCCTGGATGCAGAGCTCGGGGAGCTTCTCCGGGAACGTCGCGAAGTGCGCCCCCCGATAGGGCTGGGTGGGGATCCACCAGACCGTCCGGAGATTGCGACCTGAGGGGCTCGTATTTCGAAGCATCGGGAATCGCCGGAAGTCCCCCTCGGGGTGCTTCGAGCGGGAGGCGCGATTGTCGGCCGGGTTCGGTAGATGATGCCGGAGTCTTTGGAGCGTGCTCTCCTGCAGGGGTTCGCGGACCGCGTACGCGTCGTAGAAGTATCGCCTCGACTTCGTGAGGAGGAAGACCGAGTCGTGGGCCCGGGTCGGCCGATCCCTAACCGCCTCCGGCATCGGATTCGGCTTCGCCCAGACGCAATCCGATCTGAGCCACCAGCCCCGGCGTTGCAGCTCGAAAGCAACGCGCCAAGGAATCCCCACGAGATCCTTCGGCTTGAGTCCTGGCGCCCGCTTGTCGATCCGCCCGGCCTGTTCCGCCCCGGTATGATCCCGGCTGGAGAGAGTCGAGGTTTTCCACCGCTTCTCGCCCGTGACCCCGGATGGATGGGTGGCGTAGGTGTCACCGAGGTTCAGCCAGAGCGTCCCGTCAGGCCGCAGAACCCGCCGGACTTCGTCGAAGACGCCGGCGAGATGCTCCACGAATCGTTCGGGGGTGGGCTCGAGGCCCAGCTGACCGAGCCACCCTCCGCACTTCCGGCAAGTCGAACCACCCTGCGGAGCGTCGTAGAGGCCCGGGGCGTTCAGCCGGTCGGCTCCGCTCCTTGCGCCGTCCCCTTCGCGATGGTACCGCGGCTGAGTCAGCTCCCATTCGTGCTCGCAACGCACCTGCCCGCCCCATCTGACCGGTCGGAGCCCATAGTCTCGGAGTCCCCAGTACGGGGGGGAAGTGACGACGCAGTGGATCGAGTCATCCGGTAGGCGGCGAAGCATGTCCAGGACGTCCCCCTCGAGGATGGCGGGGGTGGGGGCTGCCGGAATCACGTCGGTGCCTCCGCCGCAGGACGTGGCGAGGCCGAGGCGAGGGGAGAGCTGCGATGGCGGGCCATCTCAACGTATTCAGGGTTCAGGTCGATACCAATCGACCTCTGGCCAAGCCGTCGAGCCGCTGCCAAGACCGTACCGCTTCCGGCGAACGGGTCGAGGACGAGACACGGAACAATCCGGTCGGTCCGGCAGGCGCAACGCTTACGGAAACCGAGGTCGATCCTGCGGTAGCTCCCGTCAAGGTGGCCCGGTGCGGTAATCCCCTGCACCCGACCGCGCGCGAGTGACTTGTCCGGGTACCAGTCGTGGCCGATCGACCCGCCTTCCACCCGGACCTCTCGAGCCCACGGTCGACCGCACGCAGCGCAGCAGCCGCGCTCGGAGGTTCCCGCTCGAATGCAAAGGTCGGGAAGTGCTTCCGGGAACGTCGCGAAGTGAGCGCCGGAGTATCCCCGGGTCGCGATCCACCAAACAGACCGGAGGTTCCGACCCCGCTCCGGTGGAAGGTCATTTGCGACGGCGTGGGCGAAGCCCGAGTTGGAACGGATGCCCGACCCGGGAGTCGCTAGCTTCTGCGCGACCCGGCCTCCCTTGGGATGGGCTCCACCGGAGACCGGCTCCCGGACGGCCTCGCCGTCGTAGAAGTATCGCCTCGATTTCGTGAGGAGGAAGACGTACTCGTGGGAGCGGGTCGGGCGATCCACGACCGACTCCGGCATCGGGTTTGGCTTCGCCCACACGCAGTCGGAACGGAGCCACCACCCCCGCCGTTGGAGCTCGAACGCGACCCTCCAAGGGATTCCCGCCAGGTCCTTCGGCTTGAGCTCGCCGTGGCGGGAGGCGCTCCGCCGGGCCCCACCCCTGCTGCGAGTCAGCGAAGGGTCCCAGACGGGGGAGAACGCCGCTGCCGAGGATCGGCGTACCGGGCTGTCCGTGTGAAAGGTATCGCCCAAATTGAGCCAGAGCGTCCCGTCACCTCGAAGGACTCGCCGAACCTGGTCGAAGACCGCGGCGATGTGGTCGACGTAGAGCTCGGGGGTCGGCTCAAGGCCCAGCTGACCGATCCAACCACCGCACCGGACACATCCCTCCTTCGGTCGGAGTTCGATGTTGGCCCCTGTATGACCCGCTTGAAGCGAGCCGGGGTTCCGGACGTCGTCCGCGGAGCGTTTTCGTCGAGGAGGGAGCTTGGCCCATCTGTGCCGGCACGACGAATGGCCGCCCCAGAGGATTGGGGGAAGACCGTAGTCCCGAAGCCCCCAATAGGGAGGCGAGGTGACAACACACTGGATTGACTCGTCGGGCAGGCGACCGAGAACCACCCCGACGTCGCCCTCGAGGATGGCTGGGGTGAGGTCCTTGGGGATCACGTCGCCTCCTCGAGACTTTGCCAGAAGCGCTCGTTCCGAGCCGCCCGCGACCGGCGAATCCGATGCTGAACTGCGACGTCACGCGCGAACTGGACCCGAGGAGCGAACTCGGCCCGCACGCGATCGAGTTCATTCCGAACCCGCCACTCCGGCTTGGTGAACTCCTCCACGACGGAGTTGAGCCGGGAAGCGTAGCCCTGAAGCAGGAGGACGACGTTTTCCAGTTCGCGGCGGCTGAGCAGCCGCAGCTCGACGGTCTCACTCATCCGGCGACTGTCGCCTCCTGGTCGAGCGGGCGGGCCCCGAGGTTGCCCCGGAGGTAGTGGTAGTCCGGAACCCGAATCGGCGGAGGGGCCGAATCGACAATGATCCACTCCTCCCCGTCGCTCCAGGTGGGCCGGAGGAGGCCGTTCTCGCAGAATCCGGCGATGACGTGGAGCCGTCGAGGGGGCCGGTAGCTCGGGAAGGTCTGAACCACCATCCGGTCGACGGCTCGAAACGGCGCGAGCCAGCCGAACGGGTGAGGGGCGTAGAAGACCCGCAGGGCCCGGACGGCGGCCTCGTCGACCTTGCGTGGAGCTGCAGCGCGCGCGCACACGCGCTGCCGCCAACGGAAGGCCTCCAGCAGCTCCAGAAGCGTCGCGTCGGCGATCGGGGGGCGTCCCCCGGACCTGCCTCGGCCCCTCCCCCGACCGGAGGAGCCCACGAGGCCCCGCTGGGAGACGATCCGTTGGATTCGCCGGAACTCGGACCAGGTCCGGTCCGAGAGCCAAAGGTGGCGCTGGGAGGTGGGAGGGGGAGGGAGTTCCGGGCCCGGAACAGGGGTAGTTCCGGGCCCGGAACTACCGTAGTTCATGTCCCGGAACTCGGGGGAGTTAGAGAGGTTGGGAGAGCCCGGAACGGGCTCGGATGGAGCCCTCACTGACGGAGAGGATGGCCGCTGCACGAGACTTACCCCGGGAGCCCTCGTGTGCGCGCGTACCCGGTGAGCCGAACCTCCACCAAGCCGGCGGCGAAGCCGTGGATCGGGCAGAATGAGACGCGGAGGATCAGGTTGTGTCGGGCGTCCGAGCGGCAGCGGGTGCAGACAAAGCGCGGTGCGGGGGGGCTGGGTGCGAGGTTCTCCCGCTCGACGACGAAAGTGATCTCGGCGTACTGGGGCGTCAAGTGGCCACCCCCGGCGCCGTTTCAAGGTCCGGTGGTTTGACCTGGGTCGCGCCTGGCCGGCGGGTCGGTTTCGTGCGATTCCGGCCCTGTTTTGGATAGGGTTCTATAAGAAAATGGTTATGGGCCCGGACGGATTTGAACCGTCGACCGACCGGTTATGAGCCGGTCGCTCTGAGCCAGACTAAGCTACGGGCCCGTCGGCGAGGGAGCGATCGAAACGGGGGCCGGAGGCGCCGCCGAGCGGAGTTTCGGGACCGGAACGGAGGGCCGTCCGGTGCCTTCGAACCGCTGACCTTTCGGTTAACAGCCGATCGCTCTACCGCTGAGCTACGGCGGCACCGAGGGCGCCGAGCAGGGCCCCGGCTAATAGCCTTTCCGTCCCGCGGCGAGCCCCTTGTGCTCGTTCGCGCGGTCCTTGAGGTGCTCGATGAGCTCGCTCATCTTGTCGAGCGAGTGATCGAGCGACGCCCAGAACTCCTTGGTCTTGTCCGTGACGACGGCTCCGTCGGCGGAGGGCTGTATCACCCCCTCCCGCTCCAGGAGGTGCAATGAGTATCGCACCTTGTGGATTGGGAGGTGGAGCGCCTCGCTGAGCCGGATGATCCCCATCGGGGGCTTGCCCGCGAGGTGTTCGAGGATATCGACGTTACGCGCGAGCAGGTCCAGCTCGCTCGCGATCCGGTCGACCAGGTGGCTCCCGTCGGCGCCCGAGGCGGCCTCAGCTTCCTCGGGGCGCGCGGGCGGTTTGCCCATCGGATTGCGATCCACGGCCCCGAGAGCGGCGCCCGTTACTTGAACGTTCGCCAGCGCGTGGCGTAGACGTCCGTCGAACGCCACGGGAGGGGGCGCGCCTCCCAGACGTTTTAGCCCAACACCCGTCGTGGTCCGACCGGTTCGTGATGCGCCGACCCTGGACCTCGTGGGACGGTGGACCCCGGTGACCCCGAGTGTGCTCGACTCGTTCCGCACCGAGGATAACATCGGGGCCGTCGACAAGCTCCTTCGCCCGGTGTACCCCCTGGCCGTGGTGATGGGTCGTACCGGGTTCCAGAACTTGTCACGGTATCGCCGGGCCTACTCGAATCATTGGGCGGTGACGATGGCCCGAATGGGCCTCCGCCATTACCCGCTCGACGGACACTTGCGCAACGGCACGACTGTCCGCCTGACCAAGCACCGCATCGCGCAGTTCTATTCGTCAGAGCAGCTCGAGCCCCATCCCGAGGACGACTCGGTCGTCGTGCGAGTCGGCGACCAGAGCTACACGTTGTTGACCGGCTGGAGTCAGGGCGACATCAACGGAGTGTACGTCGAGAACGTCTATGGCCCGCTCGAAGTGCGGAATCGGGTCGTGATCGACGTCGGGGCGTCGATCGGCGACTCTCCAATCTTTTTCGTCGCGAAAGGCGCCTCGAGGGTCATCGCCCTGGAACCGTGGCCGATAACCTACCGGAGGCTCGTCGCCAACATCGAGGCCAACCGTCTCGAGGAGCGAATCCTCCCGCTGAACGTCGCCCTCGGCCCCCAGACGGGAGAGTTGCGGCTCGACGATCGCTTCGAGAGCCAACAGCACGCCCAGGTCCGATCGTTCGAGACCGGGACGACCGTCCCGATCGTCCCGCTATCGGAGCTGGTCGAAAGATACGATGTGCATGACGCCGTCCTCAAGCTGGATTGCGAGGGGGCGGAGTACGACGCGATCATTGGCAATCCGCGCGACACGCTGCGGAGGTTCCGTCAGATCCAGATCGAGTACCACTACGGCTACCTCAACCTCGAGACCTGCCTCCGCCAGGCTGGCTTCCGGGTCCGTCACAGTCGGGCCCATCGAACCGTCAACCCGGTCATCCAGCGCTCAGTGCTCTGGCAGGGCAACCTGTACGCCGATCGAATCGACTGAACGCGTTGAGGCTCGAACTCCCCCGAGCAGAGACGGCTTTAGGCTCGATTCGGTTCTCCTGCGCGTGGCAGGCCGTGCCCCCTCCGGTGGGGTCGACGCGGGAGCCAGTGATCGAGAACGCACCCTGGATGCGCGGCTGCTCCCATTCGCCGCCCGGTGGTCGCGCCGGGATTTGGTTCAGTCCTCGTACCCGTACGTGGTCAGCGGCCGCGTCGGGCCAGTTAGCCCGGCGGACCTCTCTCGCCGGATCGCGCGCGCCTTCGAGGCGGCGAGCTTCCTCCCACAGATCTGCGACCTCCCGACCAGTATTCCCTCGGATGCGACCGGTCTCCAGGACCGCCGAGAAGCCGTTCGCCAGACGATGATGAATCCGCGGTCCGCAACACCGGCGGGGTGGTCCGAGGGGCTGGTGATGGGCGAACGGGAGATCCATGTGGACGGGCCTCGCCGTCGGACGGCGATCCGGGTGCTGGCGACCTTGGCCGTTCTGTTCTTGGTGCTCGTACCGCTCGGGTTCCTGATGGGCTACTTGCCCGCGGTTCGGAGCTACGGCGGGATCGTCTACCTCCTCGGGGCAGCTTGTGGGATCGCGGCTTTCTTCTCCGTAAACCCGCTCCGCGCCTACGAGAGCGAGGTCGCGGTGGTGACCTACCGCTCGACACTGGGAGCCCCCCCGCCGTCCCCGGCCACGCCGACCATCTACGATCTCACTGTGAGCTGCGCCCATGTCGCCTCGTCGAACTCCGGCGGAAAGCGCGAATTTCGTGCGGTCAGGATCGTTATGCCGGACCGACCCGCCCTCTCCGAGGCCGCCTCGCACCTGCTCGCGGAGATTGTCCGCGACTAGGAGCGCCCCGGAAACCGCCGAACCGCTCTACACCAGCCCGGTTCGAAACTTCCGGAGTTCGTGCTCGACCCGTACAAGGACGAGGCGGGATGGGAGCGGCGGAATCTACGGGAGTTCTTGAGCGCCGATGGGTTCAGGGGCGCCGGAGGGAGCGGGCCCTGCGAGATGGACGGG
>Ga0210384_10004195_pt1 | contig 16208 bp, 12 predicted proteins | sample IncBWH2MmetaG_FD_160574 | JGI IMG/M metagenome (GOLD analysis project Ga0210384, IMG submission 160574) | Forest soil microbial communities from Barre Woods Harvard Forest LTER site, Petersham, Massachusetts, United States - Inc-BW-H-2-M | ecosystem: Environmental > Terrestrial > Soil >...
AGGTCATCAGCGTTGCGGCGCCCATCGCTTCGAGAGCGGTGAAGCCGGTGCTTGCCGCGTAGGACGAGCGCTGCCCCGAGCAACCCACCAGGTACAACATTCCCGCCGCGCCCAGCTCGATGCCAAGACCAACGTTTGATCCGCGCGACGAGTCCCGCACGAATGCGGGCGACTGAATGTGGTTGTTGATGTGTTGGTCACTCGTTGCGATGAATAGCCCGGTGGCTGCCGCGATCGGCAATTCCCATTTGAGATTGTTCCACCGGATCGCATTGCGAGGCGCCGCGCCAAGACCATGTCCGAAGGTGGACGCGGCATGAGGCACTTGGCTTGCGATCTGCCGGCATCCACCGTCACTGCCCCCGGAGATTTGTGCCGCAGCACTCAAGGCTGCGCACATCAATAGCGGTAGCGGTAGCGGCAGCAGCAGCCTGCGGATTGAGCTGAATCGCACGTCTTCCCATCCCATCGGAGCGAAAGAATAGGGCACCCTGAAAATCCAGGGTGCCCGGAGTATTCAAGTTGAGCAGCCGCTATTGCGGCTTCTCGTTCTGTTTCGGCTTTTCTTCGTTGGACTTCTTCGGTTCCGGCTTCACCGTCGCGGGCTGCGGACGCTGCTGTTGATGTTGCTCTGGTTGTTGCACTGCCGGTCGTGGTTGCGACGGAGGAGCAGTGTGCTGTGGCTGCGAACGCTCGCTCGGCGGCGGAGTCAGCGGCCGTTGAGCCGGCTCATTCCGATTGGGCTCCGGCCGATTATTCGGCTGGGCTACTGGCGCACGATTAGGTTCCGGCTGTCGTTCCGGCTGGGGCGTGGGCGGTCGATTCGGTTCCGGCCGGTTGGGCTCGGGCTGGTTCGGTCGTGCAACCGGCGCGCGGTTGGGCTCCGGCTGAGTAGTCGGCACAGGCCGACCTGAGTGCGCCGCGTTGTTCTCTGGACGCGCGGCCGGTGTGTTAGCCGGTGGCTGAACCGCGGCACGATTCACGGGAGCGTTATAGGGCTTCCCCGTTGGTTTCGCGTGCACGGCGGCGTGGTCGCTGAATGCTCCCGGTTTGGGAGTAGCTGCGACCGCAGGGGTGCCGTGATTCACGGAAGCCCGCTGTTCCGGGTTGCTGCGGGCAGCCTGCTCATGTTGCGTTTGAGCGGCTACTGGAGCAATGTGCCTCTCGTGTGCCACAGCTTCTTGCTGACTCGTGGGACGTGCGCTGATCCCACCGCTGCCACCGTTGTAGCTGACCCGGTTGATCGTGGTGTTGTTGATCACGGTCGTGTTGTAGACGTTGTGAATGTTGGTGACATTCACATTACTCGCCGAACGGTTGTAGTAGAACTGTCCGCCCTGCCAGCGCCCACCCTGATAACCGTCACCGTAATATCCATAGCCGTAACTGACGCCGCCGTAAAAACCTACCTGCTGGCCCCAGTACCCGTTGTAGAAAACGTATCCGTTGCCGCCCCAGCCCCAATAGGCCGGAGTCCAGAGCAGTCCAGGTTCGGGAGCCATGACCCAGGTGCCCGGCACCCAGTAGTAACCGTCGTCGTCAGCGGCGTAGGCCCAATAGCCAGGCGTCCACAGATAACCGTCTTCGGGACAAAGTGGCTGCTCGTAGACCGGCAATTCCGGCGGGGCGAATGAGATGGAGACGCCGATTTGCGCATAGGCGGCCGCCGACATGGCGAGCAGTACCAGTGCAAACAGCGGCGTGCGAACAAAACGAGTGATACTCATGGTGATTCCTTTTTGCCCGACGACCCTTCGCGCGCCCGGTAAAGCTCTGCTGCTGCGGACTTCGCGGGGGAGAGGCACTATTTCCGGACGAAAAGCATGGAAGACTTGCTCTCGTCCGCAAACGATTCTGTTAAGAACCTTCTCACCTTCGAGAGATCGAAGTCTGAGCAAGAAAGCTCACGTTCGAGTCATGGCTGCATTCAGGCGCTTTAGTGCAGGTCGGCTGGATTCAGTGCTTCGACGAAAGCCGGGATCAGGGGAGAAGCCGTGATGGCATCGGCCGGCACCCATTCAATGGGCAGTAAGTGGCGGACGCGCGCTGGCGCGGTCGCCGTCGCTTGGCGATGGCCGCACGACAGGCATATCGCCCCCGCTGGCCGGATGTCCGTCTCTTTCGATATTTCATTCTCCCGAACCGCCAGCGAGCCTGTGATGACTGGGCCGCCGCACACATCGCAAGGATACGCGGCGAGGTGAAGATATTGTTTTCTCACTGAGGTCTCCTCAAACAGAAAGAAATACCGTAACCGATGCTACGGCTTCGAGTTGGTGGTGTCTGAGCACAATTGCTCTAGCGGGCTGCGGAAAAACTCGATTCACCACCCTGTTTTGAAAAGGCCACCCGGTTTTAAAAGGGCGCGGCTTTAAGCCGCGGTGCTACCGTGAAAGAGCGGCCCTTTTAGGGCCGCGTAAGCCGTTGAAAACCAATCCGGGCTTCAGCCCTCGTGTCGTTCTTCTTGGACCAACTGAGTTTTTCAGCATACTGCTCAGCCGCTGAGGTTACCTTCGGTCGCCAAAAAAAGTTTCCCGCACTCTGCTAGCGCCGGTGTGCGCGATCTCGGGCGCCAGGTCCCTGTGAGCAATTTTGGACAGCATTCTATCGAGTGCCGCCTTTATACCTGACTGCTATGGCAACCAACAGCACACTGCTCTGTATCCACCGGGACCCGTCTCAACTCACTCTGTTGCGAGAAAACGGATACCAGTTGGTCACTACGAGTAACAGCTCGGAAGGCTTGCGGCTCCTGATGTCGCGACCCGTGGATGCAATTGTGCTTGAGTCCCATCTGGGCCTGCTGGACGGCGCAACCGTCGCCGATGAGATCAAGAAGGCCAAGCCACAGCTTCCAATCGTCATGCTAGCCGATGATTTGGAATTGCCGGAGAGGGCGCTGAAATCCGTCGATGCCCTGGTGACCAAGTCGGATGGACCTCACTTTCTATGGGCAACGGTTCACTTTGTGCTGAGTGTGAAGCCCGCCCAACGCCTCGAACTAAGCCGGAAGCGGGCGCAAGCTCCGGTACACCTTCGCCGGCCGGGGAGCGCGCAATGGCCTGGAACGCGGCCCGACCACTGCTTCTCCGCAGGCAAGTGGCGATCGCGACGCGCCTCTTTCGCCTAGCGCATGGAGAAGCATCCTGAAATGAGCATCGAATTCTGACTGGTGCAAGAGTCGCCGGCCGATTCCTGTTTTGGGCGGGCGTTCGCCAAAGGTGCAGAATTGACCATCTCTTAGGATGGCCGATATTGAATGATATGGATGTGAAACTCGAAGACCTGACGCTAAGGCATATTCTGTCCGTGCGCTGCCCGATGTGTGCAGCCAAGCCGAAACAGAAGTGCACGCTTACCACCGGTCACCCGTCCATCAAAACTCACCTGGCTCGAAGGTTGGCCGCCGCTAAAGTACCGCCCCCTCAGAACTCTGGCTTCGCGGCACTACGATTTCTGCGGACGCTTACCGGCCGTGGCCTTCGCGTCCTATTCCAACACAAGTAGCAACACAAGTAGAAATACATGCTGCCAAAAGAGAGAATCGCTTACACTTCTTGTGGATCTGACAGGGGTGGAATAGCTGACGCCATCGACTGCGCTGCCGAGGAGGCCTCGGGGAGCCTGGCGGCATTCCAAGTCTCTCCTGCCTATCCCGCATTATCCTTGCGGTGCATCCTTCGGTTCGGCGGGAACGCCTCGGAGCGGTTTCCCACATTCCAGACAGAACCGCTTGGCGCGGGGTGTGATCAATCCGCAAAACGGGCACATCCGTTGAGTTCCGACTTGCTGCGCTTGTGGTTTGAGTATGCCGAACAGCTTTTCAAGGAAGGCCATCATGGGAACCAGATGTCTGCGGCGAAAGAGATTACCGGTTTCATCGAGTCACCCTGGCAACCCCGTCCGCCGATTGAATTCATCTCCGTCCCGCTAACCATGACAGGCTAAGACTCACGATTCTGAGCAGGATTGCTCACTTTTCGCGAAAACTTCGCGTCTTATTTTTGGCAGCGGCAGGCAGTTTTGCCGTCCACAAATGCCGGAAATGAGCAATTCAGATCAGCTAATGGTTTCTGCTTGAGCGATGATGATTGTTGAGACGAGCACTTCCTCTCTCTCTTTCAGGTCCTCTGAGCTAAGTCAGCTATCTGAAGTTCTCTCCTCTTAGTTCCGCAGCACCCTAAAGGAAAACAATTCATGAAGAAAACAATGTCACTGCTATTGATGAGCGCCCTGGGCATGTTTGGAACCTACGCGTTTGCCGGTTCGGCGCGCGAGGACTCGGTGGCACGCCTGCAATCGTCGGTCGATGTGATTCACGCCATTATGGCAACGCCGGACAAAGGTATCCCCGAAGAAGTGCTGAACGATGCCAAGTGCATCCTAGTGGTACCGAACCTGATCAAAGGTGGATTCATCTTTGGCGGCAAACACGGACGTGGCGTGGCCTCCTGCCGCACCGCTGAAGGTTGGAGCGCGCCCGCCTTCGTCTCCGTCGGCGGCGGCAGCGCTGGACTTCAGATCGGCCTCGAAGGCGTGGACCTGGTCATGCTCGTCATGAACGATCAGGGTTTCCAGCATCTGCTCTCCAGCAAGTTTGAACTGACTGGCGAGGGATCGGTGGCGGCCGGCCCGGTTGGCCGTCATGCTTCTGCTGGAACCGACTGGAAGATGAACACTGAAGTGCTGACCTACTCACGCTCCAAGGGTGTTTTCGCCGGTCTGACACTCGAAGGCGCCGTTGTGGAGCAGGATAACGACTCCACCCGCGCCATTTATGGCAGGCACATGGAATTCCGCAACATCCTCTCCGGCAAAGTGGCCACGCCGAGGAGTGCGGAACCATTTATGAGGGCGATAGCCGAAGCCCGCGAGCAAGCGCGGATTGCGGAAGCGAAAGAAAACGCGAAGTAATTTCCACCACGAAGCACGCTGTCAGAGATGGATTTGTGACTGGCCGGAACCGCATGCCGGTTCCGGTCGGCACAACAAAATGCCGTTCCTCACCGAAGACTTCGTCCTTAACTCTAGCTTTTCCGAAAGGCAGACTTTATGACAGCTCTTCCACGGAGATGCCTTTGGGCACTCGTAGCGTGCCTCAGTCTTTGGCCTATTCTTGCCCTTGCCCAGTCGACCGATACTGTGCAAAACCTGGAGGCCTGCAAGGCAGGCCGCGAAGCTTGTGATCGGTCCAAGCTCAACGCCCCGCAATCGGCCGAGGTGGCCATCGCCGCCCACGAGCGCAACGTTGCCAACTGCCGGAATGGCTTCAATTCCTGCGATCGTTCGAAACTCTCCGCGCCGGAAACTACCGCGTTGGCCGTCGCCGATCACCAGCGCAACCTGTCCGATTGCAATGAGGGGATCAGTTCCTGTGACCGCACTAAGCTGACCCCAGCCGAGGCGCACGATTATTCCGCCGCCGAGCACGCGCGTAACATCTCCGAATGCAAGGACGGAACCGGTGCTTGTGACCGCTCAAAGCTGAGCCCATCCGAAGCCGGGGCCGTGAACACCGCGAGGCAGCAACTCAACGCATCCGATTGCAAGAACGGCACCGGGCTCTGCGATCACTCCCAGTTAACTCTTGCGGAGACGAAGGAAGTAACCGCCGCGCAACGCCAGCGCAACGCGCAGAATTGTGCGAACGGCTGGGACGAGTGCGACCACTCTAAACTCACGGCGGCAGAAGCGAAGCTAACAGCCCGTTCTGAACAACAGCGCAACTTTGCCTCCTGCAAAGACGGACAGGAAACCTGTGACTATGCCAAGCTGACGCCCGCCGAAACCAAGACGCTGGCCGATGCCGAGCACAAGCGCAACTACACGGCATGCCTGAAGGGATACGGCTACTGCGATCCTTCCCGACTCACGGTGGAGGAGACACGTACGATCCACCCTGGCAACTAGCTCTGAACCGAATCACAAGAGATCCCCCGGAAGAGGCCTATGACTCAACGACAGTGTCCCCACTGCGGTAGCGAACTGGTCCGAGCCAGGCGCACGGAACAGCAAACCCTGCCAGGAATGGCGCAAGCCGCGTCTCCTGGCTGGCGGTGCAGCGTGTGCGGAGGCGGATTCACTACAGAGCAGATCCGTGAAAGCACGCGTGCAAGGTCCATGCCTGCTCCGGTGGATTAGTAGCCATTTCTCTACTGGCGCAAAAATCTTTACTGTGCAAGATCGCGCTGGCGTGGGCGATGTTCGCCAGGGATCATCCCAAAAAACTCGACCCACCGCACCCACCCAACGAAAATCGTGTTGAGTGGGCGGGCGGTACCCCCTCCATCCCGTCCTACTTCTTCCCATTCCAACCGGGCGCAAACTCTTTTAGGAAATCCTTGGTTGAAAGCCCCTTGATGCGGTAGTACTCGTCGGTGTCGCCCGTTTTGTTTAAACAGTCAATCGCCTTCTTGGCTTTGAGAATCTCAACCATGGCGCGCTCGGCCTCGGCGCCTTCCGGGCTGAGCAACGGGTCCAGCTCGCCAACTACCGGAGGCTCCTTCCCGAACACGGTCTTGATCCAATCCCAGATCGGGCCTTGCCCCGAGGGGTCGCGTAGGTTGACCGGGTCATTCATGACATATCCGTACAGATTGCTGTCGCCGCCGAAAAACTGGATCGGATCTTTGGCGGTCCACCGGCCGGTAGCCGGGTTATAGTCACGTTGTCCGAAGCGGACGAAGCCAGTGTCCGGATCTTTCAGCCCGCCGGCGAATCCGAAGGGCTGGAACCCCGCGTCGGAGTCCGATAGCACGTTGCCGAACTCGTCGTAATTCATCTGCTCGGCGATGGCTCCGGTCACCGTGTTCACCACCAACCGAGGACTCCCGAGTTGATCGGAGATGATGCGATAGGTTGCCCCGCCATTCACCATGTAATCGGGGCTGGTCAAACCCGTGGCGTAAACGAACTGGCTCACGATCTGGTTGCTGGCGTTGAGTTGCGCCACGATCTGGTCACCGTCGTAGAGATATCCGGTCTGCTGCGCCCCGTTCACTTGTTTCGCCACGCGACGGTTTTCCGGATCCACCAGGTACGTGAGTTTTGTAGCATTGGGCAGCGTGACGGAACTCAGATTGCCCAGAACGTCGTAGGTGTACGTGGCTGTCTGTGTGCCGGTCTTCTGCGTGGCGAGCTCGCCGTTAGCCGTGTAGGTAAACGACGATGTGCCGGACGAGCTGCCGTAGGTCAGCAGGCGGTCCTGCGCATCGTAGGTGCCGGTCACGCTTCCCGACGCTGTCGTCGCTGTCAGACGATTGGAATTCGTGTCGTATCCGTAGGTGGACGAAGTCGTGCCATTCTGCGAGACCCCGGTCAGACGCCCGGCTTTGTCGTAGGTGTAGACGTAGGTCGTGGTTCGGCCGTTGATGGTTTCGGCCTTCGACGCGATGCGGCCATCGGCGTCGCGAGTGTACGTCACGGCATAGAGCACTGTGGTCTTGTATTTCGCCGTATACCCCGTCAGTTCTCCAAACGTGTTGTAGGTGCGCGCGTCAGTCACGCTGCCGAGGACGGTCGCCGTGATCAGTCCGTTCTTAGAATCATTGGCAATCGTCATCGCCCCGGCTTTAGTCACCAGGCCGTCGTTGTCATAGGTGAAGTTGATCGGGTTCGCGCCATTCAGGCTCTGCGAAGCCACCCAGAAATTGTTGTTGAAGGTGCGGGAGACGCTGCCCGCCACCGCCCCGCTCCAGGTGGACGAAGTGAGCAAGGGCCCGTTGTAGCCGTAGGCGATCGATTCGCCCAAGGGTATCGAGGCGCTCGAGAGGTTGCCCGTGGTCGTGTTGTAGGCGAGATTGACCGTTTCCGTGGGCGCGACGATCTGGCTCACCCGGCCAGCGGTGTCGTACTTGAATGTGATCTTCTTGGCGTCGGGCCGCGTAATGCTGGTCAGGTTCTGGTCCTTATCGGAGGCGTAGGTTGTGGCGCCCGCGCCGGCAACAACCGGGGGAGTGTACTTCGAAGGAAAGTTCACCGTGTTATAGGCAAACGTATGCGCCGTTTTCCCCGGCGGGATCAGGCTGCTCAGGTTGCCGTTGGTGTCGTAAGCAAACGTGATGATGCGGCCGTCCGCCAAGGTTGTCGTCAGCATGTGCCCGTCGGCATCGTAGGTGAAGCTGTCAGTCAGGCTCAGAGGATCGGTCACACTGGCCAGGAAGCCGCTAGCGTTATAAGTAAACGTAGCTTGGCGCGTTCCCTGGGTCGCGGTGGCAAGGCGGCCTTGAGTGTCGTAGGTTAACTGGATCGGCAGCAAGGTCCCGCGCTGGGCGCTCGAGATCCGCTCCAGGGAATCGAGTACCGTCGTCGTCTTGCGTCCCACCGGCGTCGTATCCACGTAAGTCCGAGTCGCACCCGTGAAAACGGAATTGTACTTGCGACCATTGATGGTGCGGGTCTCGGTTTGCGTGGTCAGGCTGAAGGGGTTGCCGGCCGTGCCCAGCGTTGCTGTACGCGTGGAAATTGCGCTCATGGTCAGATTGCCGAACGTGATCGTCGAGTTGGCCTGGACCGGCGCCTGGATCCCCCAGCGCGGATCGCTCTTGAGCGTATCGCTGTAGGACGAACCATCGGGCAAGGTCGCGCTGTCGGTAATCTGCCCGCCGAGTTGCGTTTCCGTTTGGTTCGCCACCAGGCCATTGGGCCAGGTGTCGGTGTACTGCTCGGTGGTCGATGTCGCTGTATTGGAAAGAACCACGTTGTAGCCGCTGGTGACGCCCATGGCGGTCTTTTCGCTCACGCTGAAGCCGGTCGCGGTGTCAGTGCGCGCGAGAGAAATGAATCCGCCCGCGGGATCGGAGTGCTTGATGAGCCCGCCATAGGTGTCGTACTGATAGGGATAGACGTTTCCTTTGGGATCGGTCAGGCTGGCCAGCAGCCCGGTTGGGCCGGCCTTGAGCTTCGTCACTCGCCCCAAAGGATCCGTGACCTGACTGAGGTAGCCGTTGGCGTCGACCGCAAGGGCCGTCTTCTGGCCGAATGGGGCCACGATGGCCGTCGGGACTTCATTGGCATTGCGCTGAATCGTGGTCACGTTGCCGCTGGCATCGGTGACCGTGATCAGATAGCCGTTCGCGTCGTAACCGAACGTGTAGAGCTTTGCCCCGGTCATAGGACGCAAGGTGCTGACGTGAAGATTTGAGGCCCCGTCGAACTCATAGACTTCGCTGCCGTCCTCCGAAGTCAGAAGCGTGTTGCCATTGAATGCGACCGCGGCCTGTACATCGGCATCGCTGCGGACGTCGCCGTTGCCCATGAACAGCGCCTTCGGCACCATCGCGTAAGGCGTGCAAGTGCCGCCGGCGCACCACATCGCGAGCTGCGGTTCAAACACATGATGGACGTTCAGCGTCCAGCCACCGAGTTGCATCCCATCGGAGACGGCGGTCACATCCGCCCCCACACGCCCGAGCTGCCGGTCGCTCTCGTAGTGGAGAGAAAATCGTGTGCCCACGATCGGGATGTCTTCCCCGAGGCTCTGGTTCCGGCTGGCAATCTCCGAACCAAACAGCTTTTGCAGTTTCTCCTTGCAGGGTTTGCAGTTTTTGTCCGGCAGTGGGGAGAGATCCCATGTCCAATCCCAGGTGGCGGAAGTGCTCGCAAAGTCAAACGAAGGAGCTTGAATGACCATGCTGCCACTCAGTTCGGGAGAGGTAGGAATCGGGATACCACTCGGAATGTTTTGCAGGGTCGCGAATGGCCCCCATGGGATCAGCCCGGTCGTCGTGCTCCCGCCGCATCCGTTGGTGATCGTGCCGTTCACTCCTCCTCCTGCGCTGACAAAATACACGCCTGCAGTCGGCCCAAACAAAACCTGGGCCTGCGCCTGTTGGGTGGATTGGCCGCTACCGCTGGCCACCCATGTGGTCACGCAGGTTGGCTGTTGCTGACTGTCATTAATTGTCGCGACGTAGTTAATCGATCCGCCGGTATTGAGGTCCGACCAGTCACACTGCGGGGGGCTCTGCAATTTCACAGCGACCGCGATGTGTTGGTTGGTCGTATCCGTGTTTCCTGAACCATCCGCAATCGTTCCGCTTCCTGTGATGTTGATGGTTCCGTAGAGAAACGGGAACGTGTTCCAGGGTGCATTGCAGGTGCCCTGCCCGTGGGCCGAAACGCTACACATGATCAACGCGACCAACCCCAGGACCAGGAACTTGATCCTCATCATCATTATCCGTTTCATGGTTCTCTGAGCCACAAACCAAGCTGAAAACTGTTCGCTTCTCGGCATAGTTCCTCTCCTGCGAGTACTGTTCGGAATTGCTTCCAGAGGACTCCGTCCGTTCCTTCGTTCCCTCGTTCCTTAGTTCCTTGCCTTTTAGCCTCTACAAGAACAATTCGGAAAACGAGACTCAATTGGCTCACCGAAAGCAAAAGATTCTTAGGCAGTGCGCAACAACACGCCACACCCACCGGCGTCGTTTGAGAAAGGATGACAGGGCCGGTGCACCTCCGTCGTGGTAGATTTCTCCTGCATGCCCGCTCACTCCGCCGACGAACAACTTCTCCACCGGGCGCTGGAACTGGCCCGCCAGGGGATCGGCCTCGCCTCGCCTAATCCTTACGTCGGCGCCGTCGTCGTAGACCCCCACGGCAACGTCGTTGGCAGCGGAACCTATACCTACGCGAGCGTGAGACACGCCGAGGTACTCGCTCTGGAAGCGGCCGGCAGCAAGGCTCGCGGCGGAACCCTCTACATCAATCTCGAACCGCACGCGCATCAGGGGCGCACGCCTCCCTGTACCGACGCGCTGATTGCTGCGGGCATTCATCGCGTGGTCGCGGCCATGCCCGATCCCAATCCCAAGGTGAGCGGAAAGGGATTCGACCAGCTGCGCGCCGCCGGTGTGCAGGTTGAAGTAGGCCGCCTCGAAGAACAGGCTCGCCTCCTGAACGAGGCATTCGCGCACTACATCCGCCACGGCACGCCGCTGGTCACGCTGAAAGCCGCCATGACGCTGGACGGCAAGATCGCCCCGCCACCGGACGAGGCACCCGTCGAAGCCGTGGATCGAAGCGACGGTGCTGCCAGCGGATTCTCCGGAAACTGGATTACCGGCGAACTCGCCCGCGCCCACGTGCAGGAACTCCGCCATCAGAACGACGCGCTGCTGGTCGGCGCTGGAACAATCCTCTCCGACAATCCTCTGCTCACCGACCGCATCGGCCGCGCCCGGCGGCGTCCGCTGCTGCGCGTGATTCTCGATTCGCGCCTGCGCCTGCCGCTAGAGTCGCGCCTGGTGCAAAGCGCCGCAGCCGAACGAAACAGCGATGTGCTGGTATTCTGTGCGTCGGCCGATGAGCCGAAGAAATCTCAACTCGAACAGCTAGGAATCCGCGTGGAGAAAGTGTCCGCGGTTGAGCCCGACGGACGCCCGAACCTGCCCGCTGTCCTCCGCCGCCTTGGGCAACTGGAAATCACCAGCCTGCTGATCGAAGGTGGGGCGACGATTAACGGAGCCGCATTGGCCGCGAACGTCGTGGACAAGGTCTTCCTCTATTACGCTCCAAAGATCCTGGCTAGCTCAGGCTCGATCCCCTTCGCTGCTGGCGCAGGCTTCCGCCACATGAGCCAGGCCGCGCAGGTCAAGCACGTCCACCTGCACCGTTTCGGAGAAGACTTCGCCGTGGAAGGCTATCTGCGCGACCCGTACGGAGAGTGATGTTTGTTCTTCTCCGTGACTCAGTGCCTCCGTGGTGAGTTCGTGTGGCGGGTTTATGATGTAACGTTCATTCTGGAGGCCTTCATGTTTACTGGCATCGTCGAAGAAGTAGGACGCATCATCCGCATCGAGCAGCGCGGCGAAAACCGGCGCATCACCGTAGCCGCCGAGCACGCTCCCAAAGAACTGCGGACCGGCGACAGCGTTTCCGTAAGCGGAGTCTGCCTGACGGCTCTCGACATCAAGCCGGAGGCGTCCACAACAGGATCTTCCGAAGGAGGATCGTTCTGCGCCGATCTCGCGCCCGAGACCTGGGCGCGCACTTCGTTCTCACGCATTCACGAAGGCGCGCTGGTGAACCTTGAACTGCCCATGAAGGCCGATGGCCGCTTCGGCGGGCACATCGTGCAGGGACACGTCGACGGAGTCGGCAAGCTGATCGCTCTCGAGCGCATCGCCGAATCGGAAAACTGGTGGCTGCACATCGACCTGCCGGATGACGTCGAGAAATATACCGTGTACAAAGGCTCGATCACGATTGAGGGCATCAGCCTCACGGTGGCGAATCTGGAGAAGAATCGCTGCACCATCGCCATCATTCCGCACACGGTGGAGATGACGAATCTGCATTCCCTGAAACCCGGCGATCCCGTCAACCTGGAAGCCGACCTGATCGCGAAATACGTCGAGAAGATGATGAAAGGCGACTCTTCAGAGAGCTCCTTCACGATCGAGGAGCTGGTGCAGGAAGGGTTTTAGGGATGGTGGTTAGTGGTTAGTGGTTAGTGGTCCGGAATCCACTAACCACTAGTCACTAACCACTAACCACTGCCCTCACGCTTCCAGCTTCAACTCATCCAACTCCAGGAATTCCTGAATAATCGGGTGCGAATCTTTTTCCATCTCAGCGTAGGTGCCGAAGAAAATTGCCTTGCCTTCATACAGAAACACGACCCGCTCGGCCAGTTTCTTGGCCAGGCGCATGTCGTGCGTCACGACAATGCTGGTCAGGTTCAGTTGAAGCTTGAGGCGCTTGATGAGATCCCCAAGCAACTGGGCCATCAGGGGATCGACCATGGTGGTGGGCTCGTCGTAGAGCACGCATTCCGGGCGCGCGGCCAGCGCCCGCGCAATGGCGACCGAACGCTTCATGCCGGTGGAAAGATCGGACGGCAGCAGGTCGCGCATCTCCTGCACGCCCACCATCTGCAGCAGGCCATCGACGATCTGGTAAATCTGCTCCTCGTTCAGTTCCCGGCTTTCGCGCAGAGGAAAGGCCACGTTCTCCCCGACCGTGAGCGAGTCAAAGAGCGCTCCGTTCTGAAACACCATGGTGACCTTCTTGCGGATCAGTTCCAGCTGCTCCTCGGTGTAGTCGGTAATATCCTGTCCGGCAACCATGACGCGTCCCGAGTCGGGCTTGAGGAATCCCATGATGTGATGCAGCGAAACCGACTTGCCCACACCGCTGCGGCCCAGAATGCAGACCGTTTCCCCGGGCATCACGTTGAAGGTGACGTGATCGAGCACGACGTTGTCGCCAAAGGCTTTGGAGACATCGCGGAATTCGATGTAAGGCGCGGTTTGTGGAGTGTCGTCGGGCATGAAATCGGCTTTCGGCTTCAGGCTCTCGGCTTCAGGCTCTCGGCCTTCGCCCATAAGCTCTCAGCTTTCACTGTCAGCGATCAAAGCGCTTTGTCATCCTGAGCGCGCGCCTTTTGCGCGCGAAGGACCTATGCAATTTTCTCAGCTGCGGCCCCCTTCCCTCTGTACCGCTTCCAGTTCTTCCCGCGTATTCAAATTGCGAAACATTTTCGGCGAAAAGCCAGCGGATTCCAACTCTTCCTCGCTGACTACCTGAGTGTGCACCGCATCGAACAACGCATCAATTTTATAACGCCCGGAGCGCAAAGCTTTCTCGGCTGCGTCAACAAATTCAAAGCGATAGATGGCACACAGGGGCTGCCAGCCTTCTCTGGTTCGCGGCACGGTTACGATCGCGGCGGAGTTCCGGGCCCGCACAATCAGAAGTTGCAGCAGTGCGAACGACACAAAAGGCACATCCATCGCCAACATGAGATTCAATTCCGTCTGCGACGCCCGCAACGCGGCGTGAATCCCTCCCAGCGGCCCACAGTCGCGGAATACATCTTCAACGACCGAAGCAAACCCCGCAAGCTTGGCGGCATCGCCCACAATGCGCACGTCAGTCGCGACGGTCCGGGCAAGCTCCAACGCCCGCGCCAGCAATGTGCAGCCGTCCAGCATGACAAAAGCCTTGTCCGCGCCCATGCGCGTACTCTTGCCGCCAGCCAGGATGAACGCGGTGACGTCAGAGGAAGCGCTGTCCATGCGGCGATCATACACGGTCGACAGCGCCTTGCCTCCCAAAGGCCCTCGCGTCACGACAACGCTTTCCACAGCCTAACCGCCTGCATCCACGCAATTTACTTCCCTGCGCCGGCCCGCCTGTGCACGAAAGTAACCTACCCAAAGTAAAGCCTTCGCGCGATGATGGGCGTGCGTCCGAGGTTCACCGACCCGGAAGTAACAATCATGCCGCAAAAATTCATGGATGTGCTTATGCTTGGGCGCTGCTCTCACGAGTTCTCCTGGCCGCGCCGTGGTGCCGACGGCGACTACTACCAGGTTTGCCTGCTATGCGCCGCGGAATACAAGTATGACTGGACGACCATGCGCCGCACCCAGCGCGTGGAGCACACCAAGCCTGAAACCAGCGTCCGCCGCGGCCACGCCCGCGAGAAGCGGCCGTCGTGGGTGCCGCGCGCCCGGCGGTTGAAGCTCGACATTCCCCTGCGCTACCGCGTCAACAAAACCAGCACGTGGTACGAAGGAATCATCGAAAACATCAGCCAGAGCGGAGTGCTCTTCAACGGGCCGCAGCAGCTGCCGGTGAACGCCCTGATCGAGATGGTCTTTGAGATGCCGGAAGAAATTTCCGGACAGAAGAACAGCAACGTGGTGTGCCAGGGACGCGTGATGCGCTTCAAGGATGCGCCCGCGGCTGAGCATATAGCCGACCAGGAAAATGGCGCACTGGCCGCATCGATCGTCGACTACAAGTTCATCCACTAGAGCGTCACTAGAGAGTTAGACCGTAGCGCCGGCGTCCCGCCGGCTGTCGCGGGGCCGTCCCGGCCGCGCGTCCTGCATTTACTTCCGCAAGAATCCGCATCTACACTGTTCTGGATATAGCGGGCCAAGTGAACCGGTTCCGTGTCAGGAGAGTCGCGCCATGAAAAGAGCTTCCCTGTTGGCTTCTTTCTTTACGCTTGCGATCATTCTCGGCATTGGTGTGGGCTGTGCCCGCAAGCCCGACGATGCCAAGATTTCCAGCGATATTCAAAGTAAGTTCAGTGAGGATTCCGGCCTTTCCAGCAAGCAACTGACGGTACAGGCTCACGACGGCGTGGTGACGCTGGCGGGCATGGTCGACAACGACGCGCAGCGCGATGCGGCCAGCCGCCAGGCGGCGACAGTCGAGGGTGTGAGAACCGTCATCAACAATCTGCAGGTCGGTAGTGGGCCGGCTGCGACTGCAAAAGCTGCGTCGAAGCCTCCGATGCAGGCGTCAACTCAGCCTGTGCTCAAGGCCAAACCTGCGCCTGGAAAGAAAAGCAGCAAAGCTCGCGCGGACGACTCGGGAGCAGCTGGAGATTCCGCAAACGACTCGAACCCCGACGAGACCAGCGTGAGTAACCAGGATCCCCCGGATGCGGCAGCACAGGCACCTCCGCCACCAGCGGACAATACTCAGGCTCCTCCGTCGCCGAAAAGGCTGATCATCGACCAAGGCACACAAGTCTCAGTTCGCCTCATCGATCCCATCGACAGCGAGCGGAACCAGACGGGAGACGCGTTCCATGCCACGCTGAACGCCGCTCTTACCTCCGACGGAGAAGAAGCTGTGCCCGCGGGCGTCGAACTCACCGGACATCTCGTCGAGGTAAAGAGCGCGGGTAAATTTGCCGGACAGTCAGCGGTGGTGTTGCAACTCGACAGTCTTTCCCTGGCCGGCAAGACTTACAGCCTGCAGACCGACCAGTATCGGAAGGAAGGAAGTTCGCGCGGCAAGAACACCGCCGAGAAAGTTGGCGGAGGCGCCATCATTGGCGGCATCATCGGCGCGATTGCGGGCGGCGGCAAAGGTGCGGCCATCGGGACCGCGGCCGGCGCCGGCGTGGGAGGCGGCGTGCAGGCGGCGTCCAAGGGCCAGCAGATTAAACTTCCGTCGGAAACTGTGCTGAACTTCGTCCTGCAGGAGCCCATCGAGGTGGTGCCTGCTCCCGCTGCCGACTCGAATCGACCAAAGCTCGGGGACTCGCAGTAGCGATTCATTCTCTTTACTTTAGCTATCAAAATCTTTAGCTATCAAATCTCTGATTAAGCTCCTAACTTTGTCATCCCGAGCAAAGCAGAATTGCCGTTTTTCGGCAATTCTGCGCAGTCGAGGGACCTTGGGTTTTCTCTTACGGCCCTCGGTTTCGAACCGCGTGGTATCATGCCTGCTTCTCCGGT
>Ga0210384_10004196_pt1 | contig 16207 bp, 18 predicted proteins | sample IncBWH2MmetaG_FD_160574 | JGI IMG/M metagenome (GOLD analysis project Ga0210384, IMG submission 160574) | Forest soil microbial communities from Barre Woods Harvard Forest LTER site, Petersham, Massachusetts, United States - Inc-BW-H-2-M | ecosystem: Environmental > Terrestrial > Soil >...
AGTTGATGCGCTACATCCGTCATTACAACAAGCAGCCCAAGCCGGTGAAGTGGAAGTACTTCGACATCGCCCGACGCATCACTCCCGAATCAATCGTTACAGCCCACTAGATCCGTCGCTGCGGATTGATTGCAAGGCGCTGTCAGCGAGCTTCGTTGGCTTCAGCCGACAGATTGAGCCCCTTGGCGACTATGTTGACCTGGTTCGTCTCGCCGAAATCTTCACTCGTTTGGGAAATACCTCCGACGCCATACGTGTACGCAGTCTCGCCATCGGAAGCCGCATTCGGACGGGGCAAGACGTCGCGCAAGCCCTAACAGGTGGCACAAAGAAGAACTTCCAAGAAGTCTTCGATGCAGCGTTGTCGTTCTTTGAGCGTGATTCAACCTCATATGCGAGGCGCAAGTTTCTACAGACGGTCATGTCCATTGGCACGCCAGAACAGAGAGAACGCACAGCTAAGCTTATGGCCTTATGGTTAAGGCAACAGAAGTTTCCCTCCCAAGAGACGCGGCTGACACTCGATCTGTGTACTTATGCCAGCAAACAACTGGCAGAGAGGCACGTCAACCTTGTAGCCGACTACGCTGATTCACCAACCATTTCCATGGAGACGGTATTGGCTGCTATCCGAATGATTCGTCGCACGCGGCACAAGCAGGTCTTCTTGCGGCTTGAGCAACGCTTCATTCGCGAAATCAACGCTTCAAAGAACAATTCCGAGGTCGCGATAGATGCAATCATCTCTCTTGCGAAGGCGGCGGCAACACTCTTCCGTGGCGAAAGTCGTTTGGATCTCTACGAGGTGCTTCTAAGAAGCGCTCGAGAAGTGAATTCGATCAGGTCAAAGGTTCCTTTGATAAATGCCGCAATTCAAATGGCACCGATCGATAGAAAGGCGGAGGTCGAGCCGCTCATTGCAGACCTGTTGGCGAGATCACGGGGCAAGGCTGTGATGCGTGCTGCTGCGTGGTTTGAGCGGCGATTCGCATCGCAGCCCGCCCCTGCCGCAGCGCCCGTTCTCCGTGCCGTAGGTGAGTGACTCCAACACCATGTTTGTCGCCTCGCGATTAGATGTGTTCAACCAGACCGGGTCGAGGAGGCCGAGGGCGCCGCGTATTTGCAGGCGTTGCGTCCGCGACCCGGCGCGTCGTCTTTGGGATCATGGAGACGACATCGCCGCACTCCAGCTCGTCAATGGCCGTGCGGATATCCTTGCTGGTGTGTGGCTGGATTCGCACGTACTTGCCATGGGTGGGCGCCAAGCGCTGCCCCAGCGCCAAGCACAACTCGCCGATCAGGGCGTGACTGACGCTCGTTTGAGAACAGATCTCCCGATCCACTCCCCAGATGACAACCCAGTTTGACTCCGTTTTCGCGTTCCAAGCCAGTCGCCCCACCGCCGGCGATCCCGCTGAAGAACTGACGTTTGATCGCCTTGCTGATAACAAACGGCGGGGAGTCCAAACCGACTTCCTGATCGACAACAACCTGCTGATCAATATCGACGATGCTTGCAACTCGATCGACAGCGTTTCTGACGAGATGCTCCGCGAGAGCAAGCTGTACGGTTGGGTCGCATTTCTCCGCGAGTGCGAGCGCCAAGGGCTTGACTACGGGCTGACGCCTGGGTTTGGATACACCGAAATGCCTAAGGACTTGGCCAAGATCCGCGCGGGCAGACTTGGCGAGAACCTTCGCAAACTGGGTCTGAGGTGGCCGCACAATGACAGTCCTGCGGACTATGCTGAGCTGGGGCTGGCGGAAGCACGCTTCGACACCCTGGACGGAAACCAGCAGTACGTCATGGCGATGCCTTTTGCGTCATTGATGCTGATGCACGCCGTCAAGCACTTGGGCCAGGACTTCAGCCCAATCGGAAGATTCAAGCGCTACTTGCGGGAGCACAGGCGGCTGATCAGCATAGTCTCGTCGCGCGAGATTGCCATCGCAAGATACGTGTTCGCGGAGCCCGCAGACTGCCCCGGGCCGGTCAACGAAGTCAGGGCGACCCTGAACAATAACTTCGGACGGCCTGACAAGAAGGCGGCAACGCCGTTGGCGGGCATGGAGAAGGCAGCCTTGAATGGCGCCTTCGACATCACATTTCTGAATGCTATGAACTTGGTCTCCACAAAGGGATTCGAGGGGCGCCGCGTGGATCCATGGCTCTTCTCGTGCGATCGCAAGTTGAGTTTACTCGTCGACTATTGCTTCACGTCCGACCTTGGGACGGGTGAGTCAGGCTTATTCTCTATCGCGGCTAGCCATGAGGATATCTCGCCATACTGGAAGGAGAGCGCGAAGGTTCTGAAGGACTATTCCGCCGAAGGCGCGCGAAGGGTCATGCGACAGATGCTCCTTCCGGAACAAGACCGGAAGCGAGTGAGTCGAGAACGGATAGAGGGCCTTCCTCGAATGGTTAGGGCCGTCCTCGAGTTTGCAGACGAGGCTGTCCGCGAAACAAGTTGAACTGTCCGACGGACGTGTTCGCGGTGATCTTGCCCCCGTATGACCGGACACGGACTATTCGCAATGTAGCAAGTGCCCGACTTGGGCGACTCGTTGTTGATGTTGCCTGAATTCCCTGGGCGAGCGCATCTTCAGACTCGAGTGCGGGTGCACGGTGTTGAAGTGCGCGAAGGCCGCAGGCAGCTGGTTCATCACCAGCGGCCTTGCCCGCATGAACATGATCCTGCACCACAACCCCGGTGCGGTGATCGAGCAGGGCAACACGCTGGCCGACCCGAAGTTCCTGGATGGCGAGCAGCTCAAGACCTTCGACTACGTGGTGGCCAATCCTCCGTTCTCCGACAGCTTCGGCCTTGAAAGTCGCTTCAATCTCTTCGAGGCGATCAACATGACGCGACAGGAGATTCGGCATTCAAGATTCCTGGCCTTCCTTCTTGATCCCGCCGCGTTGCACGGTCTCGGTGACCGCTTCCTGAGAGCCATGCTTGTGGCTGTCGTGAGCGATCACCCGAACGCGCCGATTTCGAGGTTGGACGCGACAATCGCCGAATTGACCGGGGCGTCGGTCCATTGCGAGCGTGATCATTTTGACGTGACCGTGCATCTGCCGTCACTCCAGTTGCTGTTCGTGATCGAGAACAAGATTGGAGCAACTGAGAGTACCGAGCAGTTGTCGACCTACAGGTCTCGCGCCATCAGTCGCTATCCCGAGCTCCGTTTCCTAGGTTGCTTCCTCACCCCTGACGGTTACGACGGCGAGGACCCTGAATGGGGGACGATGAGCTACGCAACGGTCGCGTCTGAACTCGGACGTCTGCTGTTGGACGGAGTTGTTCCCAACGACGTGTCGGTCGCAATTCGACACTATGTTCACCTCATCGAAAGAAGAATCGTGGCATCTCAGGCTCTGATCGACGCGTGCCGGACCATATATCAGCAGCACAGAGAGGCGTTGGACCTCGTCATGGAGCATGGCCAGGAGTCGTTGATGACCGTCGCGTTCAAGCAGTTTCAGTCAGGCCATCCGGGGCTGCAAGCCACCACCACGCGTACGAACACGGTCTTCTTCTGCTACGAGAGCTGGCTACGTATCGCCGACTATCCGCATGCCGATCGCAAGAGGTGGAGTTCTCCGTTTCCTGTGCTGATGTGGTTCGAGCAAGGCGTCAAGAAGCTCTACTTGCGTGTGGAGGTCGGACCGATTGTGGTCGATCCCGGCGCCAGGCCTTCCATCATCACTGGATTGCGCACCGAATGGCGTTTGCCAAGTGGCAAACAACTGGGAAAGGGAAAGGGGGCGGTCTACACCCGCATCAAGACTGTGCTAACTTCCATTTCCAACGATCCCGATGTCGATGAGCTCGTGGCTGCGATGGAGAAGCTGTGGGTCCAGTACGAATCGATCAACGTAGAACAAACTGTGCGGAAAGTGGTGGAGGCTGCCTCGGTCTGAGAGCTGTCCGCAATGCAGCGGCAGCGGCCGCTCTGGCGTCGCCCGGCGGACGGCCGCGCCCGCTGCATTGCAGACGGAAGGAGCCGCGCCGCGCTCGACTTGTCGCGGGTTAGGCCGCGGCCGACGCCGTAGTTGACAGCCGTTTTGGTCGACTAAACTTGTCTCAGACTTTATTGGCAAGGAACAGTCGTTGGCGTTCATTGGAAATGGAAATTTTCCAAAACTATTGAGCCGCTATTACCTGGGAAAATCGCTGTCATTCACCTACGCAGCGGGCGTGAGTGTGCCGCGAGTCGCTGGGCTAGTCAGCGAGCAGGTATGCAGATCACGCTTCGGAGCATCTCGACGCCGATGTAGGTCGCGGTGCGGTCCATCGTCAGGCCTGTGGAAGCGAAGAGCGTCTCCAGATCGCTCGCACTTATCTTGCGGTTGGCGATGACGGCCTTGATGGCCAGCCGGGCCACCACGTCGGTAGGCGAGAAGAATTCCGCTTCATCCATGCCTTCTGCTTCGTCCTTCCTTGGCTGCGCGTGCGGGTGCGAGGCCTGAGGTAGGTCACGGGCGAGGACGCGGCGAGATATTGTCGAGCGGACCTGTTGAGAGGGCAGGCTTCGGGGATGGGTGCGACCCGGTGGTCGACTCTCCGGCTCGCTTGGACTTAGTCCGAGGGAGGCTCATGCTCAAGTCAATAGAGTCCCACGACGCGGGACGATCGCATAGGCGCGCAATGAATCAATGCTTGGTACGACCTCAATCAACTTGGCAATGTGGCGCGCCGCCGGTTGCGAAAGTTCTTGATCGCGTCGTAGTTCATGCGCGTGGCCGTTGGAGCAAGCACGTGCAGTTCCTTGCCGCCGTCAGTCTCCAGAGAAGATCTCAGACCTAGCTCCAGTAGCAGCGTTCGCATAGAAATCGCTGTCTCCTATAGGTTGATCTGGATCCTCTGGTCGATGGCGTGTTGGATTGCACAATCCAATCGAGCCATTGGGTTTTGGATTGCACAGTCCAATCTAGTGCCTTCGTCGGGAGTAAGGGTCAGATCTTGCAAAACCGAGGGAAATCCAGGATGAGAAAGTGACTATATCGAGGCTGCGGTTCGTTGCGGATCCCGGGTATAGTCCAACCCCAGTCTAGAAAGGAAAGCCCCTTACTATGATTGGAAACTCGTTAGTGGAGTGGGCCAGGGAGGACGTGGCAGACCATCCGCACCTTCACAGCAGAGTGAAGAGGAATTCTGGCATCGGCAGGCTCGACACGTTTCGTCCCTGGTTGGGACTTCGAGACGAGCCGGGTGACGGGACGGCCGGAGTTCCTAAAGGCCTGCTGACAGGACGGCGGCATCAGTTTCGGACGACCGCGGCCAGAGCCTACGGATTCATGCTCGAACGCAGCGGGTCGGTCGTCGACATCCGCGAAATCTTCCCGATCTTCGATTTCGAGAGAACGCTCAAGATCTGCGGCAGGTGGGGCTGCAGGCACGAGTATGAGAAAGTTCATGTTGCGCCGTTCCTGATCGATTTCGTCATCACAGTGCGTCAGGGCGAGGGGGTCGTCGACGTAGCGCGTTCTCTAATGCCGGCATCCGGAAAGCTCAACGGACGCCTTGCCGAGAAGTTCAGGGTCCAGTATGAATGGTGCAAGCAGGTCGGATTGCACTGGGCACCCGTCGACTCTTCCAACCTTAACGACGATTTGGTCAAGTCGCTGGTTTTCATCCGTCAATGGATGAAGGCCGGCTATGAGCCTGACGTCGAGGCGGCGCAGGGATTCGCCGATCTCTTTCGCCGAGTCCGTAAGCCTCACGACACTTTGATGGAGGTTGTCGAGCGTTGCTCCTCCAGGGGCGGGGAGTCGTACGAACGATGCCTTGACCACTTTCGGTATGCCGTCTGGTGCAGGGCATTAAAAGTCGACCTGACCAAGACGATCATCCTCAATCAGCCCGTCGTACTGCTTGGCGATGACTAGCCTGGTGTTCGAGGCGCTGAATCCGACCACCCCACCCAAGGTTGGGATGGTTCTGAGGCGCGTGGTCGACAAAGTTGCTTTGTATTCGCGGATCACGCACGTGTTCGCCCGCACCGTCTACACCATGCCTCTGGGAACTCCGGCGCAGGTGCGGTTCGCAAAGCGCCCCGTGAGGGGCCGCTTCTCAGACCTTGTTCTTGACCTCAAGGCCAAGCGACTGAGCATCGGTAGGGTGAACCTGCCGCCGGAGTTTGCGAGCTCAGTCGAGAAGGGAACTCCTGAGTTCGAGGAAATTCGGTCAGCGATGGGGGCCATCAAGCCACTCGTTGAGGAGTTCGATCACGAACCCAATCTTCACCGGACTAGGTTCACTCTCCTGATCAATCAGAGGGCCGACGCGCTACAGTGGACTGAAGTGACCTTGAGGAGAGTTCTCCTCCGCTACTACTACTTCGGCCGACATGAGAACGCGCTTCGAGACCGCGAGCGTGGGCCCGAACCGAAGGACACCCCGGACCGGATTGCCGCAATGTCCGAACAGGGCGCACGCCGCGGGCGGCCGGCCGACCTGGCTACGACGCTGGGTCCCAACCAATTTAAGGTGTTGGGGGAAGATGTCGAGGACATGGTGGCTGCAGTCGAGCGAGTCGTCAAGGATGCGGCGCGCCGGAGTAAGCAGGGCGCCTTTGTCAAAGCCACTTTGGTGGATGCCTACGAGGGGTGGCTGCATGTGGAGTTCCCACGGCGTCCCAAGAACAAAAAGATCTACGCCGCCTGGGCCAAGGGATCGCATGTAGCGCCGCAGTCGATGTCGCAATTTCGCCGCTACGTCATCGACAACGAAGAGCTGTCAGATGAGCTGCGGCAATTCATGCCCGCCTTCGACGCTGGGGATTCAGATCGAACTCTCAAATCGTCGGGTCCGGGCGACGTGTACGAGCTTGATGCGACAGGCGGCCAGATCGTGCTTGTCGATAGCAAAGACCCGAGCAGGATCCTGGCCACGCCAACGATCTACATTGTGATCGACCGGTGGAGCCGCTTCATTGTCTCGATCTATGTCACCCTGCGATCACCATCCTGGGAAGCCCTGCGCGTAGCGCTGCGCATCGCGTTCACATCACGAGAACGCAGGTTCAAGCACCTGGGCTATCCGGTCACGGATGCAATCTGGCCAGTTGGCGTGCCTCCTGCACAGCTCGCTGTTGACCGAGGCTCCGAGATGATCAGCGAAGCCATGATGAAGGCCACCGTCGACGGGCTGAGCATCGAACCGCTGGTCCTGCCTCCCCAGACTCCCGATGGCAAGGGGATCGTCGAAGCCGTGATCAAGCAGCTCAAGAGGTACATCCTCAAGTCGAAGTTGCCTGGTCAGTACGACAAGGTAACTCTCGACCCCAAACGCAAGTCCGGCAAGCGCAAAGCCAAGATTGCCGCTGTCACGACGCTCGCTGAGTTGTACCGGGTGCTCGTCAGCATCGTGATCAAGCACAACAACACCCGGGTTCATCGAAGCCTCAAGAAGCGTTCTGTTCTCAAGATCAATGGGATCAAGCCTGTTCCTCGAGACGCCTATCTCTGGGGACTCAAGAATCTTACAGGAATCCGCTATTCCGCCCTCACTGACGAGGATCTGCGGCGCATGCTCTTGGGCAACGCTACCGCGCACCTTTCTGGAGGGATCTTCACATATCAGGGGCGCCGGTATTGGCCGGCTAACGCTGCTGCGCGCAGATTCCTGAAGATGCACGCGGGCGCCCACAAGAAGCCCCTGAAGGTGAAGGTCGACAATTCCGACCCGTTTGAGCTCCTCATTCCCCAGCGCACCAACGAGTGGGCGCAATGGAAGATTGGCGAGGAGGGCGCAGCTGACCTCGCGCACACCACCTTAGAAGAACAGATCGCGCTGGCAATGACGCACAGGCTCGTCATTGCGGCTGCCGAGAATGATGCTCTTCGGCATGCCGGCTCTGCTCCTGGGAAAGGGCAGAGCCACTCGCAGCCGCCTAAGAAGGAGTCGTCGAAGAAGGCGGCTACCAGGACGGCGGCCAAGACGGCGTCGCCAAAGAAGGCGGCTGCCAAATCGGTACCACCACCGCCGGCGACGCCAGTTATGCCGCGCAGTGGCGCGGCGAGCCGTAGGCAGGAGTCGAACGACCTCGACCGAATATTGAATGGCAATGCACCGGCGAAACCTGAGCAAGCGCCTGGCGAACGGGAGCAGGGCTCGTCCGACCTCGCTGCGCTGATCAAGGCCCGCAAAGCTGCTTTGGTTGCAGCGAATCAAAAGGAGAGAAAAGGATGATCGGTGTCTACAAAGAGATCAAGGCAGAGTACTGTGACGAGTCGCTGCTTGCCCCGCGCAACCGTGGAAATCCATGCATCAGCGCGCTGCCGTGGGCCGGGCATTCCATCGACCAGATTCTTAAGTCCTTTCAGTATCTTCCAGCGCCGCCTTCAACGAGTGACCTGCTGCTGAGTGATCTCCAGCGCATAAGTCAGTTGTTTGAGCTGAGCGACCTTGTCTACCGGCGTGCGGAGTACAAAAACGCCATCTCAGCTGCGGTGACGGTGCTGAGCGAAACCTATGTGGCGCGCAACATCGTCACCGAAGAGGATCACCGTCGGCGAACGCTCCTTCATCAAACGCCCCCTGGCGCCACGCGACTGCTGCTCCCGGCGAATTGGCGTTCGACGGCCAAGGGGCTAGGCTTCTTCGGGCCCAGTGGTTCGGGCAAGACCACCTTTGGGAAGCGATTCTGCCTTCCCTTCTCCGTGGTCATCATCCATACGAACTATCGCGGGACGCAACTGTCGCAAAAGCAAGTTCCCGTCCTCTACATTCAGATTCCGTACGACGCGAATCTCAAGTCCCTTTGCGTCGCGTTCTTTGCGACCGTCGATGCGATCTTGGGCAATGGTGGGTTCTACGAGAAGCAGGGCCGCAACGCTGGCTCCATTCCGTTGATGGTGGCGCTGATCGCCCGGGTCGGGAATGCCATCTGCTTGGGAGTGCTCTTTGTTGACGAGGTACACAACCTCCGTGTCGCGAAGGGGCCAAAGATTGTCGAGATGTTGAATCTCTTCAGCCAACTCATGGAGCAAGCAGGCATTTCGGTCTACGTGGCCGGGGTGCCTAGTGTCAAAGCCATGCTTCAGCCGACGACACCAAATCAGCGTAAGTTGGTTACCGCCGGCGAACACAACTTCGGTCTGATGGCTCTCGACGACCCCGAGTTCATCGATTTCACAGACCTGCTCTGGAGCCGCAAGATGGTTCGCATGCAGAATCGCTTGACTCCTGGAATCCGCAAAGTCTGGCACGAAAGGTCCGCAGGCAACCCGGCATTCATTGTTCTGCTGTTCATGCTGACGCAGCGCAATGAGATCGGCGTCACTGAAGAGGTCAACGAGTTGACCTTGGCCATGGCCGCAGAGGAGAACATGGCAACCCTGCAGCCGGCGATTCGCGCCCTGCGGATTGGGGGCGCCGCGGCGATGGACGCTTACGACACGATGAAGGTCCAAAAGATCGTCGACGCGATCTTGACGGAGATGAACCTCCCGCCAACCAACATCCTGGCCTATCGCACGGACGGCACCCCGGACTTTCCTGAGATCGGTGACGACGACTCGAACAACGAGCCGCCCGCTGCCGCGCAGGACAGACCGAAGAGGCAGCTCTCCACTCGAGCAGATCAAGCCAGCGATTCTCCGCTCCCCGACCCTGAAAATCCGCTTCTGCTGCTGTAGGTCAGCCGTGGAGAGTAGTGCTTGGCTTCCAGCGATCGGACAGCACCAGCGGGACGAACTGTTGGTGTCGCTGGCGGCTCGGACTGCGGTCGACAACGTCCTGCCTCTCAATCGGGACTCGCTTGATGTCCTCTTCGGCTCCCGAAACTACCTGCCGGGTGTCGATCTGCCAGGTCAGCTCAGTGAAGCCTTCACGCGATTCGGAGCTATGTCCGGTATTGAATCAGCCGCTGAACTTGCTCGGTCAGCGACGCACCTCCCGTACTACGGCCTGTCACTGCCGAGAGGGGCGTTTGACCGAGTTGCCCGGCGACTGGTGCTTGGCTCCTCCTGCGTGGGACTCAAACAGTCACTGGGAAGCGTCGTACTCGGGTACCGGGCGGCAGCACGCTTGCGCAGATGCAACTCCTGCGACGACGAGGCACAAAGGAACTCAACCGTGACTTTCTGGAGTCGTTCTCACGCGCTCCCATGCGTCCAGTGCTGCCATATCCATGGGGAGCCGCTGTTTGAGGCTGAGCTTTGGTCCTGGTCGAGCAATCGCTATGGACTCCTCTTCCCTTCCATGGCGCATGCACCGCTGCGATGCAGCGTTGCATTCGTGCGGGCGGCGACGCGCTTTGCTCAGCTCTCCGCGGACCTGTTGAAGGCGGCGACGGTGCACGAATTTTCTCGCGAGCGGTGCATTGTTGTGCTGCGCCAGCGCCTGCTTGCCTATGGCTTTATGTCTGCGAATGGCAGGTTGCTCTGGATCGACTTGCGCGATGCACTTCTCGAACGCGGAACCTATGAAGCGGCGCGCCACGCCGGAGGCCTGCCGCTCCTATCGGAGAAGGGACCTCCCGACTGGTTGCGCGCTGCGATCGGCACGCGCCCGAGCAAGGTACATCCCGTCTTCCTCCTGGCGCTCGTTGACCTGCTTTTCGCTTCGATGGCGCAGTTCATCGAGGCGTGCAGAGAAATCCGTCCGATTGATGGACCGGCGGTACGGATTGCCGTGCTGGCGCCGGCCCGAGCCCCTTCTGCCGATCAACATGATAGCGAGGCGGATGATGAACTCCGACTGATTCGCGACGCTTCGTTGTCGTGCACTGAGGTCGCGAAGGCGCTTCAACTTTCCGTCAATACGGTGGTCAAGCGCCGGCGCGCCCTGGGCATCCCCATCGCGGAGAGAAAGCAACGAGTCACCGAGGAACTCCGAGCCGAGGTGCTTGCCCTGCTCTCCCGAGGAGAGCCGATCCAGGTCATCGCTGGCGGCCTGACGATTTCTTCCCCGACAATTTACCGAGAATTGGCGGCCTCACGGACGACACAGGAGGCAAGGAGTAGGGCGTTGTTCGATCGAATCCGCGAGTCGTGTCGTGCTCGTTGGGCCAACGCTGTCCTGCGTCAGCCGTCGGCCGGAGTCGCTGAGATTAGGCGTGGTCAAGGGGCGTCGTACGCCTGGTTGCGGCGTCATGACGGGACGTGGCTCCGAGAGCATTCGCCGGCAGCCTCCAAGTCGACGCCAAGGAGCGGAAGCGTCGACTGGCCTTTGCGCGACCGGCTCTTGTCTGAGCTCGCGAAGGCGGAGGTTCAAAGGCTGACGGCAATAGGTCCGAAGCGATCGTTCGGCCGGGCAACTGTTCTGAGGAAGATCTGCCCGCGGATGTCGTGGCTGATGCACATGCACCAGCTGCCGCGTCTGACCGAAGTTCTAACGACCATCCGCTCTTCGGGCACGCAGCCCCCATGATCAACTGCTGACACAGGCTGTAAGTGGCACTTCTTTGTGGGAGCTGACTCCCTCCTTGGCGTTGCAGATCGAGCCCAGCTCTAGGCGCCCGAACCACTGCGTGCGGGCCTACGGGGCGCAGGAGTCTTGGTCTCGGCGCCGGCACCCAGTTGAGTCATCATTGCGCGCACCGTCATGACCTCCGCGTCCAGCCGGGTGGCTCGGTGCACCGCTTCAGCTAGTTCCGTGGCGAGGCGCTCGACGCGGACCTTGTACTCCTCGTTGATCCGGGTCAGCGTCTGCGCGTTGGCTTCAGCAGCTGCTAGCCGAGATCTGAGGCTGCCGATCTCCTGGGCTTGCGCCAGGGCGGCGTCGCGCGCCTCAATCTGGCCGGCTAGGGCTTGTTCTCGGATCTTCTCCAGCAGCCTCTCTGCCTTCTGCCGGGCCTGCCGCTCGTTGTCGACGTCCAGCATGGACTTGCGCTCAGCCGCCTCAGCGCGGGCAACGGCCTCCTGCACGCCCTGCTGCGCCTTGGCCAAGTCGCGGCTAAAAGTAACTTGGTTGCTCTCGATCTGCCCTTGTAGGCCAGTGACTTGGCGCTGGAGCTCCTGGCCGCGCGCGATGGACGCCGCGTGGCCACGCCGTTCGGCCTCGTGCTCGACCGTCAGCGCGCTCTTCAGACGCTCGGACTTTTCGCGCAGCGTCTCTGCAGCTTCTCGGGCCAGATTTGCGTCTTTGAGCTCTGTCTCGAGCTCGGTGACGCGCGTCTGAGCTGCGGCGGTTTCCTTGCGCGCCGAGTCGCGAAAGTTCTCCAGGGCAGCGTTTGCTGCCTCGACCGCGTTCTTCCACAGCGCGCCGATGGCAGCGCCGGCGACGCCCGCCAGTTCCAGGGGGAGGTCGGGATGGGCGACGTCGATCTTCGAACGTTCCCGGACTTCGACCCAGAACTTGGCCAACACCGCGGTCGGCACGCTCATCGAGCCTTTTTGCACCAGGCGATAGAGCTGCGTGACCGTGGGCGTGATCCCAAACCGGAAGAAGAGCAGGCCGCAGACTTCGCGATAGATCTCCTTGGTGTCCAAGCCCCGGCCCTTAAGGGCGAGGACCGCGGTCTGGATCTCGACTTCGGCTTTCATAGATTCATATTACGGCGTAATGCGTAAGCTTTCTACGCTTTATGAAAGGTCTCAGGACATAAGTACTCTAATGTCCTAGGATCGCCTGGCAGCCTCGCAAATCAACATGCCAGACATCGTTCCAATCGAGCAGATCCTCGTTCCCACGCGATTTTCCGGAGAAAGTGGGAGAAATCGCGGAATCGGACATAGCCAGCTCGACGCGAAAGATGACATCTCGGCCGTTCTGGCCTGGCTGGCGCTCTACTCGGATTCGCCATCGACGCTCGCGAGCTATCGGAAGGAATCCGAGCGGTTGCTGCTCTGGTGCATCACGCAGCGTGGCCGCGCCCTATCTGATCTCAGCCACGAGGACCTGCTCGTCTACCAGGAATTCCTGAGGAATCCGCAACCCGCCGACAAGTGGATCATGGCCCCGGGCTACAAGGCCGCACGCAACACGCCGGGGTGGCGGCCGTTTGCTGGCCCGCTTGCGCTCTCGAGCCGAAGGCAGGCCGTGTCCATCTTGAACTGCATGTTCAACTGGCTTGTGCAGGCGGGCTACCTCGCCGGCAATCCGCTTGCGCTTCGTCGGCGCGTCAAGCCAAGCGCTCGGAAGAAGCCGCTGCAGCGCTTCTTGCCGGAAGCACACTGGGCCGAGGTGCGCGGCGCAATCGATGCGATGCCGATCGAGACGCCCCGAGAGAGGGCTCACGCTACGAGGGCTCGATGGCTATTCGCGCTGCTCTATATAGGCAGCGTTCGAATCTCGGAAGTCTGCTCCGCGCGAATGGGGAACTTCCACATCCTTATGGGCAGTGACGGCAAGCAGCGGTGGTGGCTCGACGTCACTGGTAAGGGTGGCAAGGCCCGATCGATACCGGTGACCGATGAGCTTCTAATCGAGCTTCAGACGTATCGGATCTCCCTCGGGCTCAAGCCCCTTCCGAGCCCGGGAGATGCGACACCGGCGATCGTTCCGCTGATCGGCGTCCCAACTCAGATGGTGCGCCAAGCGGTCTATGAGATAGTCAAGGAGATCGTGCGAGCGGCTGCCGCGCGCATGCGTGCCATGGGGCCTGAGCACGAGGCTGCCGCAACCCACATCGAATCGTCTTCCCCACACTGGATGCGCCACACCGCAGCCTCCCACCTGGGCTCAAAGGTGGATGTGATCACGCTCCGCGACAACATGGGTCACGAGAGCATCGCGACCTCCAATATCTACATGCACACCGAAGACGAGAAGCGCCACGACAAGACCAACGCCGCGCACCGTCTTGACTGGACTAACCCTCAGAGGACGAGCTCCGGGTCTTAGCCTGGTTCGGCATGCCTGGTCTTGAAGCAGGGCTCGGTGATCTGACTCTCGGACATGGGCCGCCAAGCGTTCCGTCCAGTTCCTGCATGAAGTGGATGAAATCGATTTGCAAGGCGCGTAGCCACGCGCGCAGCTCGATCACATCGATCCATATCTCGCCGCTCTCGACCTTGCTGACCGTCGCCTGCGCGCGCCCAAGTTCCTTGGCCAGGTCCTTCTGGGTCAGTCTCGCCTCGCGACGACCGGCCTTGAGAAGCTCAAGGAAGACTGCGTACTGGTTGGGGCGCGGCTTGCGACGCATGGGCTCCTTCTCGGGCTATCTACGCTACCTCAGCGCGTCCGATATTCCGAACGAGCATCTATTGCCCCACGGCGCGCTATGCATTGTTTAAGTCACAATACTTGGAGGCTAACATGACTTCATAGTCCGTTTCTAGTCGCGCCGGTGGCGCCTCATCTTTGATCTCCTCGAATGTTTATCGCCCACAAAGACCATCAGTTCCGCATCCCGCAGGAGCTCTGCGAACCAGGCACGACGCATTGGCGAGCGATCCATCTTTCGACTGGCGCCGCGTGGTACGTGTTGACTTCGCTGGTGCGCGAAGCCGTCCCGGCCGACGAAGGACCGATCGTGCTCAGACGGACGTTCTTGCTGAGCTGGGACACCGACGTTGCGGACGCCGTCACTGCGCTCGGGGACGATGTCGTGGAGCTGCTGTGCGTAGCACAGGGCCGAGGTCGTCGCCGATCCGCTTGGGTGACGCACCAGGTGACCGAGATTTGGCGCGGCCTCGATCAAGAGGAGAATCCGAGCGTCGTTTTCGTCTGCGACAACGGATCGGAGATCACGGGACTGCTGGCCGATCTCAATCCCGGTCATCGCAAGACCGAGTTGATCGCGCGGATCAAGCCGAAGGCGACGTTCGATAGTTCGATGCAATAGGGTCGGGGAACGAGATGACGCCGCGTGCCGACTGCTCGATCTGTGATGCCTACGCGCTTGGCATCGAGATTCAGATCCCTGCATCCCATGACTCGAAGACCCTCGTGTCGAGGTCATCATGAGCGTGTGGTGTGAATTCAAGATCGTCCGGATGTACTGCTCAGACCAGGAACATCTGTCCGCGAGCGAACTTCCAGGGGCGGTGCTCGAGCTCCCGACGATGAGTAACTTGGCCGGGATTCAGATTTTTCCAGACGCGGAGCCCGCGCTCGACGGGCATTGGCAATTTCCCCGGGTCAGCATCGGCTCGTACCCAGATGGCGACGGCTACATCCTTCAGTGCTCCGAGACCGCGAGTTCCGAGTCGCATCTCTTGGCAACGTCGTCGACCCTGTCGAGCCCTGAGATTTACATGGCGTTCGGGGGGCCAAGTAGTGAGCTGTGGCCACAGGAACTCTTCGTGCCCTATGCGACCGTGATGCACGCCCTTGACCACTTCCTGGCAACGGGACTGCAGGCGCGCCAGCTTGCTTGGATCGGACTTGGAGCTTTTCCGCGGCAAGACGTCCCGAGCAGGCCAAGACGGCATCGAACCTAGCAATCTCTGCATTCCCGAATGCTCGCGGACAGCGGCTCGTCCGCCGTCGGTTCGGGCAACCAGGCCTTCTCCTGAGGATGGTCAACTGATGTTCACACCACTGCCGATGTTCAAGGTTGAGGACGAAGCTGGTTTGACGGGCTGGCCAAGCTACTTGCTCGTGGAAGTACCCGATGAGGATCCATGGTTCACGGCGAGAGTGGTCGTCAGCCAGGATCTCAGCTATCACACGATGCTGTTTTCGAGCGCGGAGACACTTCTCGAGACAGCCCGAGACACAGATGGCAAGAGGATCCTCGGCATCCTCATGGTTACGGCAAAGTATCAGCGCATTGAGAGCCATGCCGTCTTACGGCTGTGGACAAAGCACTCCCAGCCTGGGTTCGGCATCGAGGCCGAGTTGGTCGACGGGACTCACCTGGCGTGCGGCACCGGCGCCAGGGTAGCTCCGAAGCCGGAGCTCGATCTCCTGCTCGACGTGGATCGATGGGTCGGTTGAACTCGTGCGCCACCCTGAATCCTTGAGCTCATATCGCCGCGCGGGCGAGACCCTCGCTCAAACTCAAGAGCGACTTCGCACCGTCGTCGCGGACGCCGAGGACCGTTACCTACGAAAATGGCTCCACACAACCTCAGACGGTCGAGCCGTCCTGAGGCTGGCTACGTCCCTGTTCGGAAGCCGGGCGGCTGCGATGCAGTGGCTGAGCAGGCCAATGATTGAGCTTGGCGGCATCAACGCACAAGACCTAGCCAAGACCGCTTGGGGTAGGAAGCGCGTCCTCGAGGTCCTCGACCGCCTCAATCACGGCGTGTTCTCCTAGGCGTCGAAGCCAAGGCTCTCGGTGTGCCTAGAACCATAAACAAGCCGGC
>Ga0210384_10004199_pt1 | contig 16203 bp, 10 predicted proteins | sample IncBWH2MmetaG_FD_160574 | JGI IMG/M metagenome (GOLD analysis project Ga0210384, IMG submission 160574) | Forest soil microbial communities from Barre Woods Harvard Forest LTER site, Petersham, Massachusetts, United States - Inc-BW-H-2-M | ecosystem: Environmental > Terrestrial > Soil >...
CGTTTTAGACTGCACAAATGGAGATAAGCACAAAGAGCAAGAGCTTGAAGCGCATCGTTGTTCACCTCGAGGTCGCAGAGCTGAACAGGCCGCAAGAGCGGTCTGTATTGAGAAAACGAATTTAGTAAATCGATTTACTGGACACGTCTGGCGAGCATGAGACACCCGCTGGGCCGGCGTTGTCAAGGGCATATTTCGGGCTGGAAAGGGGAGGCCGTGAAAACGAGAGAAAGAATGTCAGCGGACAGAGGCGCTTGTCTGTTCACTTCTGCACACTCTTGCCGGCGCTGTTCGCCACGCGCCTGCCCAAGCGCGCCTTACCGGCGCGGGCCGCCGCTTGCCGGGTGAAGTTTGCTGTGGGAGACTACGCGGATTGACCACTCCATGACTCGACCGAAAACGGGTGCACCTTCCCGGCCAAGCGGAGGCAAATCCGCGCACACGGTTAGCTTGAAGTTTCTGGCAGAGCATCTTGGGCTGTCGCCGGCCACAGTGTCCCTGGTCATTAATCGATCGCCATCGGCCAAATCGATTCCGCACCGCACGCAAGAGCGCGTTCTTGCGGCGGCACGGGAACTGAACTACCGGCCGAGTTTCGTGGCGCGGTCTTTAAGAGCGCAACGCAGTTTTACGATCGGGGTGGTGGTGCCGGAGATCAGCGAAGGATATGCGGCGCTGGTGATGTCCGGGATTGAAGACGACCTGCTGGAAGAAGGGTATTTTTATTTTGTGGTGAGCCACCGGCACCGGGCCGATTTGATCGAGGAATATCCTCGATTGCTGCAGCAACGGGCGGTGGAGGGTTTGATTGCGGTGGACACGGCATGCCGGAAGGGCGTGCCGATTCCGGTGGTAGCGGTGTCGGGCCACAACGAGGTGGAAGGGGTGACCAACATCGCGCTGGACCATAAGCGGGCCGCGGAGTTGGCCATGGAACATTTGGCGCAACTGGGGCACCGAAAGATCGCCTGCATCAAAGGACAAGAGTTCAGCTCCGATACGAAGGTAAGGTGGGATGCGGTGCGAGGGGCGGCGAAGAAACTGCATATTGAGATCGATGAGCGGCTGGCGGGACAACTGGAAGGCGAATCGTCTTCGCCGGCGCTGGGCTACGAGGTTACACGGAAGCTGCTGGAGCGCGGAGAACGATTCACGGCACTGTTTGCGTTCAATGATATTTCGGCGATCGGAGCGATTCGCGCGCTGCGGGAAGCGGGCCTGCGAGTGCCAGAGGATGTTTCGGTCGTGGGCTTCGACGATATTCAGAGCGCGGCGTTTCAGAATCCGGGGCTGACGACGGTGCGACAACCGCTGCGGCAAATGGGCGTGATCGCGGCGGAGACACTGTTGAAGCGCATCAACGCGCCAGCAAAGGCGCCCTATCCGAAGATGATCACGGTCGAGCCGGAACTGATCGTGCGCGAAAGCACCGCGCAGGCGAAACCCTAAAGAATGCTAGCGGGGCTTTGCGGTTAGCTCAAGGCGTTCTTGAGGCGCTTGGTGGTTTTTTGCAATTGGCGCTTGAGGGCGTCGACTTGCTTGCCAATTTCGCGCAACTCTTTCTTGGCCAGCACTCCCGCTTTGGCGACCTGGTGAGCTTTGCGATCGGCTTTGCCCATCGCTGAACCGATCGAAACGGCGACCTGCGTGAGTCTGCTCTTCTTGGCCATGCGATTCCTCCTGTTGAGACGCAAGCATCGTATACCCGAACGGGCAGAACGAACATTAATATGAAGTAGGAAGGGCTGCTGGTGTGCTAGCCCCTCGTCGGGTGAGGCCTTCGCGCTGCGAAAGCGCCGTGAGGTGGGCTGGACGGACAGGCACTGTTTTCGCCGAGAACAGGGAGCAGTGGCCTACTGTGGAATGCGGCGTTAGAAAGCGTATTTGAGCGAAAATTGGAACTGCCGCGGGTTGAACATAGTGCGCGGGCCGCCGAAATCAGGATTGGCGGGCGAGCCGACGCCATCTTTGTAATGATTGGGAACGCCCGCGAGGAAAATGGGCGCGCCGTAGACAGAAGTTACCTCGTTGACGTTCGGACGGTTGAAGGCGTTGAAGGCGTCCACGGCAAAGTCGATGCGCTGGCGTTCGCGGAAACGGAAAGATTTCAAGAGGCGAACATCGAAGGTGGCGAGCTTGTCGCCCCAGTAGGCGTTGCGAGTGGAGAGGCCAACGCGATCGGTAACCGGGTTGGTGTCTCCGTTGCCGTCGGCGCCAAAGAACATGGTGAAGGGACGCGCAGACTGTACGGTGATAATGCTGCTGAGTTCGATATTGCGAACGTAGGGTTTGTCCGGAGTGTCGGCGGTGAAGTTGGCGACAAAGCGGTGACGAACGTCCTGATTGGAGTTGGCGCGCTCGGAGGCGCGATTGTAGAGATTCTGCGGAGTGCTGACGAAAGTGGTGAACGTGCCGTCGTCCAGAGTCTTCGAGAAAGTGTAGTTGGCGTTGAGGCGGAAGTAATTGCCGGCGCGCTGGGTGGCAGAAAAAGTGACGCCGTGGTAGACGCTGTTGCCGCTGTCATCCAGGAAGTACAGAAGACCTGCGGGATAGAGTGGACCGCTGAAAGCCGGCTTGATGCCTTGCAGACCAGGGAGCGCGATGGTGTTGTCGGGAGCCACGGGAAGAACGCCCGCGTTTTTCCCGGCAGTAAAAGCAGCAAATGCGGACGGGCAACTGTAAGGACCATCACTGCCGCCTGCAGAGGGGCAGACATTCAGGTTTTCCGGGCGAACGAGTTTGTGTGCGGCGACGAAGAGATAGCCGACGTTGACGACCAGCCCATGGCCAACTTCGTGGTCGATCTCGAGACTGGCCTGCTCGGAGTAAGGAATGCGGCTGTTGTGGTCGAGGCCAGTGCCGCCCACGGTGCTGGGAAGAGCCAGGCTATTGGGCTCGAAGGTGCCAGTAGTCAGCAAATTCCTAGCAACGGTAGCGGGATCGGGATGACCCGGGAAGCCGAAAGGCAATTGGTTGAGTGCCCAGGTGGCGGTATCGGAGCCGACCCGGCTTGGCGGAACTTTGGAACCGGGAAGAGGCGTGGGGCGCTGCGGGAAAGTCACAAAAGCGAACGTGAGATTGAAGCGGTCGTCGAAGATTCCGAAGCCGGCGCGGATGACGGTGTGTTTGTTGAGAGAATAGGCCAAGCCGACTCGAGGTTGGAAGCCGCGGTAGTCGTCATTGATTTGGCGCTCGAGACCCTTCTCGAAGTCCCAGCGCATGCCGTAGTTTAGCGTGAGCCTGGGAGTGATGCGCCACTGGTCCTGCGCGAAAAAGCCGTAATACTGGTGATTGAACTGCACGAAGAAGTCTTTTTTGAGGCCGGAAAAAGCGGAGTCGTAATAAATCGTGTTCCAAACATTGGGAGTACAAGTGCCTGAGCATAGGACCGGCGGCGTGGGAAGACTCGAAGCAGGAGCCGGCCCGATCGGCGCGCCCCAGAAAACGATGGGAACGCCGTGCAATACTTGGGTCGGAATCGGAGCGCCGGAACCCAGTGGGCCACAAGGGCCTTGCCCGCTAAACCCGGTAATCGGCGGCCCCCCGCCAATATTCACAAAGTTCGCGAAGTCCTGCAGGCAATCGGGACCCGGCAGAATGATGCGCATGGGAGTGAAACCGGGCCAGATGACGAAATTGTCGATGAAATTCGTATCGATGCCGAACTTGGCGACGTGGGAGCTCTTGACCCAAGCGACTGAGTCCGCGATTTCCACGCGGCTTTCGTAGGTGGCGTCGAAGGTGCCGAAGTTGTGCCCGAACAGGAGCGTGTTGGGAATGTCGAGATTCGGCTCGCCAGTAACGCCGGGAAAAGTGCTGTGGCGCCTGCCGTACTGCGCCAGGAAGGAATTAACCAAGTTGGGAGAGATCTGCGAAGAGAGGTTGCCGACCAGGGATTGATCGCGAATCAAGGCGTCGTGGCCGCTGCTGGGAGCGCCGAGGCCGCCGCCATCGAGGGTATCGCCGACCAAGAGGTTCAATTCGCGGGCATCGAAGACGTTGTAGCGAACCGAGAGGCGATTGTTCTGGCTGATCTGCTGGTCGAGCTTGATGAGGCCGTTGTCGGTGTCTCTGGTTTTCAGGACAGAATTAAGTCCGGCAATGCCTGCAATGCCACCTTCTGGATTAAGCCCGAGATAGGCTTTGGCTTGATCGAACAGGTTGATGTTCTGGACGAGGAAAGTTGGGTAGGTGGGGGATTCGCCGCGGCGCTGGCCTTCGTAGTTCACGAAGAAAAACGTCTTGTCCTTCTTGATCGGACCACCGAGAGTTCCGCCGAACTGGTTTTGCCGAAGAGTATTAGGTTGCGGAGAAGGCAGGAGCAGCGATCGGGCGTTGGTGGCGTTGTTTTGCAGATAATCGTAAAGAGAGCCGTGCAGGTCGTTGGTCCCGGACTTGGTGATGATATTGACGATGCCGCCGAGAGCACGGCCATATTCGGCGCCGAAGCTGTTGTTGACCACCCGAAATTCGCTTACGGCTTCCTGCGAGGGTGTGGCGCGCTGGGACCCGGTGGCGGTGTTGATGGTGTCGGCGTCGTCGACGGTGACCATGTTGCTGAGGTCGCGCATGCCGCCGAAGGAAATGCGCGTAGTCTCGAATTCGGTGAAGGTGGATTGCAGACTGGTGCGCCCCGTGGCCACGCCCGGAGTAAGCAGAGCGAAGTCCGTGAACAGGCGGCCGCTGATGGGGAGATTCTGAATCTGGCGGGAGTCGATAACCTGGCTAATCTCGGTTCGCGTAGGCTCGACGGGAGGCGTTTCCGTAGTGACTTCGACTTTTTCGCCTACGGAGACGACTTTCAAGGTCACATCGAGAGTGGCGACCTGGCCGACCGCTAGGGTGATGCCGGTCTCAATGGTCTTGGCGAATCCAGTGGCTTCGGAAACGAGCTCGTAGCGGCCGGGTGGGAGATTGGCAAACACGTAGAAGCCGTTTTCGTTGGAGGCGGTCGAGTAACTGCGGTTGGTCTCGGTATCGCGGACAGTGATGGAAGCCTTGGCGATGAACCCGCCGCTAGAGTCTTTCACGGTGCCATTCAACTGGGCCAGACTGGCGCCCACTTGCGCAGCGGCGCGCGGCGCCAGGCAGATCATGATCGCCAATGTAGTGACCAAATTCAGCGTCGAACGGAGTCTCATGGCCTCTCTCCTCCTATGGTCTAAAACGTTCAACGAAGCGTTTCTCGGGCGCGCGAAGGCAGCGCAGCGCAACGGCTCGAGGCTTTTCTGGATAGCAACGAGATCACCGACCGCACTCACCCCTTGAAACACAAATACCAAGAATCGATGAATTTGCGCAGAGCATGGTGGCGAAGGGAGAAAGTGTCCAATACAAGTTTGGTCGGGGTGTAATACCGAACGGGTATCACAAGCAAACGGTGATGTTTTGCGCGCAAAGAGCCTGGCAAAACCCGTGCGCACGCCAAATGAAAGAGGGGACAGCGTTTTTGCACATAAGCATGCGGGCGCGGGCGAACCGACGCTCTGGCCACATGCCAGCAATACCTCTTCGCAGCGGATTGAGCAGGCACGCAGCGCTGGCCGCGCAAAAGGCGGCAAAATCGGCCATGTTATACTCCCGCCGCTTTAGCGCGAACCTGTGTGCAGTCGCGACGCAACCGGAGACAGTTCCAGGACCCGTGATCACGCTGCCGAAAATATTTAATGTGGCCACGTACTTCGTGGATCGCAACGTTCACGAAGGACGAGGACGGAACATTGCCATCGAGAGTGGCGATGAGAAGGTCAGTTATGAAGAGCTCCTGGAGCGGACAAATCGCGTCGGGAACGCGCTTCGCCAACTAGGGGTACGCCAGGAAGAACGGGTGCTGCTGTTGCTTCCGGATCAGCCAGAGTTCTTATACAGCTTTTTTGGAGTGATCAAGATCGGCGCGGTGGCGGTGCCTGTTAGTACTCTCTCCAAACCCCAGGAATACGAGTACATCCTAAACGATTGCCGCGCGCGGGTGGCGGTGGTAGCTGAAAGTCTGCTGCCGCAACTGGAGCTGATTCCGCCAGAGCGGATGCGGCACTTGCAGAATGTAGTGGTTGTCGGCGAGCCGCAAACGAATGGGCGCGGTCTAAATGACCTGATGCAACAAGCTTCTCCGGAGTTGGAGGCAGAGCCAACCAGCAAGGATGATGCCGCTTTCTGGCTTTATTCCTCCGGAAGCACAGGTCCTCCGAAAGGCTGCGTGCATTTGCATCACGACATGGTGGTGTGCTCGGAGCTGTACGCCAAGGGCATTTTGCGGATGACCGAGCGCGATAGGTGCTTCAGCGTGGCGCGATTGTTTTTTGCCTACGGATTGGGGAATGCGGGTTATTTCCCGCTGTCGTGCGGCGCTACGACGATTCTCTCTCCGGCGCGCCCAATGCCCGGGAGTATCTTCGCGGAGATCGAACGATACCGGCCCACGCTGTTTTTCTCCGTGCCGTCAAACTACGCTGCGCTGTTGGCGCACCATCGAGAGGATGGGAGAGAGTTTGACCTGTCGAGTGTACGTGAAGCGATTTCGGCTGGAGAAGCGCTTCCCGCGCCGCTGTTCGAGCGGTTCAAGCGGCGCTTTGGCGTGGGAATTCTGGACTCGTTGGGTTCCACAGAAACATTGCAGATGGTAATCGCCAACCGGCCCGGCGAAGCGAAGCCCGGATCCAGCGGAAAGATTATTCCGGGATACGAAGCGAAAATCGTGGATGACAACGGAGAGGTTGTGGGCCCGCATGAAATTGGCGACCTCATGGTCAAAGGAGATTCGATCTGCACGGGCTATTGGAATCAGCACGAGAGAACCAAGGAGGTATTCATCGGCCCGTGGTTCCGGACAGGCGATAAGTATTACCAGGACGAGGAAGGTTATTTCTGGCACGCCGGCCGTTCAGATGATCTTTTCAAAGTGAACGGGCGGTGGCTGAGCCCTTCCGAAGTCGAGAGCGCTTTGATCGCGCATCCGGCAGTGCGGGAAGCTGCGGTGATCGGCCGCGAAGATGGCGCCGGCCTCCCGAAGCCGGTGGCCTACGTGGTGGTCAACAGCGAAGTTGTAGCGCAAGAGCAGCTAGCGGTGGAGCTGCAGGAATGGGTCGCGGAAAAGATTGGCTTATACAAGCGGCCGCGATGGATTGTGTTCTTGCCGGAGATTCCCAAGACGGCTACGGGCAAGCTGCAACGCTTCAAGCTGCGGGAACTGCAGGGCGAGCCGAATCGAGAGCTCCCTTCCGCGGAACGATCCGAATTGCCGACGAAGATCTGAACAGGTGGGGAACGCTGCACCACCGGACGAGTCATAGGCGCGCGAAAATAGGTTCGGGCCATGTCCACCGGGGTATAGAATCCGTGGCTGTGGAATTACGTCACGTTCGTTACTTCATAGCCGTCGCGGAATACCTCAACTTCAGGAAGGCTGCAGAGCAGCTGCACATCGCGCAACCTCCGCTGAGCCGCCAGATCCGCCAATTGGAAGACGATCTTGGCGTCACCCTGCTGGTGCGCAACAAACATCGCGTGGAACTGACCAAAGCGGGGCACGCTTTCCTGGAGCAGGCACGAAAACTCATCGTGCAGGCAGGGCACGCAGCCGAAGCCGCGCGCCATGCGCAAAAGGGAGAATCTGGCGTCGTCCGGATCGGCATCGCGTCGGGGCTGGGAGGTGCGGTCAGCAAGGCGGTGCTCGATCACCGGAAGCGCTTGCCGATGATCGATATCGAGTGCAAAGACATTTTCTCGAGCCTGCAGAATGATGCTCTTCACAAGGGCATTATCGATGTGGGCTTCCTGCGGCCGCCAGTAGATCAAATGAATCTGGACTGCGAGTTGCTCTTTGAAGAAGAGTTTGTGGTCGTTCTTCCGAAGACGCATCGTTTGGCAAGACGCAGGGTGCTGAAGCTGAAAGACATCGCCAACGACCCGTTGATTTTGTTCGACCGAAGTTTTTCCAGCGGGCTGTACGACAAAATCATGGGCCTGTATAGCCGGCAGGGATTTACGCCGCACCTTACCGTGACGCACGTCGAGGCTCATGAAGAAGCCGGGGCGATTATGGTCGCTTCGGGCAAGGGGATTTTTATGGGTGCGGGCGCGATTGTGAATCGATCGGTTTCCGGCGTGGAGCTATCTTCGGTGCGGTTGGATGAGCCGGAGGCGAAAATCGAAGTTTATATGGTTTGGCGAAAGGGCGAGGAGTCGCCAGCGGTTCTGGATTTTTTGGCTGGGGTGCGTAGGATCTTCAAGCTGCCGAGGCATTAAGAGGCGGTGTGAGACTGCGAATCGGCGGCGCCACTGACGCACAAGCCGGTCTCCTTGATCGCGCGGAGGTGTTCCTCAGAGACGTCGTAAGCATGCACCTCAACGTCATCAAGACGCGCGAGATGCGCTGCAAAAACGCTTCCCACCGCGCCGCAACCTACGATGCAGACTCTTACAGGCATAACACATCGGCGCGACGGCAGCGAGGTGTTCGGCCACAGCTACGTTTGTCGCGCTCGCTGCAAAACGTTAAGAGCCGCAGACAATAACATTCCTGCGGACATGGGTACAACACCGACAGCCGCAAACGGTGGTATAACTTTCGCGCTTGGCAATCTGAGATTCGGCGAAACCGGAGCATGGCTTTGAGCACGGTGCGAGAAATCACTTATCAGCTATTGCGCGATCTCGGTATGACCGTCATCTTCGGCAACCCCGGCTCGACCGAATTGCCTTTTCTTCGCGACATGCCTGCTGATTTCAAATATGTGCTCGGTCTGCACGAGCGATCCGCGGCGGGTATGGCTCTGGGCTATGCACTAGCCACAAGGCAAGCTGCCTTCGCGAATCTGCACTCGATTGCCAGTTCCGGCAACGGATTGTCGAGTCTGGTTGACGCCTGGCATGGACATGTCCCGCTCGTCCTCACCACCGGACAACAGGATCGCCGGCAGTTGCTCGCGGAGCCTTTTCTGGTAAGTCGCGCGGTGGAAACGGTTAGGCCATACGTAAAGTGGGCATGCGAACCCGTTCGGGCGGAGGATGTGCCGGCAACCATCGCTCGCGGCTACTATCTAGCGATGCAGCCTCCTCGGGGACCAGTGTTTCTCTCTATTCCGATGGACGACTGGACGCATGAATGCCCGCTGGTCACGGCCCGGCGGGTAAGCCAGAGCGTGTCGCCTGATGCTGTTGCGCTCGACGAGATCGTCGTCGCGCTCAATTCTAGCCGCAGCCCTGCCATTATCGTGGGGTCTCAGATTGAAGAAGATCAGGGATGGCACGAGACGATCGCGCTTGCCGAACATCTTGTGGCGTGCGTCTACCAACAGCCCATCGCATCGCGCTGGACCTTCCCTCGGCGGCATCCCCTATTTCGTGGAGGTTTGCTGCCGGCGCAGCAGCCGCTCGCCGATCAGCTCGCCGGTCATGATGTTGTGGTGGTTCTCGGCGCGCCGATTTTTCTGTACTACGCGCACGTGCCCGGCAACGCCATCAAGCCGGCAACCAGACTTTTTCACCTAACCAATTCCCCGCTCGATGCCGCCGCTGCTCTAGCTGGAACAAGCGTGGTCGGCAACCTCGCGGTCGCGGCGCGCTACCTCCGCGAGCATGCTAAGGCAAGAAAAAGCGAGACTCGCTCGACACCGGTCGAAAAGCCGCAGCCTGTTCCCGAATACCCGATGACCCCGAGTTATTTGTTCAGTGTGCTGAACCGCGTTATTCCGCGAGATGCCATCCTTTGCGAGGAGTGCCCTTCGTCGAAAGGCGATCTCGATCGGCATCTTCTTCTGGACGAGCCTGGCTCGTTCTATTCCGTGCCAAATGGCGTGCTGGGATTTGCTTTGCCCGCAGCCGTAGGCCTGCAACTCGGCAATCCCAACAGGAGAGTGGTTTGTCCCGTGGGCGACGGTTCGATTCAATACTCGATTCAAGCGCTGTGGAGCGCCGTGCAATACCAAGCCCCGGTGATTTTCATTGTGCTGTGCAACTCGGACTACTCGGCGCTTAAGTCCTTCTGCGATTTTACGCAGGTGGGCCGCAATGTTCATGGCATGGACATACCCGGAATCGACATCCGCAAGATCGCAGAAGGTTATGGCATGGCGGCAACACACGTCGAACGCACAGAAGAACTCGAGCCCGCTCTGAGAGATGCGTTCGCATCGCGGGAGCCACGGCTGATCAGCGTCAAGGTGGCAAAGGGTGGACAGACGTGCATGGGCATGGATCAGTCGGTGAACCCGCCGAACTATCGCTGAAAAAAAGGGCGCTCTTTCTTTAGTGAGCGGCAGCTTTTTCTGCGCCGAGTCCGGTGTTGGCGCGCACCATCAGCTCGTCAAACTTGCTTTCTGCGGCGGGCTCTCGGCTAAGCAAAGTGCCGATGATGGCGGCGAGGAAACCGAGCGGCACGCTCACGATGCCCACATTTTCCAGCGGAAACCAGGCCTTCGCCTGAATTAAGTGACGCGCTCCTGTCGCATTCGGCGGATCAATGCCCATGAAATTCGGGCTCGCCAGGATGAGCGCGATGGAAGCCAGCAGTCCGACCGACAGCCCGGCGACAGCTCCCACGCTGTTGAAGCGCCGCCAGAACAGCGAAAGGAATAGTACTGGGAAATTCGCCGCGGCCGCTACCGCCATACCGAGCGTTGCAAGAATTCCCGCGTTGGAGGAAGGACCCATGGCAATCGCAATAGCGATAGAAAGGGCGCCGACGGCAAGAGCTGCAATTCTCGCAACCAAGACCGTTTCGCCCGGCCTCCGCTCCACTCCTTTGTGAACGACGTTGGCCCAGAAGTCATGGGCGAACGAGGTGGAAGCACCGATGGTAAGTCCTGCGACAACCGCGAGAATGGTTGCGAAAGCCACGGCGGACACGATAGCGAGGAAGATCTCGCCTCCGAGTGCCCTTGCCAGCAGCGGCCCGCTCATATTCGTTCCGCCGTGACTCACGATGTAGTCGGGACCGACAATGACCGCAGCACCTAAGCCCAGGATAGAGGTCATTACATAAAAGCTGCCAATCAACACCATGGTCCAAATGACACTCCGTCGCGCGGTCTTGGCGTCCGGCACGGTGTAGAATTTCACGAGGATGTGCGGCAAGCCGGCCGTGCCAAAAACAAAAACCAAGCCAAGCGAGATCAAATCCAACGCTCCATCAGGCGGCTTATATCGCAGGCCGGGCTGAAGGAAATTCGATACCACCAAGCGTTCCTTTTGGTGATACGCAATGTGCGCAGCCGCGGCGAAGAACTCGCCAATGTGAAAGTGAAATCGTCCCAGCACCAGGATTGTGAGCACCAGCGTGCACAGCGACAAGAGCATGGCCTTAATGATTTGCACCCAAGTCGTCGCGAGCATGCCGCCAAAAACCACGTACACCATCATCAGAACGCCCACTCCAATCACCGCCATCCGGTAACTGATGCCGGACCCTGACAAAAGCAGGGTGACCAATGCGCCGGCTCCCACCATCTGCGCAATCATGTAAAACGTGATGGTTGTGAGCGTGCTGAGCGCCGCCAGGGCTCGCACCGGCCGCGGCCGCAGACGATAAGCCAGGACGTCGCCCATGGTATATTTCCCCACGTTGCGCAGCGGTTCGGCAATCAACAGCAGAATGGTCACAAAAGCGATGAACCCGCCCACCGAATAAATGAATCCGTCGAAACCCTGCAGTGAAATCAATCCGACGATTCCCAGAAAAGATGCCGCGCTCATGAAGTCGCCTGCGACGGCAAATCCGTTCTGCCACCCGGTAATTTGCCGGCCAGCAGCAAAATAAGCGTTGGCTCCGCGAGAGCGCTTGGCTGCCCACCAGGTAATGGCCAGCGTGCTCGCGACGAAGACTAGAAAGACCCCGAGCGAGACGGACATCTACTCGTCTCCACGGAACGAGCGCGCCCGATCGAGGACATTGTTCACCAGCAAGTCCAGTTTCTCGGAAGCTCTTACATACAGCCACGCAATGATTCCACCAACAATGAACTGGGACAGAGCAAATAGGTACGCCAGGGTGACCGTTCCGATCACTGGCGTCGACATCAGTTTCGGCGCATAGCCGACAAAAACAGGAAGGGCCATGCAATACAGGAAGAAAAAGAGGAACGCTGGAAGCACGAACGCTTTTTTGCGCGCCATCAACTTTTTGAACGCGGCGCTAGTCGCAAGACTTGCCCAGTCCGGTTGAACGGGCGTATTCCCCGACCCACCATCCGCCGTCATCTGCGTGTTCGGCTCCGAAGGCATTTAGGTGTAGAGCGCGCTGGCGTCCGCGGACGATCCCGAAAGTTCGCTGATCAGCGTTGCTGGTCCCTGCACAACAAAACGCCGATGGTACAGCAGCACGGCGCGCAATCCGGCCAATTCTTCTCCTCCGCCCGCGCGTCCAGCACCGCCGTGCAGACAACTGGGCACCACGTTGCCGTGCCCGGTGTGCTGCGCCCCGACCGCCGAATCGACCACTAGAATTCGGCCATGCAGATCACCGATTCCCAGCACGACTTTCTCAATAAAATCCGCATCGTTTGAAAAAACCGAAGCTACGAGCGAGCCTTGGCCGCGCCGCACCATTAAAATGAGTTCCTCGACGCTGTTGTAAGCCACAAGCGTAGCCGCAGGACCGAAGACCTCGATGTCATGCACAAACTTGGCCTCAAGCCCATTCTTTGCCGCGAGCAGCGTGGGCTGCACGAACGCCGATTTTTCCGGATCAGCATCGACCAGTTGAAAGCGCTCCTGGCCGCCAAACACCACCGAGCATTCCTCTTTCAAGCGCCTCAGCCCTTCGAGGCAAGCGGATTGCTGCGCCCTGTTAACCACCGGCCCGACCTTCACCTCCGCATTCCGCGGGTTGCCCACTTTCATCGCACCCAATCGCGCGGCAATGGCCTCGCCAACTGCCTGCAGATGTTTTCGCAGAACGAACACGCGGCGGATCGCCGTGCACTTCTGACCCGCCTTCAGGGTCATCTCTCGTACGACTTCCTTGACCAGAAGATCGAACACATCGCTGCCCGGGCCCGCGTCCGGACCGAGAATCGCGGAGTTAATGCTGTCCGCCTCGATATTCACGCGAACGGATCGCTGTACCACGTTCTGATTTGAGCGAATCCGCGCCGCGGTTTCAGCCGATCCCGTAAACGAAACGACATCGCCTTCACGAACGTGATCGAGTAAATCCCGCGCCGAACCGCACAGAATGGAAATCGCGCCCGGCGGCAAAATGCCGGCTTTGATGATGTCTTCGACCATTCGGTGCGTAAGCCACGCCGTCGGTGAGGCTGGTTTGACCACCACCGGAGCACCGGACAAAATCGCCGGAGCAGCCTTTTCGCAGAGTCCCCACGCTGGAAAGTTAAAAGCGTTGATGAAGACAGCTGCGCCTCTTGTCGGAACCAAAAAATGCTGCCCCACAAAAACTCCTGTCTTAGACAGCGGTATGACGGCGCCTTCTCTCAGTCTGGTTTTCTCCTCCAACATTCTGCCGATCTTCGCGTAGTACTTCATCGTGTAGATGGCGCCGTCTACGTCGAACGATGCATCTGCCTGGGTGGTGCCAGAATTGAGCAGCGAAATCCGGAAATACTCGTCGCGATTCGCGGTCAGCACATCGCCGATTTTGCCGAGAAGATCGGCGCGCTGCCTGTAACTGAGCCGGCCCATCGCAGGCACGCCTTCTGAACGGGCAAACGTTAGCGCAGACTGCACATCGATGCCTTGCGATGAAATGAGGGCGAGCTCTTCCCCGGTGACCGGGTCAATGAGTGGCTCTCCAGCGCCGCTTCCCTCTTTCCACCCGCCAGAGACGTAGTTAGCTAACTTCATTGAGCAACCTCCGCGGCCATCAAAGTATTTGGTCTGCCGTTGAGGCATCATACTGCATCTTCTTGGAACCCAACGCCAGCATTTTCTGGCCGCTAGTCGGCCGCGGTCCCTGTGGATAATGATTCAGCAGGGTTTATACCGCACATGCATAATACTGCTCATCGCGCCTCAGAACTGCACTACGATTCAGTTTCTGCTTGACAGCCGCGTACTTACATGTATTATACTGCGCACGGTTACTTAAGCCATGTCAGCGACCATTCAACCCAACGCCGCCTCAACGCACCGCGCCGCAGCGCCCCGCGAAGATCAGTTTCTGTTCGCTCTTGGCAAGCGCGTGCGCGAACTCCGCAACCGGCGTGGACTCACTCGCCGCGCCGCAGCGCGAGAAGCGGATGTCTCCGAACGCCATCTCGCGCAACTCGAAGTCGGCGAAGGCAACGTTTCTATCGTGCTCCTCCAGCGAATCGCTGCTGCCCTCCAGGTGACTTTGGCGGAACTCTTCGCCCCAGAAATCGAAGAGCCTGTTGAAAAAAGATTGATTCAGCGCTTTCTCGAACGTCTCCCGGCGCACCGCCTGGAGGAGGTGACCTTTCGCCTGATGCGCGATTTCAGCCACGAAGAAGCCACGCGGCGGATGCGCATCGCACTGATCGGCCTGCGCGGCGCTGGAAAATCCACGCTGGGCTCGAAGCTGGCCGAGGAGCGCAACGTTCCTTTCATCGAGCTTGATCGCGAGATTGAAAAAGATACCGGAATGCCGCTCGCGGAAATTTTTTCTCTGTACGGTCAATCCGGCTATCGAGCAATCGAAAGGCGCACTCTGGAACGCGTGTTTCGCGATTGCGAACGAGCGGTCATCTCGGTCGGGGGCGGCGTTGTGTCGGAGAAAGAGACCTACGACTATCTTCTCGCGCACTGTTACACCATCTGGATCAAGGCGCAGCCCGAAGAGCATATGTCTCGAGTCATATCCCAAGGCGATTTTCGCGCCATGGCCGGCAGCGACCGCGCTATGGAAGACCTGCGGCGTATTCTCGAATCCCGCGAACCGCTTTATCGCAAAGCAGACATGCATCTCGACACATCCGGTAATTCTGTCGAAGAGAGTTTCGCCAGGTTGAACGCAGCGCTCGAAAGCAGTCTTCAGTAGGAGGCCAGTCGTGGACGTTGCAGCAGCGCAAGAACCCCAGGCGAAAATGGACCTGGTGGATTACCAGACGGATCCATCCCGCTATCGGCATTGGCGGCTCTGCTTTGACGGCCCGGTCGCGACGCTGACCATGGATGTCGCCGAAGACGGCGGACTCCGTCCGGGTTACAAACTCAAGCTGAACTCTTACGATCTCGGCGTCGACATCGAATTGCACGACGCCTTGCAAAGAATCCGTTTCGAGCATCCCGAGATTCGCTCCGTCATCGTCACCAGCGGCAAGAACCGCATTTTCTGCTCGGGCGCCAACATCTACATGCTCGGCCTGTCTTCCCACGCCTGGAAAGTCAATTTCTGCAAGTTCACCAACGAAACGCGCAACGGGATTGAAGATGCCAGCGCCCACTCGGGCCTGAAATTCATCGCTGCATGCAATGGAACGACCGCTGGCGGCGGCTACGAACTGGCACTCGCGTGCGACGAAATCATTCTTGTTGACGACCGCTCCTCAGCCGTCAGCTTGCCGGAGCTTCCGCTGCTCGGCGTCCTGCCCGGCACCGGTGGGCTTACCCGCGTCACGGACAAACGAAGGGTTCGCAGAGACCACGCCGACATGTTCTGCACCAACCCTGACGGTGTGCGCGGTCAGCGAGCCAAAGATTGGCGCCTCGTCGACGAAGTCGTGAAGACGCAACAATTCACCGACCACATCAAGCAACGCAGCCAGACGCTGGCCGAAAAAAGCGACCGCCCGGTCGGCGCCAAAGGTGTCATCCTCACTCCGCTGAAGCGGACCTTCGACAAGGCTGGTCTCCACTATGAGTACGTAGACGTGCATTTCGACAGAGAAAGTCGCACGGCAGCGATCACGGTCCGTGCGCCAGAAACGCCTGGTCCAGACACCATCGAAAAGGTTCATGTAGCAGGCCCGAGCTGGTGGCCCTTGCAAATGGCCCGCGAGCTGGATGACGCCATCCTTTCTCTGCGCACCAATGAACTCGACCTCGGCCTTTGGCTCATTAAAACCACCGGAAATCCCGAAACACTCTTGGCCATCGACAATTTTATCCTGGATCATCAGGACGATTGGTTTGTCCGCGAAGTTCTCGGCATGCAGCGCCGGACATTTGCGCGCCTCGATGTGACTTCCCGCTCGATCTACTCCATCATTGAACCGGGTACCTGCTTCGCCGGCGTCCTGCTCGAATTGGCCCTGGCTTCGGATCGCATCTACGTGCGCGACACACAGGGCA
>Ga0210384_10004200_pt1 | contig 16202 bp, 8 predicted proteins | sample IncBWH2MmetaG_FD_160574 | JGI IMG/M metagenome (GOLD analysis project Ga0210384, IMG submission 160574) | Forest soil microbial communities from Barre Woods Harvard Forest LTER site, Petersham, Massachusetts, United States - Inc-BW-H-2-M | ecosystem: Environmental > Terrestrial > Soil >...
CCGCCGCGGGGGCCGATCGCGGCGGAGTTCACCGAGAAGCCGGATCCCGCCGTCCACTCCGGGGTCGACCCTCCGTGCTGGACGGTGATGTTCACCGTCGGAGCACTCACCCCGTAGACCGTGAACGACTGGTTCGTCCACGTTGAGGATCGGGCGAGAATCCCGATCGACGGGTTCGCGGTCCAATTGGCCGAGTCGTTGCCAATCTTACCGCCGACCCACCAGGTCCACGCTCCCAGAGCCGGCAGAGCATCCGGCCCGTTCGGAAGTGAGCTCGGGGCCGCCCAATCGAGCGCCGGTTCGGTCGAGATCGTCACCGACCTGGACGGGATCGCTATCGAGGCCCGCACCGTGATCACGTAGGATCGAAGAGCACCGGTTCCACCGAAACCTCCGATGGAGTCCGTCAGCGAGGAGTTCTGTCCTCCCCCGACCGGAGCCACGAGGGTCGCTCCGTCGCCAAGGCTTTGGGACGACGGGCCGGCGCGGCCGGCGCTGGGGAGGAAGACGGAGCGTCCCAATGCCGGGGATCCCGCTCCAGCCGATCCCCACCACGACACCGGTGGCGCGGGGATCGCGATGGTCAGGAGGACCACCACGAGGACGACAAGGCCGGCGGCCCCAGGGCGCAACGGGACCCGACGGGAGCTGATGACGGGCAAGGAGGAGTGGGAGTAGGGCTGCCCCGGGTATTTGGGGCTGACCCGGGAGGCGCAGAGACCTCTCCGATCCCGACGGCGCGAGGCCTCCGATGCCGACGGCATCCGAAACGCAGAGGCATCCGGTTCCGGGCAGGGGAATGGTTAAGGGGAACGCGGCTAGCGGACCGACTGCGCTGGTCCGTCCACGGAGTGAGACTTCCCCCGATGTTCCTCCCCGATACTTCCGAACCGCCGACCTCCGTACTGGCCCGCTCGGAACATCGGGTCGGGGATCCGGGAGTACCGCGCGACGGATCCCGGGCGAGCACACGAGGTCGAAGGTGAGCGACAGGGCCCCGCCCAACGTGGTGGTCATGGTGCTCGATTGCGTACGAGCGTTCGACTTCCCGGGGGGGCGGTCTCCGGTCGAGGCGACCCCGTTCCTCCGCTCGCTCGCCCCGGAGATGGCGAGCTTCTCCCGCGCCGTCAGTCCGTCGGCCTGGACGATCCCATCCCACGCGAGCCTCTTCTCGGGGCTCTACCCGTGGGAACACGGGATGCATCTGAAGGGGACGTTGCAGTTCGACTCATCGCTCCCCACGATCGCCTCGATGCTCCAGCGGGAGGGGTACGCGAGCTACTCGCTTTCCGCGAACGGGTTCATCAGCCCGGAGTTCGGGTTGACCAGCGGCTTCCAGCAGGCGGCGTGGGGCGCCTGGTGGGAGCGGTTCGCCCGGGTCTTCTCCTCGCGGGACCGTCCTCCGTGCACCTGGTCCGAGTCGACGCCGCTCCCCGTGTCCGGCAGCGCGCCGAACGATCCGGCCGGGTTACCTCCGGCCTTCCAGGCGGTCAGCCGAGCGGTCCACCCGTTCGTGCAGGACCGAGACCCGTTCTGGATGCCGCTCGCGATCAACGCCCTCAACCGGACGGCGAGCGGAGTCGTCCGACCTTCGGAGCCGTACAGCCTCGACCTTTCGCCGTGGATCGAGTCGGCGTTCTCCGGCTGGCTCGCCGCCCAGCCGTCGACCCAGCCGGTGTTCGGCTTCATCAATTTCCTCGACGCGCACGAACCGTACTTCACCGACCCTCGCCGCGTCACCGGGCCGCTCGAGTGGTGGCAGTACGCCGCGCTCCGAATGGACAAGACCCGCGCCCTGGCGGGGACCTGGAACCCGACGGCCCGGGAATATCGGATGATCCACCGTCTGTACCGCGACTCCATCGCGCAGCTGGACGCCCGGATCGGTCGGGTGGTCCGCTCCCTTCGGGAGTGCGGCCGGTGGGAGAACACCCTGTTCGTCCTGACGAGCGATCACGGCCAGGCGTTCGGGGAGCACGACTTCCTCTTCCACGGTTACCGGGTCTGGGAGCCGGTGCTCCGGGTCCCGCTATGGGTCCATTTCCCCCACGGCGAGCACGCCGGGGAGACCTCGGATAGTTGGGCGAGCCTGATCGACGTCGCTCCCACGGTCCTCGAGGCGGTGGGGCTCTCTCCTCAGGCGTTCCCCTCCGCGTTCCCGCTCACGTCGCTCCTGCAACGACCGCGGCCGGCTCCGGTCGTGGGCATCGCGGACGGGGTCCACGTGCGCCCCGTGCTCGAGTCGCTGTGCGGTCCCGAGCGGCTCCGGTTCTGGGACGGCCCGATGGTGGCGACGTACGACGGGGACCGGAAGGTCATCCGGGACGTCTGGGGCGATCGCGAATCGGTCTACGACCTCTCCACCGACCCCGACGAGCTGAACGACCTCGGGGACGCCGCGGGAAGCTCCGTCGATGGCCTGCGCGGGCTCGCGCGGGACGCCGGCCGGCGGCTCACCTCGACGCCGGCGGCCTCGCAGAGCCCCGAGGTCGAGAACCGGCTCCGCTCCTGGGGCTACTGCTAGTTCGCGACGTCGTGCCGGGGCGGTCCGGACCGGACTTCGAGCGGACGACCCGGCGACACCATCCGGTCGACGAGCCGTTCGACCCCGGCGCGGGCCGTCGCCACGTGCTCCTGGAACAGGTCCTCTTTCCCCCCTCGGGAAGCCCTCCGGGTGACCTCGGCGAGGATTGCCTCCCGAAGGGCCGAGGAGTCACCGGCGGGCACGAACCGGACCCGTGCCCCGAGCGCCCGGAGAACTCCCGAAGCTGGGGGACATCGTACGCCAGGAGGTCCAGGTCGGCGAGGGCCCCGACGTTCATCACGCCGGAGATCCCGCCGGTGGCCCGGTACGGGAGCAGCAGCAGATGGTGCCGACGGACCAGCGGAAACACCTCTTCCTCGTCGACCCGGCCCACGAAGTGGAATCGTTCGACCGGCAAGGAGCCCTTGGCCCTCTCTAGCCGCTCCCGGTATTCCGGGAACCCCGGGTTCGCCTCGCCGGCCACCGTGACGTCGAGCGGGCAACCTTCGGCCGCCAGTCCGCCGAGAACGTCGAGGGCGCCGGTGAGGTCCTTCTGCGGACCCCAGTATCCGAACAGAAGCACCCGAAGCGGGGGCAACGGGGGAGCGGCCATCGAGGACGCCGGCGCGACCCCGGGACGCGTGGCCGCGAAGAGGGCTTCCAGATACGGCAGCAGGAGGACCTCCACGCGGCCGCCGACCTCGCGTTCGACGACGGTCTGCATGCTCCGCAGCGGGACGACCACCCGCGTGAGGGCGATCAGCGTGCGTTCCAATAGCCGCACTCCGGTCTTGGTGAGCCGGCCGACGCGGAACCCGAGCGTCTCGCTGTCCTGGGTCTCCAGGAAGTTGTGCATGTAGACGAACACCGGCCGTCGGGCGGCGATCCGCAGGATCGGGGGGAGAAGGAGGCCCACGACGTTGGCGATCGACCGGCGACCGAACGCCGTGACGTAGATGCTGAATAGGTAGGCGTCCGTCGTCCGACGCGCCCGCCACATCCGGGCGAGGGCGCGCAGGAGCGAGAGCGGATCGTCGGCGGCCCACGCCTCCTCGACCGCGAGGCGTCGCGGATCCCCGCCATCCGGGCGCCTCGCGCCCGTCGGGCCGTAGACGTGGACCCGCTCGACCCGGGAGGAGCGGGCGAGCTCCCAGACGAGGGAGGTCGAGAAGCTTCCGGCCCGCTCGGAGCCGGGATAGAAGACGCCGAAGAAACCGATACGGAGTCGGGCCGATGGTCCGGCTTCCAAACGCTCTCGGGCACCCATGGCGGATCAGATGTATCCCCAGGATCGCAGCCGGTCCTCGACGTCCGCGGGGGTCTGCGGGGTCCGGGACTCGAGGAGGCGGCGCCCGACGCGCTCCAGCTCGCCGGTCAGCTCCGAGGCGCCGTCGTTCGTGGGGGACGGGAGGGCGTGGTCCTCCGCCGGGTCCTGGGCGAGGTCGAACCACCGGAATCCCCCGTGCGTGGCGTCGTATACGACCTTCCGGTCCCGTTGGTAGCCGGCGACGAGGACCCGATCGAGCTCGACAAGGCGTCGGCCGGCGAGACGCTCGCGTTCGTGATCCGGGATGATCGTGCTCCAGACGAGCCCGTCGGCCATCGAGAAGACCGGCGACGGCCGCTCCGCCTCGACGAGGCGTTCCAGCGGGAGCCCCGAGGTCGGGATCGCGTCCGGCGTCCCCACACGGGTCAGGATCGTGGGGGCGATGTCGATGAGGCTGGCCCACCCTTTCGCCACGCGGCCGGCGCCCTCGTCGGCCGGGAGACGAAGCCACAGCGGAACTCGGGTGAGCGGATCGTGCACCTGGAGCATGTGGAAGAGCGAGCCATGCTCGCCGAACGCCTGCCCATGGTCGCTGGTCAGTACCAGGACGGTATCCTGCCAACGGCCGGCGTCCTCGAGGACGCGCACGATCCCGGCGAGGCGCCGGTCGAGCGCGCGATACATTCCCCGGCAGAGATCGTGCAGCCGAGCGAACTCGGACGCCGTCGGGACCCAGCGACCCGCCAGCCACCCGACCCCGTCCTGGCGGGTGCCGGACCAGTTGAGCCAGGACCAGAGCCCCGTCGCGATCTCCGGGGCCGGATAGTACGGTTCGTGCCCCTCCAACAGGTTGACGAAGGCGAACACCGGTTGGTCCCTCGGCACCTCCGTGAGCCATCGACCCAGGGTCGGTTCGATCCACGGGGAGACCGAGAGATCCGTGGGAGTGCCGGGATACCGAAGGTGTTGCACGATCCGACCGCCGGCGTCGAGGGCGAACGGGTATCGGTACACCGATCGGGACGACCGTTTCAATAGCCGCCAGAGCGCCCCCCCGCGCACCTGGGCCAGCCGGTGTTCCGTCCCGGACTCCCCCCCGCCGGCCAGGTGCGGCGGGCGCACCGGCCGCGACCCCCGGTAGTACGGTTCCCACCAGCCGGCCCAGGCGGCGCGGTCGAAGCCGTTGACGAGACCGAGATCCGGGGAGACGAGGTGGTTCGCGGAGAGCGAGAGGGCGGTGTAGCCGAGTCGTCGGAGCTGCTCGGGGAGCCGGGGAACATCCGGGCTCAGCTTCAGGTTCGATTTCGCGTGCGCCCCATGTTCCCAGGGGTAGAGCCCCGTGAAGAGGCTCGCGTGGGACGGGACGGTCCACGAGCACGGGGTCACCGCCCTGGGGAAGACGGTGGAGCGGGCGCGGAGCGAAGCGGCGAACGGCATCCATCCCGCGTCCACGGCACCGGCAAGATCGTCGGCGCGTAGGCAATCCATCACCACGACGACGATATCCGGCAGGGCGTCCGCCCGCGGTCGGGCGGCGGCTGGTGGTGACCCGCTCACGTGACCTCTCCCCGCTCGTTCACGTCGGGTAGGCGGGAAGGAGCAGGACGGTCCACTCGTCCGCGGTGTAGACGGCCTTCGCGCCGTACTCGCCTTCCAGGTACGCCGGGGCGTTGGCCGCGAGGCTGGGCAGCAGGGCGGCGGGCACGTTGAGGCTCGAGTAGAGGACGAAGCGCGCCGTCCAGTTCGCCCAGACGGCGGTCGTCGAGACGAGATACGGCAGCTGACGGATGAGATTGCTCGCCTTGGGGGTCGTGAGATTGAGCGAAAAGACCACCGAGTTGCCGGTCCTCGCGATCGCCGGGGCCTTGGCGTCGAGCTCGATGTGCGGCGGATGGGTCCCGTTGTAGGCGTCGAACAGCCCGCCCAGGTCCTTGCTCGGGGTGACGACCCCTTCCGTCGCCAGGGCCCCGATGACCGTCTTCCTCACCCAGGTGAAGTTCCCCGGTCCGCCGCCGCCGTGGAATCGGGCGGTGAGGTTCGGCGGCGGCACGAGGGCGGCCTTCACCTCCAGGATCCGGTACCCCGGCGCCGCCGTGGCCGACACGTTGAACGTGGCTTCGGGCGAGTTCGGCTGGACGGTCATGTTGATCACGACCTGGTAGCCCACGCGGGTGAAGACGAGCGTGAGCCACGATTGGTTCTGGGAGGTGACGGTGATGGAGGGCGACCCGGAGAGGTTGGCGCTGCGCACCGCGCCGAAATGGCCGTACGTCACCTCGATCTGGTTGGCGGGCATCACGACCACCGGGGTGAACGTCCCGTAGATCGCGGCCTGGTAGACCGGCGACGACCCCAGGAACGTGGAGTTCGTCCCCGAGGTCGACGCGGCAACCAGGTTGTTGTTCACCGCGTAGCGGCCCGTGAGGGCCAGGTAGGCGAGTTCGCCGGCCAGGATGTGCGGAGGATCGAACGAGAAGCGCCCCGGGATGTACGGCGCGTAGGCGTCGCGGACCAGGAGCGCCCTCGTCCATTTCACCGCGCCGGAGACGGTGAGCACCGAGCCGGGGACTCCCGAGTGCCGGATATAGTTGAGGGCGTCGAGGAACGCCTGGTCATGCCCCACCCGCGTGGAGTTGAGCTCGTACTTCTCCGATAGCGGGAGGGAGACGAGATCGCAGAGGACGAGGAGGAGCACGACGCCCACCGAGAAGACGAGAAGCGCCCGGGGCACCCGGTATCGGACGGCGTGCACGGCCCATCGGACCCGGAACCGTAGCGGGTTCCCCTTGGGCCGGGGCGGCCGCGGCAACGGGAGCCCGTCCGGCCGCGGCATTAGGAACCGTTGGACGATCAGGGCGACGCCGAGGACGAGCGGCGTGATCAGGAAGTACGCCATCCGGACGTAGTCCGAGACGATGAACAACTCCCACCCACCGATCATGAGGCCCACCGGCGCCCCGATCATCGCCATCACCATCGCCTCGCTGACGGTCAGCAGCTTGGGTCGGAAGAACCGGGCGTAGAGGACGAGCGCCGCGAGGCCACCCTCCGCGACCCCGAGGACCAGGAGCGCGCTCACGGGCGGGAGGATCAGATGATGGAGCCACGTCCGGCTCAAGAGGAAGATGAAGTGCCCCGGACCGTTCTTGACGTGGGCGAACTGGCCGGTCTGCAAGTAATGCGGGTGCGGAACCCCGACGAGCCGCGTGATGAAGTAGAATCCGCCCACGCCGAGCGCGAACAGCCCCATCCCCGCCCACGCCCCCCGGGAGGCGTAGATCTCCTTCGGGATCCGACGGTAGACGAGCATCACGCCCCAGAAGAGGATGAGCGTGACGGCGAGCATGATCGCGACCAGGCTGTGGGTCAGTACGGCGGCGGTCGTGGCGACCCAGGCGATGAAGATGTGGGCAGAACGGTGGGTCCGGGTGAAACGGACCGTGTAGGCGAGGGCGATGTTGAAGAAGACGAACCCGAGGAGGTTCGGGTACGCCCCGAAAAAGAACAGCAATAGGAACGAGGGGTTGAGCAGAACGAACCCTTCTGCGAGCAGCGGCAGGGACCAGGTTCGGGTGAGCGAGCGGCCGAGGAGATAGGTCGACGCGCCGAGGAACGTGGTGACCACCCCCACGTAGAGGCGGGCGCCCATCACCGGGCCCCCGCCGAGGATCACGAGGGAGCCGAGGAGCGGGAACAGGCCCGGGGGGTATTGACCGGGGATGATCCAGCTCGGGGCGGGTAGGTTCACCCACGGGTAGGAGGAGGTGACCCACTCCCCCGGGTCGCCGCCCGGTGGAACCGGGTGCGCCAGCATCACCCATTCGAGCAGGAGGGCGATCGCGATGCCGATCCCGAAGGAGATCGCGAGGGCGGGGCCGTCGGCCTTCGTGCGGCCCAGAAGTCCGCTGGGCTCGGGGCTCGCCGGCAGGTCTCGGAAGAAGTACGCATGCACGGCACGCAGCCGTCGGACGATCGGGTCCAGCAGCCCGCGGGCGAAGCCCGTCTCGGCCGGGGTCCCGCCCTCCACCGATGGCCGCTGGGGCTGGGAGCTCCTCGGGACCACCGCCCGCGAAGCGGGAGGGGCCGTTCCGCCGGCGGTCATCCGGCTAGCTCCTCCGACGGAGCGTCGAACCGAAGCTACCGGAGGGGAAGGACCCGGCGGCACCGACCGCGAGCGCTCGCGATCTCACAGGTAGCCCCAAGACCTCAATCGATCCTCGACATCGGCACTTGGGGCGACCGTCGCCCCGGCCGCCATCCGCGCCGCCACCGCCCGCGTCGCGGCCAATAGGGACGCGGCCTCCGCGTCCGTCGAGCTCCAGAGGTCATGGGCTTCGCCGGAGTCGCGGCGGACATCGTAGAGCCGGGCCGTGTCCGAAGCCACATCGTAGACGAGCTTCCGGTCCCCCTCGTACGCGGCGATGAGCAGGCGATCGATCGCCGCTCGTCGGGCCTGAGGGGCCCGTTGACGGTCCTCGGCGTGGACGAGTCCGTCCGAGAACGCCAACACCGCTCCGACCCGGGGGTGTTCCACCAGGTCCTGGAGGGGCACCCCCGCCCCGCCCAAGGCGTCGGAGGGCAGACCGGCGGCCCGCAACACCGTCGGGGCCAGGTCGATGAGGCTGGCCCATGACCGGCTTCGGGCCCCCCCGCTCCCGCCCCCGGGAGGGCGGTATAGGAGGGGGATCCGCAGCTCGGGCTCGTCCACCCCTTGAATATGGAAGAGCGCCCCGTGCTCCCCGAACGCCTGCCCGTGGTCGCTGGTCAGGATCATCAGCGTGTCGTCCCACCGGCCGACGGCCCGGAACGCCTCCACGATCTCCCGGATCCGGCCGTCCAGGTCCCGGATCGCACATCGGTACAGATGGTGAAGCCGCCCGTACTCCTGCGCCGTCGGGTTCCAGTCGCCCGAGACCCACCCCATCCGGTCCTGACGGCTGCGCACGTACCTCCACCAGTCTCCGGCGGTCGGCAGACCTTCGGCATCGCGAAGGTACGGCTCGTGGGCGTCGAGGAGATTGATGAAGCAGAACACCGGCTCCGACGCCGGGGTTTCCGATAGCCAGCGACGCAAGGTCGGCTCGAGCCACGAGGCCATGGCGGGTCGCGGGGGTGGGTCCCCGGCCTGGAAGCGGAGGGCGACCCGGGTCCCGGCGTCCCAGACGCCGGGGTACCTCGCCAGCAGGACGCCGGTCCACTGGGCCACGCCGCTCAACCCTCGGACTCGGTGCTCCAGCGCGGCCGCCCGATTCGGACCTCCCTCGAGCGATTGCGGCGGTGAGGCGTGGCGGCTCACCCGGTCGAACAGCGTCGTCCCCCAGGCCGCCTGCTGGAAGCCGTCGACCAGGCCCAGGTTCGGCGAGATCAGGCCGTTCGCCGAGACGGAGAGCGTACGGTAGCCCGCCGTCCTGAGCAGCCCCCCGACCTTGGGGAGCGCCGGGTCGAGCTGGAGCTGTCCCCGAGCATGGACCTGGTGCTCCCACGGATATCGGCCGGTGAAGATCGTGGCGTGGGCGGGCACGGTCCAGTGGGCGACGCTGGCCGCGCAGGGGAACTCAACGGCATCTCGCCGGAGCTCCTCCACGAACGGCATCGGCGAGACCGGATCGGCCCCCCCGGGGAAATCACTGGCGCGTACGCAGTCGAGGACCACGATCAGCACGTTGGGAGGACGGCCCGGCACCATCGGTTGGCCGGGAGCTTCCATCCCGGTACCCTCTTAAGGCTCTAGGCTGGGATTCAACCCTTTCTAGTGCGTGCTACTACGCATCCGTGCGCCGGAGGCTGGCCCGCGGGCGGCGGGCCGGAACTCATCCCTGCAGGATCGTCCACTCCGAATTCACGAAGAAGGTTCGGTACCCGAACGCCTGGGTGAACTGGTGGGCGGTCGGGAGGTAGTCGGCTCGGTTCGGGAGCATGACGAAGTGGATGTTGTAGCCGGCGAGGTAGCCGGTCGTATTGAGCACCGATGGGAGGCGGACCGCGGGGTTCGACGTCGGGGTGGTCTGGAACTCGATCGAGACGGTGAACGGGGCGCCCGCGACCGGGTCGACGAACCGGAGGGACGCGGTCGGGGAGGCCACGGTGAGGTTGATCGCGCTCGTAGCGGGGGCGGGATCCATCCGGGCGACGGTATTGATCGGCACCGGGTCCGGGAGCGGCCCGACCCCGGCGGAGAGGTTCCAGTACAATGAGTTACCGGAGACCGCGGCCGAGGCTACCGGGCTGGGGTTGAGGAGCTGAGAGGTGAGGGGGAAGCCCTCGAGCGAGAACGAGAGGGCGCTGAGATCAACGCCCGGGGAGGGGTTCGCGGTGAAGTTCAGCCATCCCGAACCGCCGCTACCCAACGCGGTCGACTCGGTGACGGCGACCCCGGGCGAGGTGAAGAGGAGTTGGGCCCCCCCGCCGGCGCTCGGATATTGGAGAGCGGACAACCCGGGGGTCACCACCCCGTGGGTGGCGGTGGTCGACCCGTTGATCGTAGTGACGTTGATCGTCGAGGGGAGGACCCGCAGGACCGGGAAGTTGATTCCCTGGTAGAGGACCGAGTAGGCCGGTACCGACTGGACGGCTCCCGGATCGCCGAGCCCCGAGTAGGAGAACGCGGCTTGGTTGTTCGTGATGGCGGCTTCGCCGTTCAGCGCGAAATAGGTCCGTTGGGCGTTCACGATCTGCCAGGGGAAGAAGAGCAGCCACGTCGGACCGACTTCGTACGCCCCGCGGGTGGTGAGCGCCTCCGTCCAACGCACGACGCTCGCCGCCGCGAGGACCGAGCCCGGCTGGGGGTTCCCGTTGAGGGCGTGCATCGCCTGAAGGAAGTACTGGTCGTGGGTGAGCCCCGTGTCGACCTTCTCGAGGTGGGACGCCGTCGGGACCGTCACCGTTCCGACGAGGAGCACGACGACGAGCAGGAGACCGGCGTCGACCCGCCAGCCGAGCCGAACGACCCGCCGGGGGAGGCCCGACGGCGTCGACCCCTCAACCGGTGCCTCGGCCCCCGCCGCGAGGCGGCTCGAGGTCGCGGCGCGGCGGAGCTCGATCCAGCTATCGACGAGCAACGCCGCCGCCAGAGCCAGCGGAATCGGCAGGAAGTAGAGGAAGCGGCTGTAGACCGTGTCCACGTGGGCGTACCACCCGGCCACGGGGACGACGAGGCACGTCACAAGCCAGGCGGAGGCGAGGAGCACCGGCGGGGTCAGGGCCCGCGGGAGGAAACGGCGCGTGAGGGCGAGGGCGCCTAGCACGACCAGCGCGGCGCTGATCAAGACTCCGACCGACTCGTCGACGGAGAGGAACAATGCCGGACCCGACGGAAAGAACGCCGGCTCCGAGGAGAGGGGCGTGAAGATCTGGCCGATGTTGTTCAACTGATAGGCCGCGGGGTTCGAGTAGAGGTACGAGGCATGGGAGATCGACAGCAGGCTCGTCACCTCGGTGTACGCCCCGACGGTCGCGGCCAGGACCGCCAGCCCGACGAGGTTGCCCCGATTCCAGACAAGCGGCCACACTCCGCGATGGGAGGCGGCGACCAGGAGAAACCCGAGCGACAGCGAAGCGACGAGCAGCACGAAGGTCAGGGTGTGATCGAGGTACGTGAGAGCGACGAATCCCCACATCGCCACCGCGTACCCCGGTCGACGGGTGTGGAGGAATCCGAGTAGACAGACGAGCGCCTCGTTGAACAGGATGAACGCCATGAAGTTGGGGTATCCCCCCCAGTAGAGCATCGACAGCGTCGTACCGTTCAGCAGGGCGGCCGCCACGAAGGCGAGCTGGGCCGGCCCCGAGACGAGGAAGCGCCGGGAGAGGTGGATCGTCGTCGCACCGAAACCGAGCAGCATCAGGATGGCGAAGATGAATCCCGGATAGAGCGGGCTCTGCGTCAATCGGACCAGAAGCCCGAGGAACGGGAAGATGAACGGGGGGTAGACGTACGGCGAGCCGACGGCCTGAGCGGGGGGATGCGCGAGCCCGACGAACCCATAGGAACGCTGGGTCCAATCGGCGGAATCGAAACCGGGCGGCACCGGGGCGAGCTGGTAGGTCTGGAGGACCACGACGGCGACGAACAACGCGAGCAGGATGGAGCCGACGAGGTAGGGCCGGTTCGGAGCCCCTTTGAGATGACGCCACAGGTGCCAGAAGGAAGGCAGGGCAGGGGCAGGGGGAGCCTCAGTCGAAGGTTCCGACACCGGTAGCTGTCGACTCGGGGATTCACTAATCAGGGTTTCGGTGAGCCGGAGCGGCGGCACGCGGACGACCCCCGGGACCGGCCCGTCTCCCCCCGGGGAGACCGCCGTACGTCGGACGGGCCACTTGCGCGCGCACGGTCCACCCCCCACCGTACGTGAGCGCGCGATACAAACCGACTAGACTTTATCCCGTGCGACTCCTCCAACGCGTCTCAAGGAGGAGAACCGTGCCACCCGGTGGGACGAACGACCCCCCCTCAACCGGCGAGCCGACGGCTGGCGCCCTGCCAGGGTGGGGGTGGCCGTACTGGGCCGCGATGTTGGCCATCGTGGCCGCCGCCGTGGCGGTGGTGGAATGGCAGTTCCAGATGGCCCCGCTCCCTCCGGGGAACGACACCGGCCACTGGCTGTGGACCGCCTACGGGTACGCCGGCCTTCCGACGCCGCCCGCCGCCGCCGTCGGCAGCCCGTACTCCGTTCCTCCGCTCCCGTTCGTGATCCTGGCGATCTGCGTCCGGATCGCTGGGGATCCGTTCACCGGTATCGATCTGTTCGCCGGGGTGATGCTCACCGCCTTCGGCCTCACGGTCATCCACCTCGCCCGAACCTACCTGCGGCACCCCCCGTTCGGGGTCCTCCTCGTCGGCGTCGTGATGTTCGATGGGACGATCATGAGCATGCTGTTCTGGGGCGGGTTCCCGAACTTCACCGGCGTCGTCTTTCTCGAAGAATCGATGGTCGGGGCGTTGCTATTCGCCCGGTCGGGGACGTTCCGGGACGCCCTGATCCTGTACGGGGCCCTCGCCCTCACGTTCCTCTCCCACGATCTCTCTTTTGTTCTGGCCGTCGGGGGGATCGCGCTCGGGGCCGTTTTCCTTCTCGCCACCGGTCTGATGGAGGGGCGATTCCTCCTCCGGTGGCAGAACCTCGCCGGGATCGCGATTCTCGGCGGGGTGTGCGCGGGCTACGAGGTCATCACCCGGGCCCTGGCGGTCCCGCGCCCGGGTCTCATCAACTCGAATCCGGCGACCTACGTGATCGCGAACATCGGCCAGATATTCAATCCGATCACGCTCTCCGGGTCGACCACCCCGACCTACGAGCTCCCGGTGGTGGTGGCGCTCGCCATCCTCCTCATCACGCCGGTCTTCCTGATCCTCCTCGTCCTGTGGCTACGTCTCGGCAGCCTCCGCCCCGCCTTCCGATGGGGAACAGCTCCGGCGGGCCCGACCCCGGCGATCGGTTCGCGGGCCGGGACGGTCGACCGGGCGCTGGTGCTCTCCGTCGGCTGGCTGGCCGGGACGATGATCGTTCCGGCCCTCGGTTACCTCCTGCATGTCGACACCGATTACCTCCGTTTCGGCTTCTTCCTTCCCGTCGCATTCCTCCCGCTCCTGGTCATCTCGATCGAGCGCGCCACGGAGGTGGCGACGGGGTACTCTCCCTCGGGCCCCCCCGCTCCCTCGGGCGTCGATTCGTCGGTGGGAGTTGCGCCCGCGGGGAGTCGACGACCCCTCGGCGGGATCCCCCGGCCTTGGGTCGGGGTCCATATTGCCGTCGGGATAGTGGTGGTCCTCGTCGCCGCGGGGTACGGCGTCCCCGTGGCGATATCGAGCGAGCGGGTCAACATCCAGAACGCCCACGACGCGATGTTCCTCGACGCCGTATCGTTCCTCCGGCAGAGCCATGCGCCCGGCGCGGTGCTGACCTACGATGGGGCGACGAGATGGGTCCAGTCCCTGACGTCTCGGGCGGCGTACGACTCCGCGCCCACGTGGGAGCTGTTCTTCCCCTACCAGATCGTCGACGGTCAGGAAGCCTACTTCGCCCTCAACAGCGTCACGACGGTGACCGACAACCACGTCGCGCTGATGTACTCCGGCTCGGGCGTGGCGTCGCTTTCCGCGCAGCCGATGTACTCCGTCCTGCTCGAGGGGATCCCGTTCCCCGTGCTGCGGGTCACCCCGCTCGCGACCTGGGTGAACGTCACGCAGAACGGCATCGAGCAGCGCTACTCCCCGACGGAGTGGGGGGCTCCTAGCGTCGAGGTCACCGGGGGGCCGACCCCGTCGGTGACGACGTCGTTCTCCGGACCTCTTTTCTACTACAATGAGACCGACCAGATCGTGGCAGGGGGCGGGGCGTTCCTCAACGTGACCGTCGCCCCGGCCCCGGGGTCCGGCGCGACGATCGACTCCTTCTCGTACGGCCTCGCCCCCCCATCGCCGACGGACCCGATCCTCCACGCCGGGAAGTCGGCCGGGATCAGCACCCAGGCGTCCAGCTTCGTCTGGCAGATCGCGGGGAAGCTGGGCCAGATCCCCGGCACGTACGTGCTCTCGACCGCCGGGTCGTTCCAGACGCCCCCGTCGTCGATGTCGCTCCCGACGAAGGGTGCTCCCAACCTGCTGATCTTCACCTTCGGGGGGAACGCCTCGCCCGCCACGAGCTCCTCGCTGGAGCTCCAGACGAGCGGGACCGGGAACCCCGCCGTGCAACTCCCGAACCTCCTTGCGACGGCGACGTTCCTCTCCGGTCACAACGTCCATTTCGTGCTCCTCCCCGACAACCCCGTCTACGTCCCGACGATCCAGGTCTTTGAGACGCAACTCGGTTTCCAGCCGGCGTTCCAGAACTCCGAGTGGACGGTGCTGGAAGGATGACGGGCCGCGCCACCCACCGCCGATTGCGAAGGGGCCCCGCACGCCACGCGCCCGGGGGGGCGGAGTTCTCGCGACCGGTCTTGGCCCACGCCCCGCTGTTCCTCGTGGGGACTCTCCTGCTCCTGGCGACGCCGGGGCTCGCCTCGCCCACGGCCGCCACGTTCGGCCATCCCGCGCCCCTAGGGACACCGGCACCGGGGGCGCACGTCGCGACGCGGGCCCCGGTCAATGAGAACATCTCCGTCCCGTTGCCCAACCCGTCCGCCCCGGGACCCAACGGGACGAGGACCGCCCTGAACGGGTCGGCGGGCGACATCCTCCTCGTGACGGTGATCGTCTCGTTGGGGAGCTTCAACTCCACCTGGGGGGTCGTCCAGGTCCACCTCCCCGGTCTCTCCGTCCGGTTCCCGATCTACGGAGGGGCGGATCCCCAGTTCCCCCTCTCGGTATCGGCGCGGAACCTGACGTTCGCGAACAACGGCACGCTCTCGTACCCGACCGCCCTCCCGCTCACCCGGATCGCCGAGTTCCACCCCGGGCTCAACGCGACGCTCACGAGCAATGGCTACGCGCCGTTGGCTTCGCTGCCGTGGGGCACCGTCGCCCTGAACGTCTCGTGGAGCTACACCCTCAACAACTCCTCCGGGCAGCTCCGCGTCGGGGCGGGACCGAGCCTGCCTCAGTCGATCTTCCCGGCGCAGTCGTTCATCTTGAGCTACGCTGGTCCGGTGACCCTGCTGGTTGGGACCCAGTTCACCGCCTGCCTGACCGGTACGGTCGCGAACCGGTCGTTCGGGTTGCGGGGGGTGAACGCCTCGGGGATCGTGTTCTCGAACGTCAGCACCTTCCTCGGCCCCGGCTCGACCGGATGCCTGGAGATGCCGGTGCCGCTGACCACCTCGGTCGGCAAGGTCACGGTCCAGCTATGGGAATACACTTCCGAACCGATCCGGCTCAAGCCGATCCCCGCCACCACCGTCGCCGGCGCGATCGGACGGATCGCGGGAGCGGTGGCACCGTCCAATGTGTCGGTCCTGCTGACGATCGACGGGTTTCCGATCGCCCCGACGGTCGGCGGGAACTATTCCATCGGGATGGTGCCGGGGGCGCACCGGGTGTTCTTCAACGCCTCCGGGTACTGGCCTCAGGCGACGTTGATCAACCTCACCGCGGGGACGACGGTGTGGATCAACCTCACCCTCCTTCCCAAGAATCAGGAGCCGACGAAGTTCGGCGCGCCGCCCCTGCTCACCCTCACACCGGGGCAGACGGCGATCCTCGCCCTCGCGGCGCTCCTGGTGGTGCTGGCCGGCGCCTACCTGATCTGGCAGCGGCGTCGGCCGCCCGCGCCGACCTCGACCCCCACCCCGCCCGCCGGTGCCGGGACCGAGCGCGGGGCCCGTGGTCCTGCCCACCCGTAAAGCGGCACCCGGGAAGCGGCGCCCGCCGGTGGCCTCCGACCCGCGGTCGGGGGGTTCGATTTCGTGTGCCGCGTGGAACTTATCCGCCGTTTCGGCCCTTCATTAGCTTCGATGAGCGCCGAAGGAGCACCTTCC
>Ga0210384_10004201_pt1 | contig 16200 bp, 10 predicted proteins | sample IncBWH2MmetaG_FD_160574 | JGI IMG/M metagenome (GOLD analysis project Ga0210384, IMG submission 160574) | Forest soil microbial communities from Barre Woods Harvard Forest LTER site, Petersham, Massachusetts, United States - Inc-BW-H-2-M | ecosystem: Environmental > Terrestrial > Soil >...
GACGTCCCGCGAGCAGGCAGTTCCTACAGTTTTGTGCGCCCGCTCGTGCTGGACGAAGAAACCAAGATCACATTCACTTACAAAACCAGATAGATTCCGCCGCCGCCGGCGGGTTGCCCGCATCGAAACGGCCAAGGGAGCTTTTGCCCCTGGCCGTTTCTGTTACTGCAGATTAACAATCCACGACGAAACGCAGCTCTCGAGATTCGCTTGGTGTGCGGGAACTAAGTGCCGCACTAGGCGGAATTTAGAACCAGTGGGGAGCGCAAAACAGACTAAGGAAACGCCAAGACCCGCAGAAGTCGTCTAAGACTTCGGATGCGCAAGCAAAACAGAAGACTTTACACAGCAACCCGGCGTAAATTTACTTGAGGCCAGCCAGGAGGAGGTTGAAATGAAGGCAATCGCAAAGGTCTTGTCAGGTGCACTCTTCTACTTGTTACCGCTAGGGATAGTGGCGGAAGCCTGGCCTCTTCAGGAGGCTCCGCCCGCCCAGACCACCGGTGGACAGGGCGCGGGCGCAGCGCAAATGCCGGGGCGCGGCGGCGAGAGGCGCCCAGGGCTGTTCGGGAAGTTGACGGCGGTGCACGACCAGTCCGTCGAGATCACCAGGCAGGGCGGGGACACGGTAACCGTCAAGATCGGAGGCAGTACGCAGTTCCGGAAAGAGGGGGAGGCGGCGAAACTCAGCGATCTCAAGGTCGGCGACATTGTATTTGTACGCGGCGAAGAGAATCCCGATCACACCTGGACTGCGGAGGTGATTGGGACTCGGCCCGGTGGCGGCGGGGGGCCGCAAGGTGGACGCGGCGGTCCTGGTGGTGGTCCCGGCGGCATGCGGCCGGCGGGTGTACTTGGCCAGGACTATGTCTTCGGCGAAGTGAAGGCCATAGATGCGCCCAGCCTGACGATTCTCCGCCCAGACCATGTCACGCAAACTGTCGAGCTGAATGAAGAGACCTCCCTGCGAAAAGGCCGTGACAGCATCACGATGGCGGATATTCAAGCCGGCGATTACATCATGGTGCGCGGCGCGATGGCCAACAACGCGTTTCAGCCGAAATCTGTAATGGTGATTGGACCGGAACAATGGAAGCGGATGCAGGAAATGGGAATGTCCGGTGGACCGCCCGCAAATCCGCCGAAAGAGAATAACCAGCCGCAGAAACCGCCGGAGCCGCCACATTGAGATCGTTCCCTCGGACTGTTGTTTGCCTCCTGGTGGCCGTCGCCGTTCCATGTTTCGGCGCGCAAGAAAATCCGCCCGCCGCGCAGTCGCCTTCTTACCAGATCACGGGGAGCGTTCACAGCGGAAAAACTCCGTTGCCGGGCGTGGCCCTGACTGCCTCCAACTCTTTGACTGGAAAGAAATACGCGGCCGCCACGGTTTCCAATGGGACGTTTGTTCTGGCGGGACTGCCGCGTGGACGTTATGTCCTGCGCGCGGAATTCATGGGGTTTGCGCCGCTGACCGAAGAGGTGGTGCTGAATCCGGAAAACCCTTCCGGAAAAGCGGACTTGGAATTAATTCTCGCATCGCGGCAAACGGAGAACAACCAACGCAGCGCCGCTGCCGCGACTGCCATGCGCGGCTTCCAGAGTCTGTCGATGGACGCTAGCGACGCAGCCTTCGCCGCCGGGAATTCCGGCGCCGCGGCAAACGGTGGTCAGAGCCCGGGCGCGAGCGATCTTGCGGGCCTCCCGCTGAATGGCGCCGGAGCGGATGCACCGACCGAATCGGTGAGCATCAGCGGCGTGCAAGGACGCACGCAGGACTTCGGCGCCGGAAACGAAGGCGATCTCCAGGACCGCATTCAGGAATTTCGCGAACGTGCGCAGCAACTTGGATTTGCTGGCCCCGGAGGAGGTGGTGGATTTGGCGGCGGACCCGGTGGCGGCGGGCCGATCGCGTTCGGGCGCATGGGCCGCGGCTTCAATGTGAATCAGCCGCACGGCAACCTGTATTTTTATGACGGTACGTCTTTGCTGGATGCAAGGCCGTACTCGCTGAATGGAGTAGCCCTGCCGAAGGCGGATTACAATCAACTGCGGTTTGGAGCGTACGTTGGCGGCCCGTTGAACATTCCGAAAATCTTCCATGGAGGCAACAAGACATTTTTCTTCGGAGGCTGGAGCGGAACTCGAGGCAGCACGCCTTTCGACGCGTTATCCACGGTGCCGACGGCGGCAGAACGATCTGGTGATTTTTCCGCCTTGGCGACACCCATCTATAATCCGGCGACCGGACAACCATTTCAGTTCAACGGGCAGTTGAATGTGATCGACCCGGCACTGATCACACCGCAAGCACAAGCACTATTGAATTTTATTCCGGCACCCAATCGGCCGGGAACAACCGAAAACTTTCATTTCGTTACCACCGCGAACAGCAATTCGGACTCCGTAAGCTTGCGGGTCATTCACAATTTTGGCGCGGTGCCGGCTCAGGGAAACCGCACACCGGGAGGGGGAGGACGCGCCGGCGGAGGGCGAAGGTCGCAGAATAATCTCAATATGGGGCTGAGCTGGACGCGCACGACGAGCGATATCCTCGGTCCGTTTCCTTCGCTCGCCGGTGGAACAGGCACGCAAGGTTTGAATGCCAACGCAGGCTGGGTCTACGGCAAAGGTCGCACAACGAATAATCTGCGCTTTACCTACAACCACAACCACGTCTCGGCGACAAACTTGTTTTCCACGGTGACCGATGTTGCCGCCGCCGCCGAAATTGGAGGCGTTTCAACGAATCCATTTGATTGGGGTATTCCGGGTATCAACTTCACATCTTTCACCGGCTTGAGCGATCCGACGCCGCGCCGCGAACTCGATCAAACCTACACCGTCTCTGACACCGTGATTTGGAATCACGGCAAACACAACTGGCGCTTTGGAGGCGATTACCGCCGGATGTTGCAGAGTTTTCACTCCGCGAGAAATGCGGAAGGCACTTTTACGTTTACGGGGTTTGCGACCGCGCTCTATGTCAACGGCCAGGCACAGCAAGGGACGGGCAGCGATCTTGCGGACTTTCTCCTCGGCTTGCCGCAGCAAAGCAGCGTTCAGTTCGGGACCAACACTTATAATTTTCGTGCGAACTCGTATGACGTTTTCGCGCAGGATGACTGGCGAATCCGCGCGAACCTGACGCTCAACCTCGGTCTCCGGTACGAATACAACGGCCCCTACACCGAGGCGAAGAACCAGATTGCCAATTTGGACGTTGCGCCGGGCTTCACGGCGGCAGTGCCCGTTGAACCCGGGCAGACCGGCCCAACCCTCGGCGTTTTTCCGGCGTCACTGATCAAGCCGGATCGCAACAATTTCGCGCCGCGGGTGGGACTGGCCTGGAAGCCGCTGAAGTTGACGGTCGTGCGAGCCGGTTATGGCATCAACTACAATCTCGCCCAGTACGGAGCGGTGATTCAGAATTTTGCGTTTCAGCCGCCGTTTGCGGAGACCGCCACGAACACGGCAACCACGGCGAACCTCCTCAGGCTGGCAAACGCGTTTCCAAGCGTGGTGCCCGGCACGGTAACGAACAATTTTGCGGTCGATCCAGACTACCGGCTCGGATATGTTCAGGTCTGGAACGTGGACGTGCAGCGCGAATTGCGCGGCGGCGTGGTGATGAACGCGGACTACAACGGTTCCAAGGGAACGCGGCTCGACACCGAGCGAGCCATTTTGATTCCCGGCTTCGAGCCTTTCACTTACGAATCGTCCGCGGGAAACTCAGTTTTTCACGCAGGATCGATTCGCTTTCGGAAGCGCCTGGCTAAGGGCATCGGGATGAGTGCGACCTATATTTATTCGAAATCGATCGACGACGCCTCTTCCATCGGGGGCGGAGGCGTCGTCGTGGCGCAAAATCCCTTTGACATTGCCGCGGACAGAGGGCTCTCAAGCTTCGACCAGCGCCACAAATTCACTGGTAATTGGATGTACGACCTGCCGTTCGGAGAAAACCGGCGATTTGCGCAAAAGGGCGCGCTGTCACACATTCTCACGGGCTGGCAGTGGAGTGGGAATTTTACGGTGGCGAGCGGGCTGCCTTTCACGGTGCGAGTGCTCGGAGGCGCTGTGGATATCCAGCGCGGCGTGAGCGGATCATTGCGCGCCAACGTGGTCTCCGGACAACCGCTGCACCTCAGCGATCCGACAACGAAAGAATGGTTCAACACCGCGGCATTCTGCCAGCCGGAAACGACGACGGGCAACGCAACGCCAACGTGCTTGAATCCCGGCGATTCCACGTTTGGCGATGCCGGACGAAACATCCTCGGAGGCCCGGGGCAGGTGACACTGGATATGTCGCTGAACAAGACCATTCAAATCAAGGAATACCGGGCGCTCGATCTGCGGATCACGGCGAGCAATATCTTTAACATCGTGAATTTCAGTTCGCTTGGCACGGCGGTGAACTCCAGCACGTTTGGTGAAGTGACCGGCGTGGGAAACATGAGGCGCGTGACGGTGCAGGCTCGGTTCCGGTTTTGAGGAAGAAGGTCATGGTCGTTACACGAAGAAAGATAGCGGCCCTTGCGTGTCTTGGTTTGCTTCTACAGGTTGGTGCTCCTTCGTTCGCCGGGCAGGCGCAGCCGCGGCCTCCGGCAGACGCACAGACACAGCCTCCCAGACCGGAGATCCGGGTTACTTCGGAATTGGTGCTGGCGAATGTCGTGGTGCGCGATAAAAAGGGAAACCTCGTTCGCGATTTGAAGAAGGAAGATTTCACTTTGTTCGAGGACGGCAAGAAACAAGAGATTAGGACGTTCGATTTCGAGAATGTAGACCAACTGGAGACGGCGGGAGCAGCCGAAAAAACAGTTTCGGGGGAAGCGGCAGCGGCGGGGCCGGCAGGCGTGCTGCGGAAGAGCGACACACCTGTGATGAACGCGCGCGACCGGCGAGTGATCGCCCTGTATTTCGATTTTTCCGCCATGGAACCGGATCAGATTGACCGCTGCGTGGATGCAGCCAAGAAATATATAAGGGCGCAGATGCTGCCCGCGGATATTGTTGCCCTGGTTTCGCTGTCGACGAATATGCGCGTCGATCTCGACTTTACAGACGACCAGACGAAGATACTTTCCGTTTTGAGCTCGTACTCTTCCGGTTCGGGGGAGGGTTTTGCAGCAGGTGATACAGGGAGCGCAGAGGGGACAGCCGATAGCGGCGGCTCGTACACGCCCGACGACACGGATTACAACACCTTTAGCGCCGACTGGAAGCTGCTGGCGCTGCAGTCGACCATGCAGGCGCTGGGAAAAATCGAGCAAAAGAAGTCGCTCATCTATTTCAGCAATGGAATCAGCCAGACGGGCACGGATAATCAGTCCGCGTTGCGAGCGGCAACTGCGGCGGCAGTGAAAAACAACGTTTCGATTTATCCCGTTGATATTCGCGGATTGCAGGCTTTCCCTCCGGGAGGAGAAGCGCAAAACGCCAGTTTACACGGGCAGTCCGCTTACAACGGCGCGGCCGTTTTGAACGACCTCAGCGGCAATGCCGCCTCGCAAGAGACGCTTTCGACGCTGGCGGCGGACACCGACGGGAAAGCGTTCTTCGATACGAACGATTTCGGCGGCGTGTTTACGCAAGTGCAGAAGGACAGTTCCGCGTACTACGTGCTTGGCTTCACCAGCACGAACGCGCTGAAGGATGGACATTTTCGGAGGTTGAAGGTGCAGGTGAACCGGGCTGACGTGAAGCTCGAATTCCGTCCGGGATATTATGCCGGGCGAGACTACCAACATTTGAATCGCGCGGATCGTGAGGCGCAACTGCAGGACGAACTCTCGGCGGAGTTGCCGCAGACCGATGTGCCCCTCTACGCGGGAACGGCGTACTTTCGCCAGGATGAATCGCACTATTACTTGGCCGTTTCGCTGGTGGTACCGGGATCGCAAATTCCGTTCGTGCAGGAGAAAGACAAAGACAACGCCACCATCGACATTGTCGGAGAGGTGCGTATCGGCGGACGCGGTAAGGTGCCGGTGGGGCAGCTTCGCGATACGGTGAAACTGGCGCTGGACAGCACGCAGCAGGTGCGGCGGAAGAATGTGCAGTACAACACGGGGTTTGTGCTTGCGCCAGGAAGTTATCACTTGAAATTCATCGTGCGCGAGAATCAGACCGGGCACATGGGATCGTTTGAAACAGACGTGCAAATCCCGGATTTGCGCAAGATGCCGCTGCGGATGAGTTCGGTGGTGCTCAGCAGTTTGCGGGCAGCGGTTACGAATGCTCCGAAGAAGAAGGTTGTGAATCCCTTGATTCAGGACCAGACGCAGCTGGTGCCGAATGTGACGCATGTGTTTACACGCGACCAGCATTTGTATTTGCAGTACGAGATCTACGATGCGGCGCGCGGGAAGGTTCGATTTTCGGCGGCCACGACGCCAGGCGGCCAGGCGACGCGGGCTTCCGAGACACCACAGCCTGGGGAGACGCGCGAGTCGATTCACGTTTTGACGAGCATTGAGTTTTTGCAGGGCAACCTGAAGGTCTACGAGTCAAAGCAAGTGGCCGCGACCGAATTTACGGCTCCGGATCGGAAAGCGGTGGTTTTTCAAATCGATCTGCCATTGCAATCGCTTAAGCCGGGCCTTTATGTTTGCCAGGTGAATGTGATTGATGATGTCGCGGGGAACTTTGCGTTTCCGCGATGGCCGATCTTGATTAAGGATGCCGCTCCGGCTGCTGCTCCTCTGACGCAGTCTTCCTCCAGTTCCGGGGAATGACCTGGTTGCCGCGCCGTCCAGAGAGTTTCTGACCGCACAGAGTCTGTGCTACGCAAGGCCGAGGGCCTCATCGGGTTTGTGGTCCGTACGACGCGCCTCCTCCGCGGTTTTGGAGTGGTGATTCTACGGGGCTTGTAACTAGAGGGTGTTCCTTTTCGTAGCTCAAAACCTAAACCAAAATGGGCGCACCTTTTATAATGCGTTGAAAACCTCTCGGGCATTTGCCTGTCAGTTGTCACCTCCAGCCAAGTCCCCCAGCGGGTCCTTGAGAGTGATGACAATGGGTTTCTCCGAATCGCTGCGGAGGATCAGCACCAGATCGTCTGCGTTCTTGATTTCGACGTGAAACTCGCCAAATTCGTTTGTCAACTCGTGAACAGGATTCCCCCACCGATTAGAGATTGTGACGTGCAAGCCGCGGGCGAAAATTTCCGGGCGGCCCGTATCCAACACCTGCCCAGTCACGACCACGCGGTCGCGGCCGGGCTTCGCTTCAATCTGCAGATCAATCTGGAACAGAGCCGCACGATAGAGCACGTGTCTGATCCCTGCGTAGGCTGCACGCGCGCCTGAAAAAACTGGCTGCAAGAAGCTGTCGAACAGCACCTCGATGATTCTGCTTTTCTCGTTTCGACTGCCCGCCCATTTTGTCGGACCAAACATGTCGGAAGCCTCGCGAACGGCTTGCTCTGGTGGCTGATTGGCCGACTCTGCTGTGGCAAAACTTCGTACCGTTCGCCGTAGGGCCACATCCTTCGCACCCTTTTCGCAGCCAATCACCAGGTGCTTTTGGATTGTCTCCATCTGCTCTGGAGAAGTTGCTCGATTGACAAAATCAACCCGTTCCTCTGCCATGAAATGCTTCATCGCCATCCCCCTTTGCAATTCGCTCAACTTCCGCTCCCCAGCGGATGGGTGCGCCTTTCGCCACCCGGAAAAAAGGGGAAGCCATGCCGTAGAAAATATAGGAGGCCAGGGAATCAAATAAGTCCTTGTGTTTCAGGCAGTTTGCCGACAAGGACGAATGGAGCCCAAAAGTAGGGATGAGGAGCTTCTTCGCGCAATTGATTCATAGCTGCTTGCAACGATCCGGCCATGTCCTCGGTTTCGATATAGCGCTTGTAGAACGCATGCATGAGTTTCGCAGTACTTTGATCATGAACGTCCCACAAAGAAAGGAGTAGGGAAGTTGCGCCCGCACAGAACAAACCACGCTGCAGCCCTAGCAGTTCATCACCCTGTGCTACGAAGTTCATCCCTGTGGCGCATCCGCTGAGAGTCACAAGCTTCGAAGGGAGGCGCATCTGGTATAGATCGTGGAGATTCAAGTATCCATCTCCCAGGCGAATGCCTGAAAACATCGGGTTGTCCTGCCGGTAGCTGCCATGTGTGGCGATATGCAGAAGACCGCTCTCCGCGCCCTTTTCCTTCAGCTTACCCGTGGTGGCCTGCTCTCCGACGAGCAGTTCAGGATGCGGAAGCAAGAGGGCCACAGACTCCACCTCGCTCAGAATGTGCGGGGCCCGCTCGTCGGGGATACCCATGACCAACGAAATGGGTTGTTCACTTTGCGCCTTTTCCTGGCAGAGAGTGAATACGGTCGCGCTTGGCGCGTATGAGATGGTGTAGGCTTCGCACAGATACTGGTCTTCATTTCGCAGAGCGTGGAAGGGAAGGAAGTGCAGGGCACCGTGTGGCACGAAAATCAGGTGTTTGGTGTCGATGTGTTTGCGGAGTGGAGCAAAGAGCTCGTCGCAGAGTGATTTCAAATGGGCCTGGGTGGCACCCAGCAAGGGCCGTTCGAAACGCTGTGTGTATGCGACTCCCATTCGGAATTTTGAAATCTGAAACCGCAAAAGCTGCAGAAAATGCATTATTCGAGACACCACGCCGACTGGAACAATCTCTGTCTTGTTTTTCTTGACGACTGCCGCGATCAGCTGATCGCCAGTCGAATAGTATTCAATCAGCGTCGTGTCTACCGGCAGATTGCGCTGCAATCGCTGCAACGAAAAATCCGCGGGGGCTTCCAGAGTGGCATTCTCACGGTCGTGTGGTGGAAGTTCGCGTAGGGTTCGCAGCAATTCGTTTTCGTGGGATACTGCTTTTTCCCGCAATCCTCGAGTCCGTTTGTGAGCGTTTTCCCCGGGGAGCAACTGCTCGAGTTCAATCCGGTGGTAATACCAGTTTAGCTCTTTCCGCAAATCCCGAATCCGCCGCACAAGATCACTTTGACGTTCTTCGCCCAAGGGCAGGTTCTGGCCGCTTTGAAGAATCGTTTCCGTCATGCTTCGTGATTTTGCCGCTTCGATCCAGCTAAACACCTCCGCGGTTGAGGTCTCGCCGTCGCCGCCTGTCAAATGCAGTTCCACCAGCGCCTCGTACGCTTGCAACCGGTTCTTTATAAATGAAATCTTCAACTCTTCGGAATGCAAGCGGCTCCGCACCATCTCGAGGGATTTACAGGCTTCGCGGTAGGTATCGAGGGCCGTCTTCCGTTCGCCTCGGATGTGGGCAATCTGGCCGCGCAGCAAATGTGCTTGATAGAAGAACACGGGTGCCTGGAGAAGGTCGAGTTTCGACATAGCCGCTTCAGTCTCTGTTTGCGCGATGGCAAGTTCACCGAACTGCAACGCGATGCGGCCCAGTAGCATGTGTGCGAGAGCCGCTTTGCCCGAAAGCATGGTCTGATCGAAAAACGCCGCCGCGGCAGTGCAGAGCTTCCTCGCGTCCAAATACTGGCCTTCGTGGAACAGGAGAAGTCCTTGATACAAATCGAGCAGCCAAGGCCAGACAAGATTCTTCTCTTTCTCAAACATTTCGCGGGCCCTCGCAAACCGCTCGAGGGATTGCACAGTTTTTCCCTGTTGCCCGCACGCGATAGCCTCGTTGGCCAGACTTTTAGCTGCCTCGTAGCCCATGCCGAGCTTTTCGAAGCGCAGAAAGGCTTCGCGGGCCATTTGCCGGGCTTCCTCACTCAGGGTCAGCTCGAGATAAATCTCCGACAGGTCCATGTAGCAGAGTGCCACGTGATACGCATCGCCGCTTAGCTCGCAAGCCCGGCGGGTGGCGTAGAGCATCTCAATAGCACGGCTGTACTCGCCCCGGAAGTAGTACAGGTAGGCGATGTTGTAATCAGCCTGGTCGCGCAGGAGGGGCATGCCGTATCGCTCGCTCAGATTTCGCGCCTTCTGATAACAATCCAGCGACCTGGGAAAATCATTCAAGCTGATCAGGCACATCGCCATGTTGTGGAGGCTAATGGCGGCTCTTTCCCATTGCCCGTGTTCGGAAAGAGTTTGGTAGGCCCGTTCGTAGTGAGCGAGGGCTTCCTCAAAGCGGTCTTGGCGATGAAAGATGTTGCCCACGTTGTTTTCCAGGCCCGCAATGCGCAGGGTTTGCCCAAGCTCCTTAAAGCTCTCCCTTGCCTGGTCGGCTGCCTTAAAGGCGCGCTCGTATTCGCCAACCAGAATCAACGGTTGGATAGAGCTGCTCTGTGTGCGGGCCGCCTGCAGTCGCTCCCCTAACTCTTCGAATATTCGGAAGGCTCTCTCGTGGTGTGCAATTGCTGCGCGATTTTCCCCGCAGGCGTAAAGGGCGTTTGCTTTGGCCCTCAAGGCCAGAGCCAAGTCTTGCTTGCGCCGCAATTTTTGTGCAATCAAGAGAGCCGCTTCGGCCAAGCGCATTGCCTCTGCCGTGTTTACGCGGATTTTTTCGACGACGAGGTCAGCGAGTTGTTTGACAGACTCTGAACGAAGCAGAGCCTTGTGCCGAGACAGAAAGTGTTGCCGCACAGCACGGCTCTCAAGGCTGCTCAATTCAAATAGCAGTTCACTGTGGGATGTCTCTTTGTCACCAGCTCGCATCATCGAAATCCCAGTTCGGCAAGTCGCCAACGCAGATGCTCGGAGCACTTCTGCCGTGTGAAGCCGACCGATCCCGGCTGCCGGTCTGAATCGGCTGTGACTTCCGCCGAGGGCTGGGGTAGGGTCTCAAGAAACAGCATCTCCATCAAGCGGCGGTATAGTGGGGTGAGTCCGACGAAAGCTTCGTTTGGCATCTGTTCTTCCTGCGTTTGTTGCAAAAGGTCTTCCACGATAGCGGGCCTCTCCGGTCCGGGCAAATCAGATTGGGCGTCTCGGCTCACCAGCAGCAGCTGCTGCCGCTGCCGCCTCCCGGGTTAGTATTGCTGGCCGGTCCACCAATCTAACCATTTCGGATGAGCCGGCTTCCGTCCAGAAGCGAACGCGCGTGGCCCAATGAGCGCGGCGGCCGTGGAACCGTGTTGTTGACCCAGCGCGAATTCGACCAAGAGAAATACTGTTTGCATGAGCCTTTCAGTCAAGTGGCGCATCACGACGCCTCGGGCGGCCGCTGCGTAACACTTATTCCCATGGAGGCATTTGCCATCTGGCGAGTAACGAAATGCTTTGGGCTATGAAACACTCCTTCAGCATTGCCAAACTCTACAATCTGGCCCTGTTCCATGACTGCAATCTCATCTGCCAGATGCACCGCCATCCTGAAATCGTGTGTGATGAACAAGTAGGTGAATCCTAGGGAAGCCTGTAGCTCAAGGAGCAGGTTTGCGACCTGCGCCTGTATGGAACAATCCAGCGCGGAGAGGGCCTCATCCAGAATCAGCAATTTCGGATCTAGCGCCAAAGCACGCGCAATCGCCAGTCTCTGTTTCTGCCCGCCACTGAGTTCCTCAGGTCTTCGCAATATCTTTGCCATCGGTAAACCTACGCGGCCGAGCAGTTCACGGGCTTTCTCGCCCTTTTCTCGCTTACTAAGTCGACGTTGAACATCCAAGGGTTCGGTCACTATGTCCAGAACGGTCAGTCTCGGATTCAAGGAACTCGCGGGGTTCTGAAACACCAATTGGATTTGCGGGCGAACTGACTGCAATTGGTTTTTCTTGAGGCCTGTGATCTCACGACCCTCAAAACGGATGCTCCCCGAAGTAGGACTTTCCAGGCATGCAATACAACGTGCCAGCGTACTTTTTCCCGAACCCGACCCACCTACCAGAGCCAATGTAGTTTTCGGATAAATCGCGAAGGAAACTCCTGCCAGCGCAGTCACTCTGTTACTTTTGCCAGCACGCAAGAGACTTCCCCTTTCATAGCGCTTCTCCAAATTTTCTACTCTGAGCAGTGGCTCCATGGTCTCTCACGCACAGTCGACTCTACCACCCTACTTGACGCATGAAACCTACGTTAGGCTGACAGTCCGTGTCGATAGTGCCCCCGCAATCTTTGATGTCTCGGGGGCGCGATAGGTTCGCATGCGCAGATCAGCGCAGCAGTCCTATCTTAGCCTTCAGCAGTCAACAGCCATAGATACGGCTTGCCTTGACCGGTCTTCTGTCTCCGCATGCCTAATCCTCTCCACGGCTGATTCTCTTTCATTTGGCCGGTACAAAATTCGGCTGTGACCTCAGTCGCCTGCCTCAAAGCTCAGTCAGAAAACAGTCATTCAGCAGAGACCTAAGTTTGGACTCTGTAAGGGTTATGCTGAGTTTACCGGAGCCTTAATTAAGGTTTCTTCTCGATTGGCAACGAACAACTCTAGAGCCGACAATCGGCTCGAGCTGCACAGCTGCAGCAAGTGGCCCACCAGCCCCGAGCCTCAGAGATCTGCCATCGATAGCGCAGCGCAATATGGCCGTCGCCACAGGACTCAACGGAAGAATGGAAAAGCGTCTCCCTATCGCTGTTGTTGTGCATCTTGCCAAGGTCCAAGATCATCCTGTCAAAGCGGCCGAGTTGACCTACACCGAAAACGTCAGTGCCCATGGGGCTTGCGTGATTTCCGAGCGAGCTTGGGAACCTGGCGAATCGGCAGAAGTCACGTCCTTTCAAGAACAGGTTGCGCTTCGCGGGAAAGTCGTTCATTGCCGCAAAGGCGGCGACGACCGATATGTTGTCGGATTAGCCTTCCGAGGATGCGAAATCACCTGGAGGACTTATCGCAACTACGCTTCGAGTTGAATCCAACCGGTCACCGCAGCTCGCGATTCTTTGCAATGGCAGTCGTAAAGCTCTGGACTAGCGGTTCGCTGTTCCGCTCTCGGTAACCCACCTCGGCCGCGTGTACAGCGCTCCTTTGCAGTGGTAAATCTTCTAGGCTGGCCAAACCTGCCGGGAGCGAGAGGGGTTGTGCTTTTGAGTTTCCTTGAGATCGTCGCTGGTTTCGCCGCAGGCTGGTGTCAGGTCATTACCCTAATCCTTTATCCGACGCTTACCCGCTATCTTTTTCTCCTGTCACCGTCCTTAATGAGCGCGAAGAACGGCACTGGCTTCCTCACGGCTTGATTCCGACCGACATTCCTCCCCGGGATCTGAGGAGGCCGGTCCGCCAGGCGATGTCACCAGACAAGCAACGTGCAGTTGGGAGCGGGCTGGGGGAAACGTATATGTGGGAGTTCAGTACGTTGCGAGATTTTAGGAGCAGGATTTTGAGTCGGGGGAACCAAACAAAGATGGAAGCGGGGTTGCCAAGTCGCCCTAGGACAAAGAGGAGTACCGCAATGCATGGCCGAGCTTGGCTGGCAGGTATGTTGCTGGCCCTACTGTGGGCCGCGCCCGCCAGAGCGCAGAATGGGGTCATAGTACGCACGACGCTCGGGGTCCCAGCACTCCAGTTATTGTGTCAAGTGCAAAACTGCGCGGTAGTTGGCGCCCTCGACGGAGCACTCAACCAGGTGTTTTTATTGACCACGCCGTTGAATCCTCAAACTCTTGTGAATACCCTGATTCTACTTCCGGGCATCGTGAACGCCGAGGTGGATCAGGTACTCAGCCTGATTGGCGCCGTGAATCTGGTTCCTTCGCCCATCCCTACCGCCCTGATGTCGGACAGAACGCTGGTCCCCTACCCTGCCAATACAGGGACTATGGTGTGGAACAGTTACGCGACGCAACCAGCGGCCGGGGTCGTGGAGGTCCAGAACGCGCAAAGTCAGTTCCATGTAACAGGGACCGGCATTGTCGCGGACATTGATACCGGCGTCGATCCGAATCACCAGGCGCTTCAGGGCGTTTTGTTACCGGGTTACGATTTCACGCGCAATCAAGCGGGCGGTTCGGAGATGACGGATCTGTCTCCAACTTTCACACAACCGACCCCTTGCGACTCTACAACATGCCCTGCTCCCGTCCAGGTCAATCAATCGAGCGCCGCGATCTTGGACCAATCCTCAGCGGCCATTTTGGACACCAATACGCAATACGCAGCCTTCGGCCACGGGACGATGGTCATGGGCGTGATCCATCTGGTGGCACCGACCGCGCAACTATTGCCGCTTAAGGCCTTCAAATCGGACGGTACCGCCGATCTCTCCAACATCCTTCGCGCCATTTACTACGCTGCGCAAAACAACGCCAGCGTAATCAACATGAGTTTTGACACCAAGACGGCCTCGACAGAACTCAAAAATGCCCTTGACTACGCCAACCAGCTCGGCCTGGTATCAGTGGCGTCCGCGGGAAATGACGGAATGCAGGAAACTGTTTACCCCGCGGCCTTACAGAATGATGTCATGGGAGTCGCTTCGGTAGGCTCGACCGCCGCCAGCGATGGCACCCGGTCGACGTTCTCCAATTTTGGCGATGCGATCGTGTGGGTAGCCGCACCGGGGGAAGAGATTGTCACTACGTATCCTTTCAACACGTATGCTTCGGGATGGGGAACTTCGTTCAGCGCGCCCTTTGTCTCCGGCGCTGCGGCGCTTGCGCGGAGCTTGAAGACCGCGATTACTGAGTCTGAGGCGGCGGCCGCAGTGGCGCAGGCGGCTCCGCTTGGTGCTCCCGGCATGGGCCACGGACGGCTTGACTTAGTACCTGCACTCCAGTCCCTGTCAGGCGGGATCGGGTCGCCCGACTTTACGGTTGCGGCCGCGCCAGCGATCGCCACAGTTTCAGCGGGAGGCTCGGCAATCTACACCGTCACTGCGTCTCCAGCGAACGGTTTCTCGCAGACCGTAACTTGGAATTGTACAGGCGCCCCTATGGGAGCAGCATGTTCCGTCTCGCCTGCGACAGTCACCCTCGACGGCGCTCATTCGGCGACGGCCACTGTGACGTTGACGACGATGGCCAGAGCGTGGTCGCCGCCTCTGCCCCCGCCACAATCATGGCCGCCAATTTTGCCTTGGCTATCCGTAATGGCATGCTTCGCGTTTCTTGTGGTGTTTTTCCTATGTTCTGCGCTGCGCTATACTCCTCGGGAATGGTCCGACGTCGCAGCGACAGCCCTGCTGCTCACCGTTTCCCTCTGCGCCTATGCCTGCGGCGGCGGGTACGGTGGGGGACAACCGTCAATCACTCTGTCTTCGATAATGCTTAACCCGACTAGCGTCATCGGTGGTGCTTCTTCCACAGGCACAGTGACTCTCAGCGTAGCAGCCCCCAGCGGGGGAGCAGTCGTTTCTCTCTCTAGTAGCGCATCCGCGGCTACGGTCCCAACCAGTGTTGCGGTTGCTGCAGGAGCGACGAACGCGGCGTTTACAGTGAACACCAGTGCCGTGACCGCATCGACTTCTGTAACCATCACCGCGTCTTATGCTGGATCTCGCCAAACTGGTGCCCTCAACGTGACTCCTTCAGGAACACCCACAGGTACGTACACGCTCACGATCACTGGCGGTTCGGGCAATCTCAGTCACTCCGCCACGGTCCAAGTCACTGTGGACTAGGAAGTCTGCGGGTGACCAGCCTCTTCCAATTCAATCAGGCTTGAGAGCTTTCTATGAACTCGATGAGGTGTCCAATTTTGGCGCTCTGGGTCAAAGCAGAGGACCATTTTTGGGTACCCGAACTTGTAAATTCTTCCCGTCGTGCTACCAACTCGAAGCGGCGACCTGTCGGCCAAGATTCTCTATCTCTAGTTGTTTCAAGTGGATTCATCACCTTCTGGACTGGTACGTGGTTTGCATAAACCTCATACGACGTGGGATGACCAATTGAGGTGATTCATGGGAAAAAATACTAGCGCGATCGAATCTGCCTCCCGAGTCCAGGCTCCCCCGGAAAAGCCCTTTCTAAGCTGTTTCGGAACACACCGGATTCCGCTTCTACAGAAAAACAGGGCACTTCAACCGCTCTGTTACGAGGATCATCTTGAAATGAGGCTTACCCAAGTTCGGCTGCAAACCGGGAGTGAGCCAGCGCAGACTCTGGTGTGTGCCTGTCCGGAGCCCGATTGCTTCGTCTAGTACAATAGCTCGCGCGGATACTTCCGCGTCACGGACAATGGGAATGGGATCGACCGAGACATGATGCCTGAGGTCTGGTGTTCGCAAGATGGATTGCTTATGTATCTAGCTGGAGTTCTGCGGGCACCGAGAAGCTTCCGGCTATGGAGATGCCCCAGATGCAATTCGAGCCGCAGAAATAATGACGACCTTTCGCAAAATCCCGCGGCCTGAAACAACTCCGACCATCAAACGAAA
>Ga0210384_10004202_pt1 | contig 16197 bp, 14 predicted proteins | sample IncBWH2MmetaG_FD_160574 | JGI IMG/M metagenome (GOLD analysis project Ga0210384, IMG submission 160574) | Forest soil microbial communities from Barre Woods Harvard Forest LTER site, Petersham, Massachusetts, United States - Inc-BW-H-2-M | ecosystem: Environmental > Terrestrial > Soil >...
GATACTTGTATCGTGGCGAGATCAAAGCCATGTGGGCGCGAGCGTCACGCTCGTGCGGGGCATCGATTATGGCGTCAGGGAGATTGAGAATGCAGGAATGAAAGACGCACGAGCGGGGCGCTCGCGCCTACATTGAACCCGCGTATAATTTCCGTTCTGTTCGTCAGGAGAATCCATGACTCTTTCAGGCCGGGTTGCGCTGGTGACGGGAGCGTCGCAAGGCATCGGCCGAGCTTGCGCCTTGAAACTGGCCCAGTCCGGGGCAACCGTCGCCCTGGCGGCGCGCGGCCAGGAAAAACTTCAGACGCTGGCGGATGAAATCACCGCCGCAGGAGGCAAGGCCACAGCGTTTCCTTTGGACGTCGGAGACGAAGAGCAAATAAAATCCATGTTTAAGGCGGCAATCGTCCAGCTCGGCAAGATTGATATCCTGGTGAACAACGCGGGCATCACCCGCGACCAACTCGTCATGCGCATGAAGAAGGCTGACTGGGACGCCGTTCTCAACACCAATCTGACCTCGGCCTATCTCTGCACCCAGCAGGCAATCGGGTCGATGCTTAAGCAACGCTGGGGGAGGATCATCAACATCACCTCGATTTTTGGGCAGACGGGACAAGCCGGACAAGCCAACTACGCGGCGTCAAAGGCGGGACTGATCGGCCTGACCATGGCCATTGCCCGCGAAGTCAGTACGCGCAACATCACCTGCAACGCCGTGGCTCCCGGCTTTATCGAAACTGCCATGACCTCGGGACTGGGCGACGACTTCAAGCAGAATGCGGTGAAGATGATCCCGCTCGGGCGCGTGGGTACGCCCGAGGACGTCGCGAACGCAGTGGTGTTTCTGGCCTCTGAGGAAGCTTCGTATATTACCGGGCACGTGCTGAACGTGAACGGCGGCATGCTGATGGGTTAGACGCAAGGAATGACACCGTGGGGAACCCCAGACTTATCATGACGCAGGTGGAATCGCCTGCCCAGATTGAACAGGCGCGTGAACTTTTTCTCGAGTACGCCCAATCGCTCGGCTTCAGTCTGTGTTTTCAAAGTTTCGACCAGGAACTCGCCGGCCTGCCTGGGGATTACGCTCCGCCCGACGGACGGCTTCTGCTGGCTCAGTATCGAGACCAGTTAGCTGGTTGCGTCGCGCTGCACTCATTGGGATCAGGGATCTGCGAGATGAAGAGACTTTATCTGCGTCCGCAGTTTCGGGGAAAGGGGTTGGGACGGGCGCTGGCCGAAAGGGTGATTGCCGAAGCTCGCGTTATGGGGTGCCGGAAGATGCGCCTCGATACCGTCGAACCGGTGATGCCGAATGCAGTGGCCATGTATCGGCGTCTGGGATTCAAAGAGATCGAACCTTATCGTCACAATCCGATTGCCGGAGCGTTGTACATGGAACTAGAGGTGTAACCGTTCGTGTTCTTACCTCCATCACCGGTTGTGGTGCAACGAAATTCCTCTTGCCAGAAGGTACTACTCTGGTTACTATGCAGCACATCCACGGGGGGTCTGTTTTGGTTGCTTTTTCTATGAACATCGGTGAGACCATCCGGAACTATCGACTGCAAAGAGGCATGTCCCAGGGAGACATCGAAAAACGTACCGGGCTGCTGCGCTGCTACCTCTCGCGAGTGGAAAACGGACACACCATCCCCTCGCTCGATACCCTGGCCAAAATTGCCGGTGCCATGGAAATCGCTCTGTCGCAGTTCTTCTCCGAATCCGGACACACCAACGGCTCGAAAAATCTTCCCCAACTCTCCGACGACGAAGTCCGCTTCCTGAGCCAGATTCGCCGCTACGCCGTCAGCCTGAACGACAGCGACCGCAAGCTGGTGCTGGCGATGGTTAAGAAGATGGCTACGAAGTGAAACTAGCTTTTAGCTCTTAGCCTTTAGGCCTTTAGCTCTTAGCGTCGAACCCTCAGATACTCATTCGGCCCCCATAGCTAATGGCTAAGAGCTGTTTTTGGGTACTTTCGTTCCATCCCCAATGTGTCCAATGGGAATCTCGTCCGGGTGGCGGGTAACCTCTAGACTGTCGGCTGGAGATCTCCGGGTGACCATCGACGAAGAACTGACCGTCCTCGACTCGCAGTTGCGCCGGCTGAAGATCGAGTACGAAATTTATTTCAGCAATCCGACCAAGCGCCCTCCTACGGATATTGAATGGAAGGTGCTCTCACTGCTACGCAAATTCAGTGACGGCAACCGTATGAGCTTTTCGCAGCGCTTCCGCTACAACGAAGTCGCGCAACGCTATGCCATCTACAGCGACCTGTGGCGCAAGAAGAACCGCATCCGTGAAGAAGGCTACCGCCGTCCCCAGGATGCGCTTTTGTCAGTGCAGGGCGTGCGGGTTGAGGAACATGTACCGGAGCACAAGGTCTACGGAGTTGGACATTCCGCTCAGGCCAGTGCGGCTGCGGCCGCAACCCCGAGTGAAGAGAAGAAGCCCTTCAGCGTGCTGTGCGCCGATGCACGCTCAGAACGCGATCAGGTGCAAAGACTCTACCAGGCGCTGACGGATGCCAAGAAGAGATCGGGAGAGGCCGTTTCCGGCAATCTCGACAGTTTTACCTCGTTCGTGCAGAAGAAAACCGAACAGATTCGCAAGCAGTACGGCTGCGAGGCAGTGGAATACACGGTTGAAACGCAGGGCGGGCAAGTGAAACTGAAAGCCAAAGCGAAGACTTAGTTCGTCAGTCGTCGGTCCTCAGTCATCCGCGCTGCCAGAATATTTCCTGCCTCGTTGGCCGCGGGTTCGCGAGAGCCTCTCGCACGAAATGCCTAGCCTTTTCTGGCTGACGACTGAAGACTGACGACCGACGACTGCTGCTGTTAGAATTTCCTCCTGCCGTTCCCAGGCACATTCCCATTCACTCGAGGTCTGCCATGTCCGCGACCCAGACGAAAATCCAGCGTGCCATTCTCAGCGTGACTGACAAGACGGGATTGGTGGAGTTTGCCCGCAAACTCGCGGCTATGGGTGTGGAACTTATCTCGACCGGTGGTACGGCCAAGTTATTGCGTGATTCCAGTATTGCCGTAAAAGACATTTCCGAGCTTACCGGCTTTCCCGAGATGCTCGATGGCCGGGTGAAGACACTTCATCCCAAGGTGCACGGAGGCATCCTGCACCGGCGCGAGGTCGCTTCGCACCGCAGCGCCGTCGCTGAGCACGGCATTGCACCGATTGACATGGTGGTGGTCAACCTCTACGCCTTCGAAAAGACTGCGGCCAAACCTGGCGTGCCCTTTGAAGATCTCATCGAGAACATTGATATTGGGGGCCCGTCGATGATCCGCTCCGCCGCCAAGAATTTTCAGGACGTGGCCGTCGTCACCTCGCCCGGTGACTACGATGCGATTGCCGAGGAGATGGCGGGTTCGGGCGGCGCCCTCTCCGCTGCCACCAAGTGGCGCCTGGCGCAGAAAGCCTTCTCTACCACTGCCGCCTATGACTCGGCCATCGCGTCTACCCTGGAGCGGGTCAGCTCAAACGGGCACTTCGAGTTTCATCCCGAGGCGAGCTTTCCTCAGCATCTCCGCCTGTCTTTCGGCAAGGTGATGGATCTGCGGTACGGCGAGAACCCGCACCAGAAGGCCGCGATGTATAGCGACGGGTCGGGGAGTGGCGTAGCCAATGGCCGCCAGATTCAGGGTAAGGAACTCTCCTACAACAACATCGTCGACTTGCAGGCAGCCTGGGACCTGGCACAGGAATTCGACCAGACCGTCTGTGCCATCATCAAGCACACTAACCCCTGCGGCACTGCAACCGGCAAGGCCCTCGTTGAGGCCTACAAGAAAGCTCTGGAATGCGATCCGGTGTCGGCGTTCGGGGGCGTGATTGGAGTGAATCGTGTGGTGGATGGCGAGGCTGCCGAAGAAATGGCCAAGCTTTTTCTCGAGGTTATCGCAGCCCCGGGGTTCGACGAAGCCGCCAAGGCCAAGTTCGCCGGCAAGAAAAATTTGCGCTTGGTAGAGATCAACAATGCTCCGCAAAAGTGGGTGCTGAAAAATGTTTCCGGCGGAATTTTAGTGCAGGACGCCGACACTCGCGTCCTCCTGGAATCCGATCTCAAGGTCGTCACCAAACGACAACCTACGCCCGAAGAAAAGCGGGCTCTGCTGTTTGCCTGGAAGGTGGCCAAGCACGTGAAGTCGAATGCCATCCTGTACGCCCGCGACGGACAAACTGTAGGCGTCGGCGCAGGTCAGATGAGCCGTGTGGATTCCTGCAAGATCGGCGCCATGAAGGCTGTCCTGCCGCTGCAGGGAACGGTGGCTGCATCCGATGCATTTTTCCCCTTCCCCGATGGGGTTGAGGAGATCGCCAAGGTTGGCGCCACCGCCATCATTCAGCCCGGCGGGTCGGTTCGCGATCAGGAAGTCATTGAAGCCGCGGACCGGTTGGGGCTGGCTATGATTTTCACAGGAGTAAGGCACTTCAGGCACTAGTCTGTCATCCTGAGCGCCGGAGTCGAAGGACCCCTATGAGCTGCGGCCGTTTCATCTGCGGATTTTCCGTAGCGCAGCTGTCAAGCTTATAGGGGTCCTTCGACTGCGTAGGGGCTTCGTTGCGCGAAGCCCCTACTCCGCTCAGGATGACAAAACAATTCTTTACATTCCTGTCGAATTGGAAGATGTCAATCCTGTTAGTCCCTGTACTTCCGATCATTACCTCCCCGGTTCCGAGAACTCCTTTTCCCCCGCCTCTCACCAGCACGGTTTACAATAATCTAGAGCACCCGCCAGCAGCGGTTCGGCATCCAATCGCTATGGTTCAGGGAAGCCGAAGGTTATCGATGAAAAGTATTTACTGCACTCTTATTTTGCTGCTGGTCATCCCTGCTGTTTCCGCGGCGCAACCCCCGGCCGCGGATTCCAAACCGGCCACTACGCCTGCGCCCCGCAAGCTCGATAAGGCTGCGGCTTACTACCACTACACCCTGGCGCACATGTATGAAGAGCAGGTGGCGGTGTATGGCCGCAGTGAGTTGGCCAATAAGGCGATTGAGGAGTATCGGCTGGCGATTGACGCCGATCCTACTTCCGAGTACCTGACTTCCGCGCTGGCCGAACTCTACGCCAAGACCGGCCGCATTCGGGATGCCGTCCTGGAGGCGCAGGACATTCTGAAGCGCGATCCCAACAACCTGGAAGCGCATAAGCTGCTGGGGCGCATTTATCTGCGTTCGCTGGGCGACGTGCAGGCCGGACAAGGCTCGCAGAACGTTCTCAAGCTGGCCATCGAGCAGTACGAACAGATTATCAAGATCGAACCCGACAACGTGGACGACCACCTTCTACTGGGACGTCTCTACCGTCTGAACAACGATCTGCAGAAGGCGGAAGACCAGTTCAAGACCGCAGTCAAACTGGAACCCGGCTCAGAAGAAGCCGTTACCACACTGGCCTACCTCTATAACGAAGAAGGCGACACCGCCCGGGCCGGCGAAGTGTTGAGTTCCATTCCGGACGCGGCGCGCTCCGCCAAGCTCTACTCGGCGCTCGGCTATACCTACGAACAACAGAAGCAGTACAAGAATTCGATCGCCGCCTATAAGAAAGCGATCGAACTCGACCGGGACAATCTGGACGCGATTCGCGGCCTGGCCCAGAACCTGATGAACGACGGCCAGACCGATGCTGCTCTCGAGCAGTACAAGATCATCGCGGATGCGAATCCCGAGGATGCGCAGACCTACTTGCGCATGGCGGAGATCTACCGCAAGAGCGGCAGGTTCGACCAGGCGTTAGAAGCCTTGAAGAAGGCCGGGTCGATGGTGCAGGACTCGATCGAAGTGCCCTACAACATGGCCGCCGTCTATCAGGCTCAGGGCCGCTACGACGAAGCGATCCAGGTGCTGCAGGACCTGCTCAAGAAGACCGAGAAGGCGGACAACAGCTACACCCAGCCCGAGAAGAACAACCGGTCAGTGTTCCTGGAGCGTCTGGGAACGATTTATCGCGACAACAAGAACGACACCCAAGCCGTAGAGACTTTCAGGAAGATGGTGGCGCTGGGCGACGACAACGCCGAGCGTGGTTACCAGCAAGTCATCGACACTTACCGTGAAGGCAAACAGTGGCAGCAGGCCACGGACACGGCCAAGGAAGCGGTTCAGAAGCTGCCCAACAATCGCAGCCTGAAGATGGTGTATGCGGCGCAGCTCTCCGACATGGGTCAGCCGGATGCCGGATTGGCGCAAGTCAAGGCCCTGCTGAAGGGCACTCCCGAAGATCGTGACGTTTACATCACGCTGTCCCAGATGTACAGCCGCCTCAAGCGCTGGCCGGAAGCTGAAGAAGCTCTGGACAAGGCGGAACAACTCTCGACCAAGGATGAAGACAAACAATACGTCTACTTCCTGCGGGGCTCGACCTTTGAACGCCAGAAGAAGTATGAGCCGGCAGAAGATATGTTCCGCAGAGTGCTGGCAGGGGATCCTCAGAACGCGACTGCACTGAATTATCTGGGCTACATGCTGGCGGACCGTGGGATCAAGCTGGACGAGGCCCTCGGTCTCATCAAGAAAGCGGTAGATCTTGATCCGGCCAACGGTGCCTATCTCGATTCGCTGGGCTGGGCCTACTTCAAGCTGGGCAAATACGAGTCCGCCGAAGACACCCTGATCAAAGCTTCGCAACGCATCGGGACCGATCCCACGGTGCAAGACCATTTGGGTGACCTCTATCAGAAAACCGGACGCCTCAAACTGGCGGCGGCCCACTGGGAGCGAGCGATATCCGAGTGGAACAAGACGGTCGCAGCCGAAGTCGATCAGAATGACGTGGCCCGCGTTCAGAAGAAGCTGGAATCTGCCAAGATGAAACTGGCGAAAGAAGACTCCGAGAACAAGTAATAGTCACCCCGAACCGCGTGGGGACAGCCGCCCTCGGCTGTCCAGGCCGAGCGCAAGCTCGGCTTTCTTTTTGTATTCTGAAGAGTCCTTACCGCGTGACCCACCCTGTCTCTCCAAAAAACGGACAGACGAGGCTGGGGCGGCACCGTAAATCTGGAGAAACCTAAGAATGACTGTCGAAGCGCTCATCCGGCCAGCCACGCCCGATGACATTCCCGAACTGCTGCGTCATCGCCGGGGTATGTACGAAGACATGGGCTACAACGATGTCGAAGCCATGTCCAGGATGGTCGAGACCTGCAGACCATATATGGCCGCTGCGCTGGCCAACGGCACGCTCCACGCGTGGCTGGCGTGTGCGGGAGAGAACGTTGTCGCCGGCGGATTTGTGCTGGTCAGTCCGTGGCCAAGCCATCCTTACGACGGGCACTGCCGCCGCGCCACCATCCTCAATATGTACACCGATCCGCCATTTCGCCGCCAGGGCATTGCCCGCCGACTCATGCAAACCATGATCGACTGGTGCCGGAAAGAGGGGTTCGTGCATGTGACCTTGCATGCCAGCGACAAGGGACGTCCACTCTACGAGAGTCTGGGATTTGAACCTTCGAATGAGATGCGATTGGATTTGCGGACGAAGTAACAAGGCGGAAGAACGCGGCTAAAGCTGTGTGCCCTTAGACGGTGAGGAAGAACAAGTTCCGATGCGCAGGGCAGGATCGAATTCCAAAGTAAAATCCGTGGCTAGTTCGTGCCGCAATACTTTTCGTGCTGCTCGTAAATGAAATTGTCAGTCATGCCCGCGATGTAGTCGCACACCACGCGGGGCAGGGGTTCGAGGCCGGCCTTGTCCTGGTAGGTCTGTGGCAAGCTCTCAGGATGCGCCATCCAGAACTCGAACAACTCGCGAATGACCCGCTCGGCGTCATTCTTTTCCGGATCGAGCGCCGCGCTGAAGTAGAGGTTTTTATAGAGAAACTCCTTGGCGCCGCGTCTTTCTTCTTCTACCTCGGAGCTGAACGTGGCCAGCCGGCGCGGGCAGGCGCGTACATCTTCCAGGTTTCGAACGCCTTCTATCTTGATCTGCTCCTGCAGGTTGCCGATCAAATCGCCCACCATGCGATCCAGAATCCGCTTCACGGCTTCATTAAACTTCAGTTTCTCAGCAACGTTGGGATAAAGCTGCTCGGCCTCACGGAAGAAGCGATCGAAAACCGGAATGCCGGCGCGTATCTGCTCCAGCGTTAATAAGTGGGCTTCGTAGCCGTCATCGAGGTCGGCGGTGTCGTAAGCAATCTCGTCGGCCAGGTCGATCAACTGGGCCTCAAGCGGCGGCCGCTGATCGAGCAAATACTCAGCCAGTTCGGGAAACTGGCTGGCGGCGTAGTCGTGAGAGTGCTTGATGATGCCTTCCCGCACTTCAAACGTCAGGTTCAGGCCGCGAAAACGAGCATAGCGCACCTCAAAATCCTCGACGATGCGCAGCGCATGCAGGTTGTGATCGAAGAAGGATCCATGCTCTCCCATAGCTGCATCCAGAGCTTTTTCGCCGGCATGGCCAAAGGGCGGATGTCCAACGTCGTGCACCAGGGCCAGGGCCTCCACCAGATCCATGTTCAAGTGGAGTTGGGCCGCGATAGTGCGTGCGATCTGCGCGACTTCGATGGTATGAGTGAGGCGATTGCGAAAGTGATCGGAGAATCGGCGCGTGAAAACTTGCGTCTTGGCCTCAAGCCGGCGAAAGGCGCGGGCATGAATAACGCGGTCCCGGTCGCGCTGGAAGTCATTCCGATAGGGATGCTGGGGTTCAGGAATTCGGCGTCCGCGGGATTGCTCGACCCGCACGGCGTAGTCGGCCAGCATGATGGAAGTCTAGCATTCTCGCGGGAAGCCTCACTACGGAGGGCAGTCTGCTCTCAGACGTCATGCTGAGCTTGCGAAGCATCTCGCTTGGGGCGCATATGCCGCCGACCCCACGCCCGTGCCGCCTCGCGCCAGATCCTTCGGGACTGAAGTCCCTCAGGATGACTCCGGAGAGCCTGTTTATTTCTCCCACGTCACCCGATACACAACTCCCGCTGAATCGTCCGTGACGTACAGCGCGCCCTCGGGGCCGACGACGAGACCGACTGGCCGTCCCATCCATAGGCCTTTCTTCGTCTCTCCGGGGCGGAGCCATCCGCTGATGAAGTCTTCCGGCGGGCCTTGCGGTTCACCCTTGTCATTGAACTTTATGCGGACCACTTTGTATCCCGTGGGCACGCTGCGGTTCCAGGATCCGTGAAATGTCACGAATAGACTTCCGCGATATTCCGCGGGGAACATTTCGCCGTTGTAGAACAACAACCCCAACGGCGCCGAGTGCGCCTGCATCTCTACTGCAGGAGCAATGGTCTTAGAGCAATCGTAGTCTTTGCTTTGCGAGCGGTCGGGAACCCGGTTGCCATAGCAATACGGCCAGCCCGCGTTGCCGCCGTTTGGACCCAGGTCGTTGACTTCTTCGGGCGGAAGGCTGTCCCCCAGCCAGTCACGGCCATTGTCAGTGGCCCAGATAGTGTTGGTTCTGGGATTGACCGTCAGCCCGACAGCATTCCTCAGACCGGAGGCAAATGTCCGTGCGCCGCTTCCGTCTTCGTTGTATTCGGTCACCGCGGCGCGGCGCTTGTCGTCTTCCACGCAGACATTGCAGCTCGATCCGGCGGCCAGGTACAGCTTTCCGTTCGCGAAGAGAATCGTGCGGGTCGAATGCCCGCCACCGCTTCCCGGGATGTCAACGATCTTCTGGCCGTTGCTGGCACGCAACTGTCCTTCATCCCAGTCATACCTCCGGACCGCGTTGATCTCGGCGACATAGAGTTTTCCTTGGTGAAAGGCGATGCCATGCGGAGCGTTCAGACCAGAGAGCACGGACACAGTCCGCGTAGCGTGTCCGGTGTGTTTGGTATCGGGCAACGCCAGCACGGTGCCGTCGCTCATTTCTGTGACCAGCAGCACGCCGCCCGGGCTGAATGCCATCTGCCGGGCATGAGGGGCCTGGGCGAAGACAGAAATACGGAAGCCGGGGGGCAGCCTGAGACGGCTCAAATCCAGCTTTTCGACGCGGGTGCAGGAGAGCAAAAGCAAACAAAATGCCACGGAAACCAGGGTTCGCCAGCAGGTGACCGGTCGTTCAGAGGCATGGGGAACGTATTTAACCGGCGCCGCTGTGGTTACTGGACTTAACGCAAATTTTTGCAGCCGTTGGCACACGCAGTTTTTATATCAGAATCGCCAAAATTACCCGGCCCGGTGCTTTTTCGCTTACGCCTTCCGGGTCGTAGCGTTTACAATGTGTTGTTGGCTAAAGACTTACGCTGGCCGAAGTTTGGCATTCGACCTGTAATACACAGACCAGGCGTCGCGCATCAAAGGGACGCCGATATTTTTGCGGTAATGCTGTAACGGAGCAAGATGCTCCCCTTGGAGGACTTAAGAAATGAAGAATCGTGTTTTCGTAGCGCTGCTTCTGACCGCCGTGCTGGCGCTTCCGGCGCTGGCGCAGACCACTCCCACCACGCAAGACCAACCCGCGGCCGCAGCCGGGGCCAGCGGCAAGCCTGCTTTGCAGCCGGACACGCATGAAGGTTTCTGGGGCAAGATCAATCCCTTTGCCCGCAAAAAATATGTGCAGCGGCAGACCGCGCCCATCCGTGACCGGGTCAACGAATTGGACGATCTGACGTCCTCGAACACCAAGATGATCAAGGACACCGATTCGCGCGCTCAGGAAGGTGTCCGCCTGGCCTCAACCAAGGCCAACGAAGCCGACCAGCATGCGATCGACGCCGGCAACAAAGCCACGATGGCGCAGCAGACCGCGACCCAGGCGAACACCCGCTTGACCACAGTCGAGCAGGTAGTGGGCAACATCGATCAGTACAAGGCCTCGAACCAGACCGAGATTCGCTTCCGTCCCGGCCAGAGTGTCCTGAGCAAGAACGCGAAGGCCGCGCTTGACGATATGGCCACGCCGCTGAAAGATCAGCGCGGCTACATCGTGGAAGTACAGGGCTTCTCCTCCGGACACGGTCAGGCCGCGATCGCCACTTCGCAGAAGATGGCGGACGCAGTCGTGCGCTACCTGGTGCTCAATCACGAGATTCCGGTTTACCGGATTTACGTGGTCGGCATGGGCAACGCTCCTGTGCCCACGGCGGCGACCGACGATCCAAAGGCAAAGCGCACCAGTGGTGGACGCGTCGAAGTTAGCCTCCTGAAGAATGATCTGGAGACGCTGGCCACGACCAGCGCTGCCCCGGCTCCCGCGAGCCAGGACCAGCCCGTACAGAAGTAATCGATTCAGGACGACGGACCAGTAAGGCCCGGAGCCCTCCCCGAAGCCTCCCGCTCTAGCAGGAGGCTTTTTTATTTGATTTCAGGTTGTTGATCTCAGATTTCAGATTGAACCCGAATAGTTAGACGCCGGATTCTAAATCTGAAATCATCAGCCTGAAATCTGCAATCGGTCGTCCTCCCCGTATAATCCAAGCCCGTGTCCGCCACGACGAAGTCCGCCCTGCGTAAAGCCGGCCTCTTCTACTTCGTCTGGGTAATGTTCTCCTACTGCACCGGTGGCCCCTTCGGGCTCGAAGATATGGTCACCACTTCCGGTCCAGGAATGACGTTGATCTTCCTGCTGGTGATCCCGTTCTTCTGGTGCATCCCGGTTTCGCTGGTGTCGGCTGAGTTGACCACCGCCATGCCGGTCGAGGGCGGTTTCTATCGCTGGGTGCGCGCCGGTTTTGGAGATTTCTGGGGCTTCCTCGCCGGGTGGTGGAACTGGTGCGCGTCATTCCTGCTGGGCAGCGTCTATGCGGTGCAGTTCGCCGACTACCTGGGCTATTACTTTCCTGAGATCACGGGATGGAGGCACTACATCGTCTCCCTCGCAATCGTTGCTCTGATCACTTACATCAACGTGCGCGGCATTCAGATGGTGGGGAAATTCGCCACCATACTGGAGCTGTTCATCCTGCTTCCCGTGCTGGTGTTGGTCGTGATCGGCCTGGCCAAGTGGCATCACAATCCCTTCGCTCCCGTGATCCCTCCGCAGCAGCCGACGTTCCATGTATTCGGCGTGGGGCTGGCGCTGGGACTGTGGTTGTATTCGGGATACGAGCAACTCTCGACCGTCGCGGAAGAGGTCGAGAATCCGAAGCGAAGCTATCCCTTGGCTTTGGCGCTCGTGGTGCCCATGTCTATCGCGGCCTACTTTCTGCCTACCTTGGCGTCGCTCGCGGCGCTGGGCAACTGGCAGAGTTGGCGTACCGGATTCTTCCCCACCGCGGCGCAACTCATCGGAGGCCGCTGGCTCGGAGCCTGGATGTTCGCGGCGGCAATGATCACCCAGGTCGCACTGCTCAACGGCACCATCCTGGCATCCACGCGCATGCCCTTTGCCATGGCGGAAGATGGCTACCTCCCGCATGTGCTGACCGGCCAGCATCGGCGTTATGGAACACCGTGGATCGCCATCATCACCTCTGCCGTGGTGTACGGCTTGCTGGCCTTGCATTCGCTGGTGCAACTCATCAGCATTTACAACTGGCTGCGAGTGGCGACTACGGTCATGACTGTGCTCGCAGCGTGGCAACTGCGCCGCACGAAGCCAGATATGCCGCGGCCATTCGTAATTCCAGGTGGCCGCGCGGGGCTGATCTACTCCGTAGTCGCAGTGGTGATGATGAGCGCAGTTGCGCTGCTGGGCAGCGACCGCTATGGACTGATCTGGGGACCGGCGGCGATGGCAGTGGGGCCGGTAGCATACTTTGTGTTTAGAACTGGCATGCGCTCGGCATGAACCACGTGGGGACAGCCGCCCTCGGCTGTCCCCACGTGCACGCGCGGCTATACTTTAAGTAGTCGGCTGATGACATCGGCGGGAGGTTCGATAAGGTCGCCGCTACTCGAGCAAAACCCGCGGAGCTTCGCTCCGCCGACAGCCGGGAGCGGCCCGCACTTGGCCGGCGGCGGCTCCAGAAGTTCGTTCTTACTGACAAACTCCAAAAGGACAGATGAAATGAATTCCTCTCCAGCGAACCGCCCCGGACCAACTCGAATCAGCGCGGCACTTCTCCTCCTCCGAATCGCCAGCTCTCTAGCCTTCGTTTATCACGGAAGCGGCATTCTCTTTGGAGCTTTCGATGGTCCCGGCCCGCAGCAGTTTGCAGCTTCCCATCAGTGGCCCGTAATTCTCGCCTACCTGGTAGGGCTGGCACAGGTTGGCGGGGGCCTGGCCGTCCTGACCGGCATTTTCTTCCGAATCGGTGCCGCATGCATCATCGCCGTAATGCTTGGCGCGATTTTTATGGTTCATTTGCCGCACGGTTTCAACGTGGGTAATGGAGGCGTGGAGTATGCGCTGACGCAATTGCTTCTGGCCATAGCCTTCCTCTTAACTGGTCCGGGCGCGTATTCACTGGTGTCGCTGCTTCCTGTGGGCGCACAGAAGCTCTAATCGGGCTCACCGTCAGCGCAAGGCAGATACGGCATCAACTTATCCAATCCAAAAACTTGTACCAGGCGCCGGCGAAGGGCAGAAACCAAGGCTTTCCGTTGTATAGGCCGAGCGGCGCGCCAGGAAAGGGAATGCCTAAGAACGGATTCTCTGGCTTCTCGCCTGCGATCATCTTTGCCATCTGCTGGCCTTGCCAGGTGGCCATGGCGACGCCGTGTCCGGCATAGCCGACGGCATAGTAGATTCCGTCCATCTGCCCGGCGTGCGGCATGATGTCGAAAGCGAAATCCAGCGTGCCTCCCCAGACGAAGTCGACCTGCACATCGCGCAACTGCGGATAGACGTCGATCATTCCGCGCCGCAAAATTTCCGCGCTTCGGCGGATCGAATCCGCGGTCTCAGGGAAGAATGCCGCTCGCCCGCCGAAGAGCATGCGATGATCCGGGGTCAGGCGATAGTAGTAGAGATAATTCTTGGAGTCGTAAATCATGCGATTGCGCGGGCTCAACTCACGCGCCAGCGCGTCAGGCAGGACTTCTGTGGTGATGATGTACGAGCCGATGGGGATGAGTTTCTTGCGCAGCGCGGGAGTCGCCGACCCGGTGTAACCGCTGGTGCCGACGAATATATCGCGTGCCCAAGTATCACCGCGAGACGTAGTCACCTTCCATCCTGGGGTTCCTTGCCGGGCGGAGCGCTCAATCTTCAGTACGCGTGTGCTTTCGAAAATTGCCGCTCCTGCCTTCATTGCTGCCAGCGCCAGGCCGGCGACGTATCTCGCGGGATTCAGCCCGGCGCTGACTTCATCGACCATGCCGCCGTAGTAGATGGACGACCCAATCTCGGACTGTAGTTCATGCCTCGGCACGATGTGCAACTGGTGATTGAACTCGCGGGCGATGACTTCCACCTGGCGGGCGTAGTCGTCGAAGTGTTTCTGTTTGCAGGCAACTTCGAGATGGCCGCTACGGGAAAAGTCGCAGTCGATAAGCTCGTCCCTGACAATCTGCTCCACGCAATCGATCGTAGTCAGGGACGCCGCATACATGCGCTGTGTGCGCTCGCGTCCATACATGGAGATGAGTTTGTTGACTCCAAGTTTTAGCCCGGTGAGGACCATGCCGCCGTTGCGCGAACTCGCGCCCCAGCCGATGGTTTCCGCTTCGAGGACTGCGACCTCGGCTCCGCCACCGGCCAGGGTCCGCGCCGCTGAGAGTCCGGTGAAGCCGGCGCCGATCACGGCCACGTCCACGCTCTCGGGTAGGGGGCGGGCGGGATCGGTCCGGAGAATCTCGACCGTGGTCAGCCAGAAGTTTTGTTCCTGGACAGGCATGATTTTGACTTCACGAGCTTAACCGCAAAGTTCGCAAGAGAACCGCAAAGGACCCAAAGAACTGCCTAGAGTACAGCCGTTTCCTCGATCATCCGTCCTTCGGAGAAGCGCGATAGACCTAGCAATGACGCATCTACCAAATCGGTCTTGCCGGCCAGGATGAGGTCAGACAAGATTTTCCCCGTCGCCGGGGCGTGCATGACTCCATGCCCGCTGAAACCATTGGCCAGGAAGAATCCCGGCAGGTCCGGAGCCGGGCCCAGAATCGGATGATGATCGGGCGTCATCTCGTAGAGCCCGGCCCAAGCCCGTTTCGGATTTACCGCGAGGTTCTCGAACATCGGCACCCGCTCCGCCGCCCGGGTCAGGATCTTCTCGATGAATGCGGCATCGAAATCGGTCTTGTATCCCGGCGTTTCCTCGGGATCGTTCCACGCCAGCAGAAATCCCAGACCCTCGGGCCGAAAGTGAAAGCCGTTCGACATGTCGATAATCATGGGAGCGCTGTGCGGGAATTGGTCGAAGGGTTCAGTCGGAACCAGCATGCGGCGCAGTGGTTCGACAGGCAAGTCCAGGCCTGCCATTGCGGCGATCTCGGCCGCCCAAGCACCGGCGCAGTTCACCACTTTTCTCGTGGACACATTTCCTTTGATAGTTTCGACGATAGCGCCGCCTCGATCGTCGATCCGGATGCCGGTCACACCTGCGTTCTTCCACAACCGGGCGCCGTGATCGGTGGCCCAGGTCATAAAGCCAATCATGACACTATAGGGATCGACGAAGCCGTCGGTCGGGCAAAAGCTGCCGCCCACAATATCGTCCGCGCGCAGCTGCGGAAAGCGGTTGCGGATTTCATCCGCTGTGATCAGCTGCACCTCCTTCAGTCCCATGGCCACCTGCTTCAGATAGTTGGTTCGCAGGTAAGCCAAATGCTTTTCATGGGTGGCGCAGAACAGGTATCCCTGTGGCCGGTAGCCCGCGGGATGGCCCAGCCGCTCATCGAAGTCGGCGTAGAAGGGAATGGAGTACAGCGACATCTGGATATTCACCGGCGTGGAAAACTGGGCGCGCACGCCTCCCATGCTCTTGCCCGTGGATCCCTTACCCTGGGCGGTTTCGCGCTCGATCACCAGAATGTCAGTGCACCCCGCGGCAGCCAGATGGTAGGCGATGCTGGAGCCGACAATCCCTCCGCCGATGATGACAACTTCCGCAGTCTGCATGGTTTTGAGCACCATGTTCGCGAAGCCTGCCTAGCCGCACTCTCCGCCGGGAGGCAGGTTGGAGCATTGTAGTGCAACCGTCAGGAGCAGGAGCGATCTCCTGCGGGTGCAACACGCGATAGGGAACGCAGGGTCGAACGACGGTCGAAACTCCAGTAACTTTCTCCCGCAAATCGCCGATGGTAGCATTTCACACCAAGTGTGAGGCCAACCGGCGGCTTCCCCGATTTACCAGTATGGAAAGGCTTTGGATGAATCGCGCAAAGGC
>Ga0210384_10004203_pt1 | contig 16196 bp, 10 predicted proteins | sample IncBWH2MmetaG_FD_160574 | JGI IMG/M metagenome (GOLD analysis project Ga0210384, IMG submission 160574) | Forest soil microbial communities from Barre Woods Harvard Forest LTER site, Petersham, Massachusetts, United States - Inc-BW-H-2-M | ecosystem: Environmental > Terrestrial > Soil >...
TCTGGGACCTCAGCTGGGCCGGCGCCGAGCTCATCCCGGGAGCCAAGCTCGACTCCGGCTACCCCGCGCACGGTCCGGAAGCGGTGCCGGGGACCTACACCATCCGCCTCACCGTCGACGGCAAGACCTCCTCGCACCCGTTCACCCTGCGCCCGGACCCACGCGTGACCGTCAGCCAGGCCGACCTCGAAGCGCAGCTGAAGCTTGCCATCGAGGTCCGCGACGCCATCACCCGCCTCACCCGCACCGTCCTCCGCCTCCGCGAGGTCCGCCAGCAGCTCCTCTCGCGCAACCAGCTGATCAAGTCCGACCCGAGAGCCCAGGACCTCGTCAAAGCCTCGGCCGATCTGGCCCAGAAGCTCGACGCCCTCGAAGCCAAGCTGCACAACCCCAAGGCCGAGATCGTCTACGACATCCTCGCGCAGAAGGGAGGAGCCCAGCTCTACTCCCGCCTCTCCCCCCTCCTCGACTGGATCGAGAGCGGCGACGGCCCCCCGACCCAAGGCCTGAAAGAAGTCTTCGCCGAGCAACAGAGGGAACTGGCCGCACGGCAGGCCGATCTCGAGCGGCTGCTGACCGCCGACCTGGCGCCGCTGAACGAGGCGGCGGCAAAGCTAGAGCTGCCGCGGATCTACGTGCCTACGGGGCGGTGAGTCATTCGCCTAGGCTATCGCTGGGCTGTAGAGAATTGGGTTCCAAAACGGACGTGAGAGCTATAACGGCCGGCCGATCGTTCCAACGGCCGACTCGATGAGCGAGGAGCACTGATCGTGTCCCGGCGGCCCGATAGTAGCTATGCTTTGCTGGCGCTCCGAAGACGAAGCCAGTGCCAAGGTGTAAGTCGCTGCACTTCCTGGCGGCCGCTGAGCGGGCCTCGCAACGAACGCCAGCGCGACCAGGGCTCCTTCGCAGCCCAGCCGCCGCTGCAACATATAGCCGCAGGAGCCCCCCTCCTACTCGCAGAGCACTGCAGCACCGCCACTGGCTGTGCCCCGCCGTAACCGCCGCACCTCGGCCGGCTCGCTGCGCATCTCCCGTCCTTGACGCTCGCTGGCAGCAGCTGCGTTGACCCGCCGTAAGCCCAAGAGGCTCTGCGACTTGAATCGAGGTGGGCACCTCCTCCATCGTGCCCCGTCGGGAGCCAATCCTTCCACCATCCCGCACAAATCGAGAACTAGCTATTTGTCTATGCAGTACGCGCCTGCTATCTTAAAGGAGCGAATCTGGCTCAAGCGAACGGTGGTTGAAGGCCAAAAGAGGACCTAAAGATGGCTGATCTACCCCCTTTCTCCACACCAGCGGAAGTCAGTGCTGACACAGCGCGGAACCTGCCGGAGTTCCAGGGTGTAGCGCTCCTCGACCTCCGGCATCGCGTAGGCGAGATGTTAGCGCTCATTGGTCATGTCGACGGTATCTTCTCAACCTATACCAAACACGACATTAGTCATATTGATGCCATGCTCCGCATGCTGAGTTGGCTGATTCCTCCCTCGACTGCCCAAGTGATGACGCCTGCGGACTGGCTGATGATCACCCTTGCAATCTACCTACACGATCTCGGAATGGTGGTGACCGCGGAGGAGTATCTGAATCGACAGGACAATTATGAATTCACGCAGTGGCGAGCCGCCCTCACGACCAAGCCTATCGGGCGGTCGTACCTCGCGCGTACCAAAAGCCTCGGAGTAGACGGGCAAGACCGCTTCTTCTTTCAGGAATTCATACGGCTGAACCATGCCCGACGCGTTCGTGAATGGGTCACTGGCCGCCATTCTTGGACTTGGGGGCCTCACGTCAAACCGATCGCAGCCGCCGTGAGCCAGGCCCTCAGTGCTCTACCGCGGCGCTTCCGAGGCCACCTCGCTGACGTGTGCGCAAGCCATCACACAGAAGACGTTGACCGGCTCCCTTTCTATCACGTCTACGGAAATCACCCGTCTGAAACGGCCAATGTACAATACGCAGCCATTCTCTTGCGCACCACTGACCTGCTACATGTGACCAAGGATCGCACGCCATCGATCATGTATCAGTTGGTGCCTCTGTCTGATCCCAAGGCGGTAGAGGAATGGGGAAAGCAGAGGGGAGTTTTCGCGGTCCGGCCGAAAGGGCGTGCGCTCGATGAACAGGATCCGGATACCGCGGTAGTTCAGATAAGTGCGGACTTCTCCGAAGAACAGCCGTTGCTCGCTCTACAAGAATATCTCGCATATGCAGATCAACAACTAAAGCAGTCAAAGCGCTGGGCGGACAAAAGCCAGCTGGAAGAGGATGCAAGACGCTATAGCTTTCCCTGGCACACAATCAAGGGTGATGTCAGACTAGAAGGAGTACCTCCGCATCCTCTTAATTTTGAACTGGATCGCGGGCGCCTCCTGAATCTCTTGGTCGGCCATACTATCTACAACGACCCGACGGTGGCAATCCGCGAGTTGCTACAGAACGGTATAGACGCAGTGCGCTTCCAGCACCATCTTGAGATGAGAACTGCATTGGCAGCCGGCAGACCCGTCCCCGACCTCGGACGAGTGCTGTTGACGTGGAACGAAGCGACCCGGCTTCTTGCGGTCGAGGACATCGGTGTTGGGATGGACCAAGAAGTTATCAAGAACAACCTGATGCGCGTAGGCGCCTCCTTCTACGACACAGACCAGTTTAAGACGGACTATGCAGACTTCTCGCCCATATCCCGCTTCGGCATCGGCATCCTTACCTGCTTCATGGTCTCTGACGACATTGAAATCGTGACCTGCAAGAATGGCGCTGGTCTCCGGATCCGGATGACCTCGGTGCACACAGACTATCTGCTGCGCGAGCTGCCGCCAGGTGACCCGTTATTAAGAGGGATTGAGCCCCATGGAACGAGAGTATCTCTCCGCCTGCGAGAGGACGTCGACTTTAAGGGGAGCACAGTGCTCGACATCGTTCGATACTGGGTTATCTTACCGGATTGCAAGGTGGAGTATTCGGAGCCTGATGAGGTGCCGATCAGAATTGGATATGCATCTCCGCATGAAGCTTTGACCAACCTTATGTTATCGGACGATTCTGAAAAGCACCCGACATTCAGGCGCACGGAAATAGTAGTCAAGCATCGTGAATCTACTGGTGAAGACGATAATCAATATATGCGCAGCAAGTACGAGCTTGCCATTGCGGTAGAGAGCGGCCTCTTCCCGGAGAAGCTTCCCTTGTCTCGGAGGGATCCCACTAGTCCGGCCGTTTGTATTGAAGGTATTCGCGCCTCTGGCGAGCTACCGTGGTTCGAAGGGCGGGGGCTCTTGGCAATGCTTTCAGTCCGTGGTGATCCGAAATTCCGTACGACGGTGTCACGATCGGGTCTAGAGCGCGATACTAAGTACGAGAGAGTGGGACGACTCTGCGCTGAGATGCTGTTCGAACATGCCGAGGATGAAGTCGCGAGAATTGCGAATAGCGAAGGGCACCCGCTTTCAGAAGCTTCCACCGCAGGTGAACTCATAACTCAAAGGTTGCTATCTGCTGTCGGCAGCGCAACTGCTGCGACCACGTTGAGGGAGCTTCGCAGAGGTTTGACCACCATCGTGGTCGAGCGACAAGTAGACGCTGATGACAGTTCTCTGCTTCGGGTTCTTGTTGATCGAAACAGACTTGAGGTTATGGAGAACTGTTGGACGATGGAGTCGCGCTTAGTAGACTCGCTCAACCTTATCTCACGCGATCTTGGACGCGAGATAAGCCTTAGTGCATTTCTCTCTTCAGTGGCGCCTTCGGAGCCGATGGTGAGATTGCCGTTAATTTCTGAGGCGCATCGGTTCGCTTTGGATATCCAGCGATCCCACTCACCAAGAAGGGTCGAGTTCAGCCGATCCAGTAAGGAGTGTGCCGTCCACTGGGAGCGATCAGTCGCCCCTGGGGATAATAGTGGTCTCTTAGACCTTGCAGCGCTGATGGGGGAAAGAGCGGCGGCGCGCGTGGCAGATGGACTCGGCTACCGCCGCAGACGGAGGGGTCCTCCTTTTGTAGCTTTGATCGAACCAGTTGGCGATGATCCGCGAGTTGATGTAGTAGCCACAAGAGTGGGTCTGTTTGCGGGCCCTAAAAGCAGTTATGCTGAGGTTTGGAATGCTTTGCGATTGGGCGTGATGCAGCTTAGCGAGCGCGGCTATAGCCCAGCGCTTCTAACTCTATATGACCTTGCGCTTATGTGGGCAGACTTTGGTGATGAGTTCGATGCGCGAGAGTGGCAAAGCAGCGTTGAGGATGCGAGAGGTGTCCTGAGAGATCTTAAACTTGAAGTGACTCTTCCTTGGACTCCCTCGGATTTGATCGAAGAAGGGCGTGTGTTCAATGCGGCTAGGTACTGGCGAGACCCATGGCAAAGGGGCTAGCGGAGGCGAGTGCTGGCCTGCTGACGATCGTCCGCGGGTTGTCGTAGAGGATGGTCTCGGTGCGCGAACGCCACCACATGCCCGTCGAGCAGCGACTCGAGCCCCTCGCTCAGGTAGGTCTTGGCAAACAGCCGCCGGCTGTTGACAGCTGTAGCCGAGCACCATGGTAAAGATGTGGGCCCGGACGCGCTCGTCGCCGAAGAACACCCAGGTCGTTCCCCAGTCCACCTGCGCCTGTTCACCTGGACCGGTCTCAAACCGCACCATTGGCAGATCCGCTCCTCGCCACGCCATACGCACTCGTGTCCGCAAAGCTGGGCGAGACAGCAAGCAACGCCCTGATAGACGGAAGAGCAATTGAGCACACCGGGGGTATGCGGCGATTTAATCGCAAGGTTGGCCCCTTCCGAAGACCGACGAAGTAGCCACGTGGCCTCGGTCAGCAGTCCTCAGGCCGGTAGTGTCCAGCGCGAGGACCGCAGCAGCAGCCCGATCTCGTCGGCCGGACCAGGCCTGGCGAAGAAGTAGCCCTGAGCCAGCTCGCACTCCACCTCGCGCAGTGCGCGTGCCGTCTCGGGTCTCTCGACGCCCTCGGCGATCGTTTGTAGGCCGAGGCCCCGTGCCAGATGGATCGTTGACCGGACGATCGCCAGGCTGCGTTCCCCGTGATCCATGTCGGCGACGAAGGAGCGGTCGATTTTGATTGCGTGCACGGGGAAACGCCGCAAGTAGGTGAAGGACGAATAGCCGGTGCCGAAGTCGTCGATCGCGAGGCGGGCCCCCGTGGCAGTGATCCGCGCTAACATGGTGACGGCGTCTTCCGGATCGATCATCACCGCAGTCTCCGTGAGCTCGAACGCTACTGCGCCGGGGTCGACGCCGACTCGTCGGATGATCTCCTCGAGGCGCTTCGAACAGTTGCTGTCGAGGAGATTGCGTACGGACAGGTTGATCGCCATGGTGAGCTCTTTGCGTTCAACCTGCCACCGGCAGAGCTGGGTGAGCGCGGTCTCAACGACCCAGTAGGTCAAGGGGTGTATCAGATCGCTGGCCTCGGCGAGGGGCAGGAACTCGGCGGCGGAGAGCATGCCGAGGCGCGGATGGGGCCAGCGGACGAGGGCCTCGAAGCCGACCGCGACACCGCTCGCCAGGGCGACCGTAGGCTGGAAATGGAGGATCAGTCGTCTTTCACGGATCGCTTGGCCTAGCTCCGAGACGAGCGTCAGTCGCTCTGGAGTGTGCTCGGCATGCTCAGGTGCGTACGTCGCAATCGCGGCCCCTGCTCGCTTGGCCCGGTACAAGGCGACATCGGCGCAGCGCAGCAACTCGTGGCTGGAGCCACCGTGGTGGGGATAGATCGCAACGCCGGCGGCCGCGCCGACTTCGAGGGCTGCGCCAGCCGCGTCCAAGGGCCAGGCGAGCTCGGCCAGGAGTTGCTGCGCCAGTTGTTCGGCATCGCCCGGGCCCGTCAGGTCGGGCAACAACGCCGCGAACTCGTCGCCCCCGAGGCGATAGAAGCTTGCACGAGCCTCCTCGAGGCTGCCGTCCAGGCGCCTGCCGATCTCGGCGAGAAGAAGGTCGCCGACGTCGTGGCCGAGCGCGTCGTTGATCTCGCGGAAACGGTTGAGGTCGAGGAGCACCAACCCGGCGCACGTCGGAGAGTCTCCATGCCGGGCAAGCAGCGCGGTGAAGTCGCGGTGCAAGCTGGCGCGGTTCGGCAGACGGGTGAGCCCGTCGTGATAGGCCTGATGTTCGAGGCTGGCTACGTGGCGTGCGTTGCTGACGGCCAGCGCCACCGTCTGGCCAATGGCTCGCAGCGTGTCCAGCTCGATGGACGTCAAGGTAGGGCGCTCGTGGAACACGAGGTTGATCGTGCCGAGAGCGGAGCCACCGAACTCCACCGGGATCACCACCCCCGCCGCCGATCCCATCGCGGTGAGGGCCTCGCCAACGGGAGCGAAGACCCGCCGGTCGGTCGCGATGTCCTCCGTGGTCATCACGCGGAGCTCGCGCATGGCGCGGCCGCTCAAGCTGCCTTCGAGAGGAAGAGTGGCGCCGAGGTTCCGCAGCTCCTCAGGGAATCCCTGGTCGGCCGCCAAGCGGAGACGACTCCCATCTTCGTCGAGGAGATAGCACGCCACCTGGTGGGGCGCTCGGTTGTAGTGGACGTTGGTCAGCACTGCCACGGCCTGGCGAGCGATCTCGCCGACCTCGACACTGCGGTGTAGACGGCTGGCCAGATCGTTGACTGCCTGCAGCGCTTCGTTGCGCGCAGCGAGCTCGTCGCGTGAGGTGACCAGGGCGCGCTCCGCCTTGCGTCGTTCGACCAACGCCGCCCGCAGACTACCCACGATCTGGAGGGTGAGCACCCCGGCCACGAGTAGCAGAAGAACGGCGACAGCGACCTCGGCCAACGCCCCCGAGGACTCCGGGGAACGTGACCGCAGAGCCTGCGTTACGCCGACCGCAGCGACGGCAGCGATGGTGAAGCCGATGAGCGCGGCTAGCCAACGCCGTGGCATGAGCAACGCGCCGACGACCAACCCGGCCGGGAAAAGGACCATCGAGACGTCGTGGACGCCTCGGCCTATGCCGAGGGCAGCGACGGCGATGGTGAAGTACCAGACCGTGCAGAGGACCCCTGTCCGCCGAGGCCCCAAACGCGGGAGCAATGCCAGAAGCAGTCCGTAGATACCAGCGCCTAGGGTCGCCAGGGCGGCCTGGAGGTACCCGCTCACGCCGACGCCGAAGCCGATGAGAGCGATCGCTCCCGTGAGCACAACGAACGTGCGCAGCAAAGTCCGCAAGACCTGGGTCCTCGTGCGCTCCTCGAGCGCTACGATCTCGGACAGCTCGCGAGTCTTGCTGAGGGAGTCGGGAGGCACGCGGAGCGGATTCCTTCTGGCCGGTGGTCAACGAAACGGTCGGCGAGAGCTCGTTGCCGAGAAGGTTGGACCCTTGTCGGCAGGGTCATACGGGCAATCTACTACGATGCTACTCCCTTCGGCGTCCCCAGGCTACCCCAGCGGACCGTTGAAAGCGCTGTCGAAACGAGCGCCGGGCACGCCGACGCGGACCCACCCATGCGCCGGGCCTAGCCAGCGGGCCTCCTGCCGTCAAGTAGCCCGCGGGCGAGGCCGGCAGACTTCTCCTGCACGCAGCCGACGGCGAGCACCATGGCGAGCGGCTCGGAGGTGGCCCAGTTGTTTTGGGAGCATGCTTGACCGGGGCAGCTTCATTCGATATACAGACGTAATGTGCAAGGAGGAGTGGGCTCGGCGTCCATTGCAGCCTTGTTTTCAGGAGGGGACGCACTATGCAAGCTGAGGGCAAGATCAAGGTTCTGTTCATCGCAGGTTTTGGTCCGATTGTCCGCGAGACGGCCAAGAGTCGCAAACTCTACGGCGAGGTCCTCGGCATTCCTTTCAAGGAGGAGAGTGGCGAGTATCTCCATACGGAGGCTCTCAAGGGCGCAAAGACCTTCGCCCTGTGGCCTCTTTCCCAGGCGGCGCTCTCCTGCTTTTGTAACGAGTCGTGGCCTGAAGACGTTCCTGTCCCACAAGCATGGCTCGAGTTGGATGTTGACAGCGTAGAAAAGGCAACGGAGGAGCTCGAATCGCGAGGATATCGAATTCTTGTCAAGAACAAGAAAGAACCTTGGGGTCAGACGGTCACTCGTTTCCTCTCGCCCGAAGGATTACTGGTCGGCGTCACTTTCACTCCTGCGATGCGAAAAGAAGAATAGTCTGGCCGGTCCGCGCCTCGCCGACTGGTTTCATCCCGTCAACGTCCCGACACGCCCATCGCCGAACACCATGAGAATCTTCTTGAAGTCGGTCGCCATGTGCAGCTGCGAGTAAATGTAGCGATATGCCTCCAAGCATGCAAATCCTCCGGCGCCTATCACGACGAGCCAGCGATCCCCCGCAAGCCTCGGCGCCCGCCTGCCAGCCTCGGCGCTGAACAGCTCGAGCAATTCACGTGTCAAGTCAAGAAGTAGAAGTGGGTCTGTATCGGAATTGTGAACGAACCCGATCATTCTTGGCGCTCGTCCGGAGTCGTCTCTCAACAGTCGAATCTGGACGCGATTGCCGTGAAACGTGTCTTCCTCGTCTCGACTCGGCGATCCTCGCCCGAGAAGAGTTTGTATTCTGTCTTTCAGCGAGGCAGCGGTTTTCGATGGCAAACGGATGGGAGCGGTGATGGTCAGCAGCACTGTCATGCCGTTCGGCACGGTCTCGCCGAGGGTGGCTTGCAGATATTCAATGAGCCTGGTCGCAACCTTGTCGAACCTCAAGCGAGGCTTGGCGGCGTTACCTAGGCCAGTGCCGTGCAGTTTGATGGTTGTGATGTCAACCGCGACCCGCTTCCCGGCGACCATGATGTAGGCGTCGGGGGGATCTTCACCCTCTTCCCACGTTGCCGAGAACCGTCTGGCGATGGCTTCGATGGCGGTGCGCTTCTGCTTCTTCAAGCCCCTCATGCTCCCCTACCTCTGAAACCCACCCCATTGCTGGGCAACAATGCGCCGTTCCTAACACCCTCCGGAAGCACCTTCGGCCAACTCAATTTTGAGTTTCTTGCCGAGCGCAGCCGCCGCTCGCTCCAGGGTGGACAAGGTTACGGACGGGTTGGCGGGATCTAGGAGCCGCTCGAGTGCTGGCCGGCTGGTCTTCATCCGGCTCGCCATCTCCGATTTGGAGAACCTATGCCTTCTCATCTCTTGTTCGATCTGGAAGGCGATCACCCGCTTGGCAGCAGTTGCCTCTGATTCTTCAACGAGATGTTCTTCTCGCAGAAAGACGTCGAAGTCGCTTCCAAGACGATCCTTCTTCATTTCGTCACTTCCTGCATGCCGCTTCCGGCCAGTCCGAAGCTCTGTCGGCGATGCCTGGTCTTCCATCACAATCCAGAGTGTACCATAATTGGTGCGCTGGCGCCGGCGACGTCGCGCGCCGCCGTGGCGTTGCGCTATCATCAGTGTCGCGTTGAACAAACCCCGGCCGCGAGGCTCTCCGGCTGACCAGGGGCATGCTAGGCTGAGCCTATGGCCTTGCCCGCCAAGCCGGTCCCCCCTCGATGGGAACCTACCCCCCTGCCTGACGAGTCCGCAGAGGGGGTCGATCGGACGCTGATCCGCTGGATGCTCTCTCTGACGCCGGACCAACGGCTCGCGGCTCTGCAAGCGTTCACCGACAGCGTCTCGGCCTTCCGCAATGCACGGCCTTCCTAGGTTTCGCGAGACCCTGGAAGTCCTTGACCGTCATCACGTCGAATGTATTTTGGTCGGCGGCGTTGCGGCGGTCCTGCAGGGCGTTCCCATCTCGACGCTGGACACCGATATCGTGTACCGCCGCACGGCCGACAACGTCGAGCGGCTGGTCGGCGCGTTGCGCCAGCTCGAGGCCATCTATCGCGACCCGGCGGGCCGGCGGATCGAACCTGACGCCACCCGTTTTGCAGCGGGCGGCCATCATCTCCTGGAGACCCGGCTCGGGCCGCTCGACGTGCTCGCCACGATCGGGGCCAATCGCACCTATGAGGATCTCGAACGGTACGCGGCGAGGTACACGCTCGAAGGGATGAGCATTCTGCTCCTCGATCTCCGGGTTATCATCGAGACGAAGGAGCAGGCGGGCCGCAGCAAGGACCTGCTCGCTCTGCCGGTTCTCCGCGAGACCCTCCGCTTGCGCGATGCCGAACACACCGCTCGCTGAGACGCTGTGGCATTCAGCGGTTCCGCGGCGGCCTTCCCCTCGACGGCCGCGGGACCTGGCAGGCGGGCCGCAGTGTCTTGTCTCCAGGTCTGCCCGCCGGCGGCGGGAGTCTGGGAGTTGGCGTCGCCGCTGTCTTCAGGGACCCTGGATCCGCCGGGCGTAGACCGTCGTGCCGGTCCCCGAGAGCCAGACGATGATCGCGCCTCGGGGGCCTGCGGCGAGGTTCGGCGAGGTCTGGTTGCCGGCGGTGATGGCGTTCACCAGGAAGTCGCGGCCCTGGGGGCTTCCGTCTTCGGCGATGAGGCGCGCGAAGATGCCGTTGCCGTCACCGTCGCGGCCGGATTCTTCGACCCAGGCGGCGGCGAAGCCCCCTGTCCCGAGCGCGGCGATCTGCGGGGAGGTGAGCTGGCCGAGGTTACGCCGGTTGACCTGGATGGCGGCGGTTCCCAGAGCGTTGCCGCTGGCCGTGAAGAGACGCCCGTTGATGCCTGAGGGGGGCGAGAGGGGCAACGGCAGCTGGTACGGTTGCGCCGGGTAGCCGTAGTCCCAGGTCACGATGAAGCTGCCGTCAGGAGCCATGGCCAGGGAGGCATCGTAGGTGTTCCCATCGATGCAGCGGCAGGCGGTGAGCCCCGTATCGATCTGGTCGGTCGGGAGCGGCGTTCCATCTGCCGCGATCCTCTGCGCGAAGACGTCGACGCTGTCGCCCGCGTAGGTGAGAGCCGCCACCAGCGTGTCGTCGGGCCCAAAAGCGAGAGCGTCCGGAAATGGCCCGGAACCATCGGCCGTGGAGCCCATCGAGACCAGCATCTCGCCGGTCAGCGGACGGAGCTCGGAGTCGAAGATGCGCACGTCGGCGTCGTTGCGGTAGGTCTGGTTGGTCGCCTGGCCGACGTCGGCGGCCCAGAGGACCGCGATGCGGCCATCCGCTGCCACCGCCAGCGCGCCGAAGTACCGCGCGTCAGGGCTCGGGTCGTGCGCCAGGACGGCTGGAGTGAGAGGAGCGCCCTTCCGGTTGAAGAGCTGAACGAAGACTCGCGTCCTTGGTGGCTCGTTTCGGTCGACCTCCCAGAGGACGGCGAAGCTGCCGTTGCCGTTGGCGGCCACGCCGTCGAGAGCCACGTGGTAGCCGGCGGCGGGCCTGGCGAGCAGGAACTCGCCGCTCGCGGGCGTGTCGTCGGCCGAGAACAGGCGCGCGTGCAGAACCTGGTGATGGCTGCCCGGTCCGCTGCTCGCGGCGGTCGCCCAGACGACCACGAAGCCGCCGTCGGGGAAGACGCCGACCTTCGGGGTGGACTGCACGCTGTGGGTGCTGACGCTGACCTGGATCGGCGGTCCCAGCAGGCGCGTTGCCGAGATTGACACCGCGAAGCCGATGAAAAGCGCTGTACAGGCCAGGAGAGCGCGGGCGGCTGACACGGCAGGTCGTAGGGTTCTCATGGTCCTCCCCTCCAGCTCGGACATGATTCTCTTCCGTCGATGCCTAGATTGTCAATGTCTAGCCGATGCTTCCGAGATGACGGGCGAGGGCAGACGCCGCCTGAGCCCTGGCGTCCCGCTTCCCTGCAGCATCGCCCCCGGGCGGGGCTCGACGATGAAGCGACCGCTGAGCTGGCTGACGCGGGAGCCACCCGGCTTCAGCTCGAGCCGCCCGCGAAGTCCGGGCGGTGGAGGAGTCCTGCCTCGAGGGCCTTCAGCACGGCGCGCGTGCGGTCGCGCACGCCGAGCTTCGCGAGGATGCTGGAGACGTGGTTCTTGATGGTGCCTTCGGCCGTGCCGAGGGCGTCGGCGATCTCCTTGTTGCTGTAGCCGCCGGCCATCAGGCGGACGACCTGGACCTCGCGCTCGGTCAGGCGTTCGATGGGCGTGTCGGTGGCGATGTGCACGCGATCGGCGACCCGGAGGAGCCGCTCGGTCACCGCCGGCTGGAAGACCGTCGCGCCGCCGGCCACGGCGCGGATCGCCGCGATCAGCTGGTCGTAGGAGACGTCCTTCAGCATGAATCCGCGAGCGCCGGCGCGGATGCCGTCGAGCACCGCGTCGCTGTCGTCGAAGGTCGTGAGGATGATGGTCGGCGGCAGCGTGCCGGCGGCCGACAGCTCGCGGAGGACGTCGATGCCGCTCTTCCGCGGCATGCGGACGTCGAGCAGCAGCACGTCGACCGGCGTCGCCGGCACGCCGGCGATGGCTTCGCCGCCGTCTGCCGCCTCGCCGACGACCGCGATGCCGCCGTCCAGCTCCAGCAGGGTTCGGATGCCTTGGCGAACGAGCAGCTGGTCGTCGGCGATGAAGACGCGAATCACGCCGCGCCTCGACGCAGCGGCAGATCGGCGGTGACGTCGAAGCCGCGGCCCGGCTGCGTGGCGATGCGCAGCTTGCCGCCCGCTCGTTCCACGCGCTCCCGCATCCCGCGCAGTCCGAAGCCGTCGCTCGCCCCGTCGCTGCCGCGGCCGTCGTCGTGCGCCCTGATGCGGAACGCCTCGCCGTCGCGCTCGATCACGATCCACAGGTTCTGGGCGTCGGAGTGCCGGGCCGCGTTGGTGACGATCTCCTGCGCGCAGCGCAGCAGGATGTGCGCCCGCTCCGGATCGGCGATGCGCAGGCTGTCGGCGACTTCGAGGTGCACCCGCGGCCGCGGCACCGCGCCGACCACCGCCTGCAGCGCATGCGCGACGTGCACGCCGTCGCGGGCCTGCGAAGCGGCGACGATGTCGCGCACGTCGCCGAGCAGCTCCCTGGCCAGGGACTGGGCCACTTCGACGTTCGCCTTCGCCGGGCCCTGCGTGCGCTGCAGGGCCGCCTCGAGATTGAGCGTGAGCGCCGTCAGTCGATGGCCCAGCGCGTCGTGCAGCTCGTGGGCGATGCGTAGGCGCTCGGCCATGCGGCTGGTGTCGGCGAGGATCTCCTGCACGGCGCAGAGCTCCGCGTTGGCGGCGGTCAGCGCGGCGCGCCCGGCGGCCTCGCGGGCCATGGTGGAAAAGGTGAAGAACGCCACCAGCTGAAGGCCCAGGTACGGCGGTCCCAGGAGCCACGCGGCGCGGGGACCCAGCTGCATGGCGACGCCGGCGCCGAGCAGCAGCGTCTGGAGGCCGATCCAGAGGATCCCGGCCCGCGGCTGGAGACGGGTCCCGAGCTGCATCGCGACCAGGGCCAGCAGGATCCCTTCGTAGCCGTTGCAGCCGAGCAGGACGAGCGCGAGCGCCGTGGCCGACTCCGCCGCCACGAGCAGCAGCCGCGGCCGGCGGAGGTCGGCCGCGAAGAGAGCGCCGAACAGCAGGAAGGCGACGATCCAGCGTCCATCCGAGCCCGGCATCACCCCGAAGTGCGAGATGAACGCCCGCAGTCCCACCACCAGCCATGCGACCAGGCCTGCGATGCCGATCAACCGCGACGGAGTCATCTGCGGACCACCGCCGGGGAGCGTAGCACGCCCCGAACGGGGGGCGCATAGGCCGAAAGTCATGCCCCATCGCATCGGCCGACTGGCACATGCGACGCCGGCCACGTCGACCTATCGTCCTGTCCGGGGGAGAATTTCCCGGGTAGTGGGTCCAGTCTCCCCTGGCCTGCTTTGGGCGAGGGACCAAAGTCCTCCGCCTCCGCAGCTACCTCCCTCGCCCATAGCGGGCCAGGGGAGACTGGACCCACTACGAGATCTGGTCGATCCATCCCCCTCGGAGGCTTGTCACGACATGCTTCAGGACCTGCTGTTCGGCATCCGCCTGCTGCGGCGCAGCCCGGGCTTCTCGCTGCTCGCCGTCCTCTGCCTGACCCTGGGGATCGGCAGCGTCACCGCGGTCTTCGGCTGGATCGAAGGCATCCTGCTGCGGCCGTACCCGCTGGTGGCGCACCAGGACCGCCTGGTCGCGATGGTCGGGAAGGCGGTCCAGGAGCCGCGTGACCCCGACGTCTCTTGGCCCGACGTCCAGGACTTCCAGCGGAACTGCAAGCTGATCGACGCCTTCATCGTCGACCGCATCTTCGGCACCACGCTCAGCGTCGGCGACCGCGCCGAGCGCGCCACCGGCAGCGTCGTCTCGAGCAACTACTTCCGGGTCCTCGGAGTCCGCCCCATCCTGGGGCGCGGCTTCGAGGCGGAGGAGGACTTCGGGCGCAACGCTCATCCGGTGGCCGTGATCTCCTATGAGGCCTGGAAGGACCGCTACGGCGGCGACCCGGCGATCATCGGCCGCATCCAGATGCTCAACGGTCAGCAGCACACGATCGTGGGGGTCGCGCCGGAGGGTTTCTACGGGACCTTCGTCGGCTATGGCTTCCAGTTCTGGGTGCCCACGTCGATGCAGGAAAGGTTCAGCCCGGGCGGCTACAAGCTCGAGGACCGCGGCGCGCGTTGGATCGAGGGCTTCGCGCGGCTCAAGCCCGGGGTGACGCTCGAGCAGGCGCAGGCGGAGATCTCGGCCGTGGCCAGGCGCCTGGCAGCCGCCTATCCGGCGACCAACCGCGGGCACGGCGTCAAGCTGATGCGCCTCTGGGAGACCCCGTTCAACAACGCCGGCACCCTCTTGCCGACGCTACGCATCGCGCTCGCGGTGGCGTGTCTCGTGCTCCTCATCGCCGCTGCGAACGTCGCCAACCTGCTCCTGGTCCGCTCGTTCGCGCGGCGGCACGAGATGACGGTCCGCCTCTCGGTCGGCGCCGGCCTCGGCCGGCTCCTGCGGCAGCTGCTCACCGAGGGCCTCATCCTCTCGGTCCTGGCCGCCGCGGGCGGGGTGCTGGCCGCATACTGGTGCCGCAATCTGATCGTCCTGCTCCGTCCTTCCTGGCCTGGCGCCCACATCCATCTCCCTGCGGAGATCGATGGGCGCGTGCTCGCGCTCAGCGCCGGCGTGTGCCTGCTGTCGACGCTGCTCTTCGGCCTGGTGCCGGCGATGCAGGCACGCAAGCTCGATCTCGCCGCCGCGATGAAGTCCGACGCCAGCGGCGTCGTCGGGGGCCGCGGCAGAGCGTGGGCGCGCTCGCTCCTCGTCGTCGTGCAGGTCTCGCTGAGCTTCGCATTGCTGGTCGGAGCGGGCCTGCTGCTCAAGAGCCTGCAAAGCATGCGCGACGTCGACCTGGGGTTCTCGAGCCGGGGTGTGCTGTCGACCTACGTCGACCTGCGCTCAGCGGGCTACGACAGGCAGGGCATCATCAACTTCGAGGAGCGCTTGATCGATCGCATCCGGGGCATGGCCGGCGTGGAATCGGCGGTGTTCTCGGGCCTCACGCCGTTCAGCTATGGCAGCTATTCCTCCGCGCCGATCGCGGTCGAGGGTTACGTGGCGGCGCCCGGCGAGGAACCCATCGTCGAGTACAACGAGGTCGGCCCGGCCTATCTCGCGACGATGGGGATCCCCCTCGTCGCGGGACGCGAGATCACGCGCGCCGACGACGAGAAGGCGCCGCTGGTGGCGGTGGTGAACGAGACGCTGGCCGCCCAGTACTGGCACGGCCAGGACCCGGTCGGCAAGCGCCTGCAGGTCAAGGGGCGCTGGCTGCAGGTCGTCGGCGTCGCGAAGAGCTCGAAGTACGTGAAACTGCGGGAGGCGCCGCTACCCTTCTTCTACGTACCGGCTCGCCAGAGCAAGGTGGGCCAGAACCTGCAGATCCGGACGCGGCTCGACGCGAGGACGATCGCGCCGGCCCTCGCGCGCGAGGTGCGGGCGCTCGACGCCAGCCTGGCTCCGGGCGAGGTGATCACGATGCGCGAGCAGGTGGATCGCATGAGCTGGCCGCAGCGGGCCGCGGTGATCCTGCTCGCCGTCTTCGGCGGCTTGGCGCTGCTGCTCTCCGCGATCGGGCTCTACGGCGTCATGTCGTACGCGGTGTCGCAGAGCACGCGCGAGCTGGGGCTGCGAATGGCGCTCGGCGCTGGCGCGCCGGACCTGCTGCGGCTCGTGATGTCGCGCGGTCTCGCCCTGACGGCGGGCGGCATCGCGCTGGGCGCGGGCGCGGCGCTGGGATGGACCCGCCTGATGGGAGACCTGCTGTACAAGGTCAGCCCGCGCGACCCGCTGACCTTCGGATCGGCCTTCGCGGTGATGACGATCGTGGCGCTGGCGGCGTGCCTCTCGCCCGCCTGGCGCGCGACGCGCACCGACCCGCTGCGGGC
>Ga0210384_10004205_pt1 | contig 16191 bp, 14 predicted proteins | sample IncBWH2MmetaG_FD_160574 | JGI IMG/M metagenome (GOLD analysis project Ga0210384, IMG submission 160574) | Forest soil microbial communities from Barre Woods Harvard Forest LTER site, Petersham, Massachusetts, United States - Inc-BW-H-2-M | ecosystem: Environmental > Terrestrial > Soil >...
CAACATTCTGAACCTGAAACCGGGGACGGTCGCCTTTCACAAATACAGCATCATGGAAAGACTTGGGCTCAAGACGAATGCCGAACTGCTGCAGTACGCCATCAAGCGCCACATCATTCCTTCGTAGGGCGAACAACATCTTTCAAACTACCTGTTCCCAAACGTCCATTTGAGTCCTGAACTGGTGCCATAGTCGCTTCCCGTAAGACCGGGCGGGGGCTGGGTGTCCCAGTTGCCGTAGAACGAGACGTTCCAGGACAGGTTCGTGAAGAGCTTCACGTAATAGGACGCGTTGGTATTGAAGAAAAGGCGGCCGGGGTCGGAGAGGGCCGGGACAGTAGTGACAGTGAAGTCCAAATTGGTTTTCTTGAACTTAAAGACTTTCACTTCCGCAGCAATCAAAGCGGCCGCGATGTTTTGAGTTTTTTGCGAAAGGGTTGTGGATTGATTGTAATCCGTGTCCTGCCATGCCAGACCGCCCAGCACCGTGATCCTCATCCGGTTGGTGTTCTTCAGGAAACGGCCGATGCCGCCGCCCAGGTTGGTTTGCAGTCTGATTCCTTGTACCGAGCTCTGCAGGAAGGTACCAAGGCCTCCATAAAAATAGTTGTCCCACGGCAGGAGATGATAACTGCTGAGAGTCAGCTGGTTTCGAGTGGAAACCGTCGCGCCGCTATTGGAAGCCAGGTTGGAATTGAAAGTAGCCTGAGCGGCCCAGCGTTCGCGAAGATATTCGGTCTGCGTGCCAAAGTTGTATTGTGTGGCCTGATTACCTTTCGAATAGCTGATGCCAAGGTTTATATCGCCGTTGAATCGTTGCCAGAACTTATCCGACGCTTGACTCATTCTTGTGATCCGGGCCGTGTCGAGGACGGTCGTCTCCTCGTCAGTCTCCGCAATTTTAATCTGCACCGGCTGGTTGGCAGCGGTGTCAACAGTGCTGAGCTTTCCGGTGTAAACCAGGCCGCTCTGGGTTCTCACGACGAAAAGCTGACTGCTCTCCAGGCGGGCGACCTTCGACCATTGAACCGAAATCGTGCCGTCGACGTAATCGAGGCCGACTGACAGCACTCCGGCGTCGAGCCCTTTGACCTCGCAGGTCATGCGGTCACCATTCTTCATGACGATCACATCGGTCTTTTCCCGCGCGAAGAGCGGCATCGCGAGTAGAAGGATGGAGCTAAGGACAACAGCTCGGGTAACGATGCGAGTGTTCATAGCGTTCCGATCTCTGCTGGGTTCGTGACTCCCAGGCCTAATGTCTTCAGTCGTCGCAGGCACGACTCGTACCGTATCTATTTTCGTTTTTCCTGACTACTGGTATTTTTTGTCGTCGGGATTTGTAAACCGAGCCTCAGATCTGGATTGCAACCTATCCTCCGCCGGCGTGGGCAGATTCGGGACTCAGCGCGACTCTCCGAGGGCGCCATTTTGTATCCCCACCCGCAGCAAGGCTACAACTCTTACCAGTTACCATAAACTCGAGCGCTGGATTATGCTGCTTTGGGTCTTTTCCCCGGGAGGGTGAATATCGCGATGAAAGCTAGATATTGTCGGGCAGTTGTGCCCCCAGAAGAACAACCATGATTACCTCGGCCGGGACCGGCTTAGTGGCGGGGCTGCGGCCACGATTTCTAGAGGGGTTGGCGCCAGCCGACCTTAACGCGATTCTTGCGGCCGCATCTCAGCAGCGCTTGCCGGCGAATTTCGTAGTCACAAATCACGGCGACCTTGCCACTCGTTTGTTCTTGCTGATAAAAGGTCGTGCCCGATTCTTCTACATCACGGAGGGCGGCCGAAGAATTCTTCTACATTGGCTTGCGCCGGGAGAGATATTTGGCGTTATGGCCCTTGTGCCGAATCCTTCCCTCTATCTGGTCAGCGCAGAAATGCTGAGGGATAGCCTGGCATTGGCGTGGGAGCGCTCTACCGTTCAAGACCTGGCAGCACGATATCCAAGATTAGCGTTAAATGCGTTGACGACCGCGTCCGAATACCTGTCCCTCTGTGTTGCCAGTCACGTCGCCATGACCTGCCGCAACGCTCGGGAGAGGCTGGCCGAGGTGTTGATCAACCTCACGCGCGGAATTGGTGTGGAAGTGGAGGGTGGCGTGGAGCTCGATGTCACCAATGAGGAGTTGGCCAATGCGGCGAACATTACACCGTTCACCGCGAGTCGTCTGCTGAGCGAATGGCAACGAAACGGCGCCTTGGTAAAGAGCCGCGGTAAGGTCCTGCTGCGCTCCCCAAAGCACCTCTTTCTGAAAGCGGCTTGATTGGGTTCGAGCCTTCGCGCTCGGAGGATTCGGTAACGGTACGCTTCCGGTCGGCAAGAGGGAGGTTTGTGGTGGAGCGGCGGGAGTCGGTCGCCCATTAGCTGATCATCTCTCTTACAGCCAAGTCCCCAGTCTGGGCGAAGCGGCACAAGGTAGAGACGAAGAAGGACTCAGCTTCCGCACAGGAGCTTCTGGCCAAGCAAGTGGGCATCTACGACGAGTCCGAACGTTGCAAGCTGCTTTTGGGAAATCAGACTTCTTGATTCGGCTTATCAGCGATCCACCGCAAGCCGCAGTGACTTTCTTAGGGACGCCGCCAAATGCTATCGACTGGATACGGAGATGCTCCAGAAAGCAGTTGCCAAGGAATTTGCCGCGAAACGAGAAAAGAAGACGCTCAAGCCGAAAGGTCGCAAGACGGCAGCCTAAGTCCATCCATTTTGAGTTCTGGCGAAGTGCTGGTTTGCACTCCCCCATTCTTTGTTGGACTAGCCGACCTGGAAGTCGCGGTCGTCAGCGCGGGAAGGCCGACCCGCCGCACCAGATCTTGGAAACGTGGGTCATCCCGCAAGCCGTCCATGGTCGGATCGATATGAAGATAGATCAGCCAGTGGCAGTGTTCTTCGTAGGCCTTCTCCAAGCACTCAATTGCGCGATCGTTTTCTCCCAAGCCGATGTGGATCCCGGCGAAGAAGAAGGGCGCGACATACTTTTGCTTTGCTAGTTTTGTCAGATCGCCGAGTATTTCAACTGCTTCCGTTGTCCTACCAGCTGAACCCAAAGTGTGCGCAAGCGCGGCGCGCATCAAGGGACTGCCGTTTGACAGCTTTACCGCCTTCTCACCCTCGGCGATGGCCAATTCGTTGCAACCCGTTTTCCTGAGGACCAGGCCGAGAATCCAATACGTGACGGGGTAGTTTGGCTCCAATTCTACGGTTCGTCGGAGTTGTTCGATGGCTTCATCATATCGGCGACCGTGGTAGAAGGCCCATCCGACGGCGACGTTGATTATGAGCGACAAGGGATCGAGTTCCTGGCCTTTCTTCATTCTGGCCATAACTTCTTCGTGTCGCCCCATGGTCATTACATACTCGGCGTACCAATGGTTCGCAGTAGGGTAGGTCGGACTCAGTTCGAGGCTGCGCTTAAATTCTGTCTGAGCCTCTTCCCAGTCCCAATCGTGAAGCCACAACAAGGCCGCCATAGACGTGTGGGCTTCGGGCAAATCCGGGTCGAGGAGCAGGGCGGTCTTCGCCGCCGCTTTACCTTTAGGGAAAGCTTCCTTCGGCGGCAGATAGCTGTTCCATCCCAGGAGGACGTAGGAGTCGGCCAAACCCGTGTAGGCGAGGGCATAGCTGGGGTCCTTCTCGACTGCCTGTTGAAAATACTCGATCGCCTTGTAGAAACCTTCTTCGGTCCACCGGTTCCAGTGGTGACGACCTTTCAGGTAAAGCCGATACGCCTCGTCATTATCTGTGTGGCGTTTTGTTAGTCGTTTTTTTTCCGCTCGGGTCAACTGCAATCTGAGTTTTTCCGATATTTCGTGGGAAATTTCGTCTTGGACTACAAAAATGTCGCCCTGCTTGCGATCATATTGCGCGCCCCATAGTTGAGAGCCTGTGGCTACATCGACTAATTCGGTCCCGATGCGCAACGAGCCACCACTCTGCGTCATCCTTCCTGTGAGCACGGCCCGCACATTAAGTTCGCGACCGACGGCTTGCGGGTCAATTTCTCGGCCTTTGTAACGGAACACTGTGCTCTGCGCCATCACTCGCAGCTTCGGCAGCGTGGCCAGAGTATTGATGAGGCTGCCAGTGATCCCATCACTGAGGTATTCGTGCTCAGGATTGCCATTGGTATTTTCGAAGGGTAAAACTGCAAGCGAGTCGATCGTCTTGGAGACTCGCTGGGGACGGAGCACGACGTTTTGTACAGAGGAAGTCCGTGACCTGTGCTTGCCGTTCGAGGACAAACGACGGTTGGTTGGTGACAGGACCGATTCTGTTTGTTCTTCCGCAACCCTCCGGCCCGACTCCGCATCTCGTTTTAGCCGTTGCAGCTCAGCCCGAACATCGGCCGCGTGCTGATAACGCAAATTTCTGTCCTTCTCCAGGGCTCTGTGGATCACCTCCTGGAGCGCCAGAGGGATGTCGGGATTGATTTGTATTGGCGCCACCGGGTTGCGGTTCAGGATGGCTTCGGTGATAAGACCCGAACTGGCTCCTTGAAAGGGCAACTTGCCCGTTGCCATCTCGTAGAGAACGATACCGAAAGAAAACAGATCCGTCCGACCATCCAGCGCTCTGGCCCGTACTTGCTCGGGAGACATGTAGGCGACGGTTCCCAGAGCTATGCCCGGGCTGGTGAGATGCTCTTCGGGTACGTAAGACAGAGCTTGCGTCGGCTGCGCCGCAATCTGATGTGCACAATCCTCCGGAGGAATATTTTTCGCCAGGCCGAAATCGAGAATCTTGACGTGCCCGCGCTTCGTGATGAAAATGTTGGCGGGTTTGATGTCACGATGAATGATGCCTTCGCTGTGAGCAGCGTCGAGCGCATCGGCAACCTCGATGGCAATGGCTACAATACGCTCTGTATCCAAGGTGCCTGCGGCTATCAGGTATTTTAGTGTCACGCCATCCAAGTACTCCATGGCGATGAATGCCTGGCCTTCGTGTTTCCCAATTTCGTAAATAGTGCAGATGTTGGGATGATTGAGTGCGGACGCTCCACGCGCTTCGCGGCGAAAGCGTTCCAGGGTAATGGGGTCGCGGGCTGCGTTCTCAGGCAGGAACTTTAAAGCAACAAAGCGGCCGAGATCTTGGTCCTCAGCTTTATAGACTACCCCCATGCCACCGCTTCCTAGTTCCTCCAGGACACGATAGCGCGAGATGGTTTGCCCGGTGGCCGATTGGGCTTGAAGCACACATTGATATTAGATGAGGAGCACTTCCGTGGATACTGGTAATACTGTCAGTTACGTCGGAAAATTGGTTTTATTGGACTGGCGAGCGTACCGGGATCGCCAGAGGTGAACGGCGAACTCCCAAGTCCGCATCAGGTTCCCATTACCCGACACGGCAAGAGTAAGCGTTACTCAATCGGCATTATCTACAGCTCCAGGTGCCCCATCTCGAGCTTCGGGCTTTGGTGTTCTCTCGAAAGTAAGTTCGCTGGCACAAAAAGTTTGAACGGTCTAGAAAATCCGATGACCGCAGAGACGAACTCCCGCATAGGAGGAACGGCCTCCGTCCCCTGACCAGGCACCAGTCTCTGAGGTTCAGCTATAGCAAATGGTAGAGTTGTCGAGACTGGCCAAACCTGGATCTGCTGCTTTTGCCAGCGCCTGGTCTGTCTTCCTGGTCCCACTGCAGGCAATTATTCCGTGCCGGTTGGGGAGTCGCCGGGGAACCTGAACACATCGCTGGCCCGGCGCTCGAGTGTCCGAGGCGCAATATCAGCTGCCTTCTGAACACCGATGCCTTTGTCTCTGGACAGATACGCTAATTGTGTCGGCGCCGCAAACTGGGTACCGGAAGCTTCGACGATTTCGGCGATCTTCAATATCACGTCTTGGCGAATGGTGGTGAATTCTGTCCAATCGCCCGTCTTGCCGTAAGCGAACAGCTCCATTTGGTACGCAGCGCCCACAAAACTCATTACCCGAACTCTGCAGCTCCCGGGTTCGATTGCAGGATGTTGATCCAGCATGCTCTGCACCCGGTAGAGTACGAACCGTAATTGTTCAGCTTGGGTTTCTATCCGCAGCGAGAAAGTTTGATTGATAAGCAATTTGCTGCGGCGTGCCATGTTTTGGAATTGCATTTGCGCCAGCGATCCGTTAGGAACTACCGAAAGGTTCTGGTCGAGGGTTCGCAGCTTCAGAGAACGGAGGCCGATATCTTCCACGGTGCCAAGTTGATCGCCGATCTGGCAGAAGTCGCCGACACGTAAAGCCTTGTCCATCAGCAACGAGACCCCGCCGATGAGGTTTTCAAGTGACTTTTGTGCGGCCAGCGCGATTGCCAGTCCTCCGATGCCGAGGCCAGCAAGCGTCGTCTTCACGTTAAACCCAAATATACCCAGTGCGACGACTAATGCGATGATCAGCAGCACGATGCGGTTGAGTCGTTGCATCAGGATGAGGATCGACTCCCCGCCTCCGCGTTGCGTTCGCGTCCGGTTTACCGCGTGTTCGAAGCCACGGTCAGTAATCCTGCTTAGGAGCCACAGGAAACATCCCATGAGGAGCGTAGCTATGAAACGAAAGTAGTAGACGCGATACAAAAGCGGCGGCTCCAGCAGGTAGACGAAAACGCTGTGCATCAAGATCGCAAGGATGCACCGGATCGGCGTGCCAAGTGGCGTCTCCCAGACTGTTCGGAAACGCAGTTTTCGGAGTTTGTACCAGACTCGCCTGGGCGTACTGAGCAGAAACGCCAACAGAGAAGCCAGTAACCACGAAATCGGGATCGAAAGAAGCCACTCAAGCCACTGCGCCAGTGACATCCTGAGCAGCCGCCGACCGCTCAGCGCAGCGGGAACGATTCGGTCGCCTAACCTCGGCGCTTCGTTTTTCATCTGGGCGTAGAGCGCCGGGATATTCGCAACCGTCTCTTTCGAAATCAGCCATATTTCTCCTGACTCCGGATCATCCACCCGCACCAGGATAACGTCCGCAGTCGTGCCACCCACCGTCAGCACGCCAGCCCGGACCTCGCCGGGTGGAAGTCCAGGTTCAACTGCGCCACTGGGATCATTGGTCAACAAGCCGATGTTGCCTTTGAACTTTGGTTGCAAAGCTTGGAGTTCCTTGGCCATCTGTGCCAAATTCATGTCTTGCCCGGGCACTGGCTGCAGGTAACGAGCCGCGGTCTCGTAGTCCTCGTGTTCTGTGCATTTCAGCAAACCCATCACCGCGCTATGGGGAGAGTCGCGTCCGAGCAGATCGATCGGTGCAGTAGGTTCAGCTTTGGTTGGAGGCGCCGCAGTTGTCGGAAGCTGGGCTTTTGAATTCGCAGTTGAGCCTACGAATACGAAGATAGCTAGAGCTACGTCGAGAGCGTAGATTGTGCCGCGGTGGAATCGGCGGTTCCTGTCCGATGCTCTATATAGAGTCACGGTGACCTGCTGTTCACACTTGTTATTCCCATCCGGCTTACGCGGCTCACTGTCTTAATTCTGGGCTGCGCGGCATGTGTCCTCACCCGGAGCGTCATCGGTCTCCATGCCGTGGCCTTCGATTCCAGTCATGCGACCCGTTTGTCCGGTACCGGTTCTTTCTTGGCAAATGCGCCTGCTTTACCCGCGTCGAGTAACTGTGCCCCGTCCACCCGCCCGAAAAGCTCGATCAGTTTGGCCACGACACCGGTCCAACCCGTCTGATGGCTCGCTCCCAAACCCGCGCCGTTATCTCCGTGGAAGTATTCGTAGAATAATAGGTAATCTTTCCAGTGAGGGTCGGTCTGAAATTTCTCGGTCCCTCCGTACACCGGTCGCCGGCCGGACTTGTCTCGCAGAAAGATCCTCGTCAATCGACTGGAAATTTCCCGGGCGACCTCGAACAGATTCATCCGGTTGCCGGAGCCTGTTGGACACTCAATCGTGAAGCTATCGCCGTAGTAGGCATAGAAGGAGAGCAAGGCCCGGATCAGCAGTGCATTCACCGGCATCCAAACCGGGCCACGCCAGTTGGAGTTTCCACCGAACATACCGGTGTCGGATTCAGCCGGGAGATAATTTACTCGGTATTCCTGTCCGTCCACCTGGACGACAAACGGATGTTCGTCGTGATAGCGGGAAAGCGCCCGTATCCCGTAAGGACTGAGGAATTCGTTCTCGTCGAGCATGCGGGTCAGAATCCGGCGCAACCGCTCCGGATTCACCAGTGCAGCAATACCGCGGCCGGCATACCCTAAATGCCCTTTCCCGGTTGGATGAATGCTGCCCCACAGCTCGGGCATACGTTGGTAGCGTTCCTGCAGAATCTTCTCCGCTCGGGGTACCCGCTCGCGCTGCCAGGGCTCAATCACAGTGGTAGCGCATAGGGGTAGCAGACCGACCATGGAGCGCACCTTGAGCCGCCTGGCACTACCATCAGGGAGGCGCAGGACGTCATAGTAAAACCCATCCTCCTCGTCCCACATACCCTCCGGCCCCGTTTGATTCATGGCTCGTGCGATCCAAATGAAATGCTCAGCAAACTTCAGCGCCATGTCCTCGTACATAGGGTCGTAGGCAGCCAACTCTATGGCGATCTCCAACATGTTCTGGGAGAACATGGAAACCCACGCGGTGCCGTCCGCCTGTTCAAGGCTGCCACCGGTCGGCAGCGGGGCGCTCCGGTCGAAGACGCCGATGTTGTCCAGCCCGAGGAACCCGCCCTCGAAGAGGTTTTTGCCAAACCGGTCTTTGCGGTTCACCCACCAACTGAAATTCAGGGTCAGCTTCGCAAACGAGCGCCTCAGGAAATCGAGGTCGCCTTCCCCTTTAAGTGCCTGCTCGGTCCGGTACAAGAAAATGGTGGCCCAGGCGTGTACTGGCGGGTTGACGTCGCTGAAGTTCCACTCGTAGGCTGGGATTTGCCCAGTCGGATGCAGGAAAAATTCCTGCAGCATCAAGTCGAGTTGTTCTTTCGCGAAATCGACATCGACCGTAGATAGCGCGATCGTGTGGAACGCCAAATCCCAGGCGGCATACCACGGATATTCCCATTTGTCCGGCATTGAGATGATGTGCTGGTTCACCATGTGAAACCATTCGCTGTTTCGCATGAAGCGGCCACCCGGCTTCATCGGATCCTGACCATGTTCCGTGAGCCATAGGTCAACGTCGAAAAAGAAGTATTGCTTGCTCCACAGCATTCCGGCCAGTGCCTGCCGCATGACCCGAGCCTCATCTTCGTTAACACTTTCCGGCGTGATGTCGCTATAAAACTCGTCCGCCTCATGCCGACGAAGTTCCACGATTTGTTCGAAGCTCTTAAAGGGATTACCGATAGCGGCAGGTGCCAGATCGCTTAGCCGCAGTCGGATCGTGGTGGTTTCGCCAGCCCCCACGTTGATTCGGTGGTGGGCGGCTACTTTTGTTCCTGTGTGCTGTGGGTTGACGGCGTCTTGCTTCCCGTTCACTACGTAGTTGTTGATCCCATCCTTTACATAGGGACTGGCATTGGGCGTGCCGAAGATTCGCTCGTTGTTGGTCTCATTCTCAGTGAAAAGCAGCGGAACATCTTTCTCCGAGTACAGATAGCGATCACCCAGTTCGGTGTGCGATGCTGCGACAAATCGGGAGTCATTCTTACTCGTGACTTGCTTCAAGGACGGCCGCGGTGTATCAGGCCACCAAGTCCAGGTGTTGCGGAACCACAGGGTCGGCAAAACGACTAACGTGGCCGGCTCTGGCCCCCGATTGCTCACGCTGATCCGTATCAGGATGTCCTCAGGAGTGTTTTTGGCAAGCTCCACGAAGACGTCGAAGTAGCGATCATCCTTGAAGATGCCAGTGTCCAGAAGTTCGTATTCCATGTCGCCGCGATTGCGCCCCTTGCTCGTGGCCACCAGGTCCCCGTAAGGGAACGCCGCCTGCGGATACTTGTACAGGTACTTCATGTAGGAATGGGTTGGCGTACTATCGAGGTAGAAGTAATACTCTTTGACATCCTCACCGTGGTTGCTCTCGCTGTTGGTCAGCCCGAAAAGGCGCTCCTTGAGTATTGGATCCTTTCCGTTCCAGAGAGCGACGCTAAAGCAGAGAAGCTGTTTCTCGTCACTGATGCCGGCAAGGCCATCCTCACCCCAGTGATAAGCGCGGGATCGCGATTGGTCATGGCTGAAGTAGTCCCAGGCGTTTCCATCCAGGCTGTAGTCCTCACGGACCGTGCCCCACTGTCTCTCGCTCAGGTAGGGCCCCCACTTTCTCCAGGAGATTTTCGCCGTGCGCGCTTCTTGAAGTCGGAGCACTTCCGGATTCCTGCTCATGTCTCACCTCATCTTTCGTTCGGCGGGAGTCTCTTCAGGGATGAGTCCTTCCGTGCCGTTGTGGCACTCCAGTGCAAATCTGGCTCTGACGCAACTGTTGTTCGTGACAGGTGAACAGAGATGGAATAGCCATACAACTGGCAGTCTTACCAGTTCAAGACCCTCATTACTACGTGTAGCCTGCACATGCTTCGTGGGTTCCTCTGCCCTTCATTCGTTCTTATCGCGGCAGAGTTTTGCCGGAGCTGGTCCGATAGGCGATCAGGAACTACGTTATCGCTGCATTAGTCTCCTTGGCCCTCGGTTAGGCATGTAACGTTTCATCATGCCCGGGGTTGAAAACAGCATAAATGGAAGAGCCACCATGAACATCCAACCTTTATTCTGAGTACCGTCCTTCTCGTTGCTGAGCCTCTCTTCGCGCGAGAAAACACCGATGTGCTAATCGTGAAGAACGGCGACCGCATGACCTGCCAAGTTAAAGGTGACTTGGTCCTAGCATTAATTTCCAATCAAGCTTGTACTTTTGGCACTTCCGCGGGCAAAGGGACCTCTTCTAACATCATTTCGTAACATCACCTGGCTTCGTACTGCAAAGTTCCACAACTCAACAACCCACCCCAAAACGAACTTAAAGATCACAAAAGGAGACAATCATGTCGGTCAAAACCCCAAAGGAATTCTTCCTGGTCCTGCTTAGCGAACTGCGGCAAGGTACCGAACGAACGACAAAGATCTTTCAGGAGATTAGCCAAGTCGCCCAGAACCAGACATAAAAGAAGCTCTGGAAGCCCGGGCTTTCGTATCAGACAAAGTCCTTGCCACACTCGATCAGTGCTTCAAGCTCATCGGTGAGCAGCCCGTGAAGCTTAGTGGCCGCATGCACGACATCTTCGTGGAGGACTTCCGTAAGGAACTCGCTGAGATCGAATCCCCCGTGGCGAGGCACCTGTTCATCCTAGCGAAAGCCAACCACCTGATCCACCTTCGCGTCGCTGAGTACGTCAGTCTGATTGCGGCAGCCGACATGACGGCCCACTACGGTGTCGGTGTACTGCTGGAAAGCTGCCTTGCGGATACGCTGGCCTTTGTTGAACGGACTCGGCGTCTGATCAGAAACGTCATCGAGACCAAGGTGGCTGAGAGGGTAACCGAGAAAAAAGTAGCCGCGTAGCGGCGCTCTAAAGAACCAACTGAAGTAATCGATTCGAGCGTCAGAACGATCCGATTAGAGTTGGGACTTTAAAGCAGTTGGGAAACCTGTCCGATAGAAACTTTCTGCGCGTCGGTTGTCTTAAAGTGCCCGCAAGATGGGCACTTTGTTTTCAAACAGCGCGACCTAAAAAATCGACCGAATTCTTGGAGTCGCGCCGGGCACCGTAGGACGGTGCGGCTCCCGATTTTATTCGACTGTGCGAGTAAGCTGCTTATTCGAGTATCGTCGCGCCGGCAGGGATGACGATAAGTCGGGCGCCTCCATTAGTCAAATGTGATCCTAGGCATGAATTGAACGAAGCCGAGAAGTAGTGGATTTTCCGTTGCAACCAACTTGAGCGCGCAGATTATCTGACTGGTGCGATGCGCGGGTGGCTCCGTGAAACCTTGTAGGGAACGTCTGTAAACGATTGTTGGACAATTAAAGCACAGCGAAGTTGTCGACGCTTGTAAACCCGCGACGGCGCGAAGTCTGGGCCTCGTGTCTAGTTGATTGTCCGCGAACCAGTGATGAGGATGTCCACCAGTCTCCTGGCGCTTTGCTGCCAGTCAGGACCAGACGCGACGTGGGAGACGCCGATTAGTGCGCGGAGCAGGTCGAATGGCTCCAGATCTCTGCGTATGTCTCCGCTCTTGATTGCGCGCGTCACCAACGAATCAATCGCTCCCTTGATCTGAGTGCGCGAGCCTTCGAACAGCTTCGAAGGCCCTCCGACGAGCGAATTCAAAGCGGGGCCGATGATCTGCTTGGTCGCGATGTAGTCGACGAATAGCAACATCCACGCTCGCAAGGCTTCGATGGGAGGAAGGTTTGCGGAGAACTTCTTCTCGGCTGCGGCCACCCTTTCCACTTCAGTCCGATAGACCGCTTCGATCAGTGCGTCTCGCGTGGGAAAGTGGCGATACAGGGTTCCCGCTCCAACACCCGCCTCTTTAGCAATGTCATCGAGGCTGGCGTTCGCGCCGGACCGAGTAAACGCCTCCTTCGCCACCTCCAGAATGCGCTCGCGGTTCCGCTGCGCATCGGTGCGCGGTTTTCTCGGGGCAATTTTCTGAGTTTTGGCGGGCATAAAAAAGTTGCAACCGGAGGCAGCCTCCGGTTATCTTATCTAGTGATTCGGAGACAGTCTCCGTTTTATCTGGAACGCGGCGGCCTGTCAATAGCGGTTCCGGGTTCCGCGGCTTCGATCTCCCGTTCCGAGAGGTAAGGAATATGAATGAACTGGCTGGTTACAAATCATGGAAGAATTTCAATTTTCCTTGCGCCGACGTCATGACGATGGCGGAGCGAGAGTTGTCTGCATTCTTCAATGCCGTCACCCAGTTGTTCGGGTCAGAACAGGCGGAGGTCTCGGCAGAAGACTGGTTGCACGAGTTGATCGGGATCGACGCTCTGCCCACTTCAGCCCGCGAATGGCGATTGATCACTGCGAAGGTTTTGACTCGGCTCGCAAGACGAGTGAGCGCTTCGCCTCTATCGACCGAATTCACAAATGCTTAGGAGGAAGAGAATATGCGTGTGTTTGTTACCGGTGCTACAGGCTTTATTGGTACGGCAGTCGTCCGAGAACTGATCGACGCTGGTCATGATGTGCTCGGTCTTGCGCGCTCGGAAGCGGCAGCCAAATCCCTTGTCGCGGCGGGAGCCGACGTGCATCGCGGTTCACTCGAAGATCTCGAAAGCCTTCGCAGTGGAGCAGGGGCTGCCGACGGAGTGATCCATACCGCCTTTATCCACGATTTCTCAAACTACGGGCCTGCCGCCGAAGCGGATAGGCGTGCCATCGAGACTCTCGGCGCCGCGCTCGCGGGCTCCGATCGCCCGTTCATCGTCACTTCCGGGACCTTGCTCGTTCAACGCCAAGGCTCGTTCGCAACAGAAGAGGATGCACACAATCCCAGCTTCCCCCGCAAGTCGGAGGAGGCGGCCCTTGCGCTGGCGGCGTGCGGAGTCCGCGCATCTGTGCTTCGGCTTCCACCATCGGTCCATGGCAACAATGATCACGGCTTTGTGCCACGCCTGATCAGCATCGCACAAGAAAAGGGCGTTTCCGCATACATAGACGACGGGCTGAATCGCTGGCCCGCTGTGCATCGGCTCGATGCAGCTCATTTGTACCGGCTCGTGCTTGAGAAGGGTATTGCTGGGGCGAGCTATCACGGCGTGGCCGACGAGGGCGTGCCGACTCGAGAGATCGCTGCGGCAATCGGCCGCGGCCTAAACGTATCGGTCGTCAGCAAGTCGCACGAGGCTGCAGTCGATCATTTTGGCTGGATCGCTCGCTTCTTTAGCATCGACAGCCCGGCTTCCAGCGCGCTGACGCAGGAACGCCTTGGATGGCGACCGGTTCAGCCCGGGCTCATTGCCGATCTGAACGCGGAGCACTATTTCGAACACGCTACGGACGCCGTGGCTTTACATGGCTGACGCGTAACAATATCCATGAATGTCACATCGAACGTGCCAACACTAGGAGGCAGAAAATGACGAACATACTTGAGACAACTTCATTTGGGGCGAGTTCTACCACCAACGAGGTTTTGTCCGGCGTGAATCTGAAGGGCAAACTAATTTTCGTAACTGGTGTGTCGGCCGGCCTGGGTGTCGAAACGGCGCGCTCCCTGGCCGCGCACGGCGCCCAGGTTGTGGGCGCGGCACGAGATTTGAACAAGGCCAAAACTGCAACCGAGCAGGTGCGAAAAGACGCCGCGGCCAATGGCGGAGGCTTCGAACTGGTTGAACTCGATCTTGCCAACCTGAAAAGCGTGCGTGCCTGCGCTGATCGGTTGCTGGCGAAAGGGGAACCGTTGGATGTGGTCATCGCCAATGCCGGAGTGATGGCCACACCGTTCGGCCGCACAGTCGATGGCTTCGAAACGCAGTTCGGGACGAATCATCTGGGCCACTTTGTCCTGGTCAACCGGATTGCGGCGCTCATTCGGAGGGGAGGACGGCTGATCAATGTGTCTTCCGCCGGTCACCGCTACTCCAACGTCGATCTTGTCGATCCCAACTTTGAACGAACACCCTATGACCCCATGGTCGCATATGGCCGATCGAAGACGGCGAACATTCTCTTCGCCGTTGCGTTCGACAAACGGCACCGGGACCGCGGCGTGCGCGCTGCGGCTGTACATCCGGGGGGCATACGGACCGAGTTGGGTCGTTACGCCGAGCCCGGGCGGATCGAAAAAGTAATCGAAGAAATCAATCGCCAACTCGCCGCACAGGGTAAGGGCCCTTTCCAATGGAAGTCCATTCCGCAGGGAGCCGCGACTTCGGTGTGGGCGGCTGTCGTTGCTCAGGCTGACCAGATCGGTGGGCAATATTGCGAGAACTGCCACGTTGCCGAAATCGTGCCGGACGATACGCCCATCACCGCGGTCAGCGAAGGGGTACGCAGATATGCGCTCGATCTAAAGAGTGCGGAGGCGCTCTGGAAGAAAAGCGAAGAAATGGTTGGAGAACCGTTTTAACTTTTCTCATTACCGCCGAGGAACAACAGCACCAGGAGAAATGAAATGATTGAACAAAAAGACCTCGCCGGCAGTTTCACCCTGCCCGGCAATTCGATGACATTAAACCGTATGGGCTACGGTGCCATGCAACTGGCTGGGCCGGGCGTGTGGGGAGCGCCGCGGGATGTGAAGACCGCCATTGCGGTTCTGCGAGAGGCGGTAGAGTCGCGAGTGAACCACATTGACACCAGCGACTTCTACGGACCCCATGTGACCAATCAGCTAATCAAGCGGGCGCTCCATCCTTATGCCAAGGATCTCGTGATCGTCACCAAAGTGGGCGCTCGTCGAGGTCCAGACAAGTCCTGGATCCACGCTCTGTCCCGACAGGAGTTGGTGGATGCCGTCCATGACAACCTGAGAAATCTGGGCCTCGACCGTCTCGACGTCGTCAATCTTCGAGTCGGCGGAATCACGGAACCGGGGCAGGAATCGATCGAGGAACCGCTGACCGTCCTCGCCGAACTCAAGCGTCAGGGACTGATCCGGCATATCGGTCTGAGCAACATTACTCCCAAGCAGTTGGGTGAGGCTCGAACGATCACAGAGATAGTTTGCGTGCAGAACTTTTACAACGTCGCGCACAGGAGTGACGATGCTTTCATCGACGATTTGGCCGCGGAAGGTATAGCGTATGTTCCGTTTTTCCCGCTGGGAGGTTTCACTCCATTACAGTCATCGGCGCTTGACGCAGCCGCAGCGTCGCTCGACGCCACACCAATGCAGGTTGCCCTTGCCTGGCTTCTCCAGCGCTCGCCCAACATCCTGCTGATCCCAGGAACATCTTCCATCGAGCATCTTCGCGAGAATCTTCAGTCTTCGATGCTTCAAATTCCCCCTGAAGTGATTACCGATCTCGACGCAATCGCCGGAAATGCTTGAAATGGGAGGTGAACGTTTTCTTTCTCGGAGATTTACGAACCAATCGAACGATCGAAGGGCCGGTTATTCCTCGCAGGAATATACTGGGGGAAAATGAACTGATTAGGTTTTCGCACTGCCGTTCCAGGGCAGGCTCCGTGAGAGAAGCCCGCAGGAGATCCCACCTCTGCAAATGATATTAGACGAGATAGTGGTGGAGGCGGCGGGAGTCGAACCCGCGTCCGAAAATGTTACTGGTCAAGAGACTACATGCTTATTCCAGTTCATGCCCTGGGCATTACCCCAGGACGTTCGCGGTTAGCGCTCAGAACGGACAA
>Ga0210384_10004206_pt1 | contig 16189 bp, 13 predicted proteins | sample IncBWH2MmetaG_FD_160574 | JGI IMG/M metagenome (GOLD analysis project Ga0210384, IMG submission 160574) | Forest soil microbial communities from Barre Woods Harvard Forest LTER site, Petersham, Massachusetts, United States - Inc-BW-H-2-M | ecosystem: Environmental > Terrestrial > Soil >...
ACGCCTGATCCGGATTGTAATCCAAAAATTTCCCCATCGCGTCTCCCCTCTCGTGCAGTATAAGAGACGCGTCAAGGCTAGTTCTCACACAGACTCTGAAGCCCGCGCCACGCTTCGGATATCTAGATTGCTGCGTCTCCAAGTGGCGCAATCGCAACCGCTGTCACCTTGTACTCGGGACACTTGGATTGCGGATCCACGTAAGGGCTGGTCAAAACATTCGTGTGCGTTTCCGGAAAATGAAAGGTGAGAAACAATGTCCCTGGTGAAACGCGCTCGGTGAGACGAGCCGGAGCTTGGGTCGAACCCCAGCGGCTGCGCACCTGCACCGTTTGCCCGTCGCTAATATGAAATCGCGCCGCATCCGCGGCGTGAATCTCCAGAAAATCCGCGGGCAAAAGTTTGAGATTAGGCGTGCGGCGAGTCATTGTTCCGACATTGTAGTGCTCCAGGGCGCGGCCCGTAATCAGCAAGAATGGGTAGCCGTCCTGAGTGTGCTCCGGACTCGGAACGTAGTCGAGAGCCACGAGCCTGCCCTTGCCGCGCAGGAATCCATCCGCGTGGACGGTCGCGGTCCCGGGATGGCCAGCGGAGGGGCACGGCCATTGCAAACCGTCCGGCTCGAGCCTGGCATAAGTTACGCCGCCGAAGAGGCTCGGAGCGACTCGCGCAATTTCGTCCATTACATCCGAGGGAGTCTGGTGCGTCCAGTGCGCGCCCATGGCGTTGGCTACGTCTCGAATCACCTCCCAGTCCGCGCGCGCGTCACCGGGAGGCGGGACGGCCGGGCGGACCAGCTGAATGCGCCGCTCGCCATTGGTGAAAGTGCCTTCCTGTTCGAATACGCCGGCAGCGGGAAGTACGAGGTGGGCGAAGCGGGCGGTCTCCGAAAAAAACATTTCTTGCACCACCAGGAGTTCGAGCGCTTTGAGGGCTTCGACGACATGCGTCTGGCTGGGATCGCTTTGGGCTACGTCCTCTCCCTGCATCCACAGGGCTTTGATTTTGCCGTTGGCAGCGGCATCGAGCATTTCAGAGATGGTGAGGCCTGCTTCTCGCGGCGGGGCTATTCCCCAGATTTGCTCGAACCGCACGCGCACATCCGGGTCAGTAAGGGACTGGTATCCCGTGACCTGGTTGGGCATGCCGCCCATATCGGCGTTTCCCTGAACGTTATTTTGCCCGCGCAGAGGGAGCATGCCCGCTCCCGGTTTGCCTATGCTGCCGGTCAACATTCCAAGATTGCAGAGCGCCATGACGGATGCCGTGCCCTGGGTGAGCTCGGAGAGTCCGAGGCCGGAGACAAACAATGCCGGCCCATTTTTCGCCAGGAGAGAAGCCGCCTTGAATATTTCTTCCTCATCTACTCCGGTGACTTCCGCAATCTGTGCGAGCGAAAGTGAACTCAGGAAATCCCTGAGTCCGGCGAAGCCTTCCGTGCGGGACTGAACGTAGGATTCATCGATCAGATTTTTTTCAATTAGAATTTTGGCGATGGCGTTGAACAGCGGCACGTTGGTGCCGGGTTTCGGGCGGAGATGGACACCGGCATACTCCGCGAGTTCGATTCGGCGAGGGTCGACCACGATTAACGAACTGCCGCGGAGAACAGCTTGCTTTATGAGAGCGCCGACCACGGGATGCGCTTCGGTCGCGTTGGCGCCGGCGAGGACAATGTTCCGGGCCAGCGGAATATCCGCGTAGGATGCGGTGGCCGCGCCGGTTCCGGTGACCGTTTGAAGGGCCAGCGCGGTGGAGGAATGGCAGACACGCGCGCAGCAATCCACATTGTTCGTTCCGATGCATGTGCGGAAGAGTTTCTGAAGCAGATATGCGGCTTCATTCGTGGAGCGGGAAGAAGTAAACGCTCCAAGAGCCTGCGGGCCGAACCGATCGCGGAATTCCTGCAGGCGCCGGGACAACCAGGAAATTGCCTCTGGCCAAGGGATTTCGCGCCAGCCGCCTGCGGCGCGCAACAATGGCCATGTGAGGCGGTCCCGGGAATGGTGGTAGCCGTGGGCGTAGCGTCCCTTGACGCAAAGGTGCCCGTGATTGACCTGGGCGAGTGGGGCGCCGCGAATGCGAGCGACGCGACCGTGGGACACCTCGATATTTAGCCGGCAGCCGACGCCGCAGTAGCCGCAGGTGGATTGCACGACGGCGTCGGGCGGGCGCGCGCCGATGCGATCAATGTCCGAGATCGCCCCCGTAGGACAGTGGTCCACGCACGAGCCGCACGATACGCAGGGGCTGTCCGCAAAACGCCGGGAAGGACCAAAGATGAGGTGCGTTGCAGAACCGCGTCCTGCCAGTCCATAGACGAACTGCCCTTGAATTTCATCGCAAGCATGCAGGCATCGGCGACAGTTGATGCAGAGAGAGCGGTTGAATCGAAGGTAAGGATGGCTCTCATCGGCGGGCACAATTTCGTTTGTGTAACCGAACGCGGAGGACTGGAGGCCAAGCCGGTGCATCAATCGCTCCATCTCGGTTCCATCCGTACTTGGGCGGAAGGCGTCGGCCGGGTTAGCGGAAAGGTATAAAGACAAAATGTCACGGCGCAGCGAATCGATGCGGGCAGAGCGGGTGCGAATTTCCATTCCGGGTTGCAGAGGCGTATGGCAGGCGGCGTGAATCCGTCCGTGCCTATCGGTTTCCACCAGACAAATGCGGCAACCGCCCTCGGGTGAAAGGTCTGGGTGATAACAGAGCGTAGGAATGTCGACGCCTGCCCGGCGGGCAGACTGGAGAATGGTTTCTCCCTGAAGGATCGAAACCGTCTGGTCATCGATGGTGACAGTTTGCAGGGTCATTCGAGAGCCCGATCGCCGAAATATTTCAACATCGCCGACATGGGGCCCGGCATTTGCTGCCCGAATGCGCACAGACTACCTTGGGCCATGACTTCGAATAGACGTTCGAGTTGCGGCAGGGAATGTGCGGCACCGCCCGATTGAGCTATATCCAAGGCGCGTCTGGAACCAAGGCGGCAAGGGACACACTTGCCACAGGACTCCTCAGCCATGAATTCGATCCAGTGGAGGAAGAGCGCCCTGATGTTCGTGCCTTCCGGGACAGCAACCAGCCCGCCATGGCCCAGATTGAGGTTGCGCTGGGCCATGGCCTGATAGCATATGGGCGCGTCCCATTGGCTGGGCAGCGCGACGCTGCCCATGGGTCCGCCGATGAGGACAGCTTCCAATTTATTGCCATGCGCGCCGCCGCCCGCATCCCGTTCGATGACGTCTCGCAAAGAGCAGCCAAATTCGATTTCCAGGATGCCGGGCTTGGCAAAACCGTGATTCAGGCAAAGAGCTTTAGTTCCCGGCGAGGCTTTTGTGCCAAGAGCAGCGTATTCCGCGGGCCCGTGTTCAAGGATCCAGGGCACGTTGACGAGCGTTTCCACGTTGTCTACTACCGTGGGCTTTCCGAATAAACCTTCAACGACCGGATACGGCGGGCGAAGGCGAACTTCGCCTCGAGTGCCTTCGATGGCGTTCAGCATGGCTGTTTCTTCACCGCAAACGTAGCTGCCCATTCCCGGGACGATGCACGGCGAGAAATCTTGCAGGAGGCCGGCGGCAGTTGCGGCGTCAATTGCTGCTTTCATCCGCTCCAACGCACGAGGGTATTCGGAACGGATATACACGACGCCTTGTTGCGCGCCAACAGCATGACCGCAGATGGCCATGCCTTCGAGAATGGAGTGCGGATCATCCTCCATGAGGACGCGGTCAATAAAGGAACCCGGATCGCCTTCATCGCCGTTCGCGACAACATACTTCGAGCTTGAAACGACTTCGGAGCATCGTCGCCACTTCGTGCCCGTCGGAAAAGCAGCGCCGCCGCGGCCACGCTCGCCGGACTGCTCGATGGCTGAGACAACGTCTTCGGGTCGCATGCGGCGGACTTTGGCGAGAGTTTCGTAGGCGCCGTCGGCACGGGCAATCGCAAGATCGGAAAAGTCGCCTCGGCCAATGCGCCGGGTCACAATGGTCTGATTCGCAATACTGCGGATGGCCGGGCGCGCGGGCTCGGGAGTGGATAGGTCGAGGAGCGGCTCAACCGAGGCGCGGCCGTTCAATGCCACCACACGGCCGTCGGGCCGCAACGCTGCCGGAGAACGATCGCAGAAGCCGACACAGTACACGCCCCGGCATTCAGTTCGTCGGCTGGCCGCAACGAGCAGGTCTTTGGCGCCGGCCAGTACGCAGGATGTCCCGATACAGATGCGCGTGGTTTCAGAGGTTTGGTGCAAATCGGAGTAATAAGAGAGCACGCCGCGGACTTGCTCTTCGGGCAGGTCCAACTCATGCGACAGTTGCTTGACTTGCGAGGGGTCTGGAAGCCCGTGATCTCTTACAAACTGCCGAATCTCAACGAGGGGCGAGTTGCTTGCAAGATGTGTTTCAAGACCTCGGCGCGCGCGGGACATTTGCTCAGTCATAATACAATAGTTGCCCAAGAATCGTTGCGCGCTTTTGGAAGCACGCACGCTTTCCACAAAGTAGAACCAAGTGGAGAACGGGTGCGAGCTTCTGGCAGTCTTATCACTTAAACCAGATTGATTTCGGGAAATGAGATCGTCAGAAACAAACGCACTAATTTAGTGAACCGAATTTGACACGAGATTGCGCCGAGCATATAGTTTTGCGCAAAGTTTAAAGTTGAAATCGGAAATTTGGCTGGTCCAGTGCCTTGCGCGCCCAGCCGCCGGATGAGCTTGGACGTTCAGGAGGCGTGAAAAAAGGGATGAACGATTCCGTCAAAGCCGTCGAAGTCAAATCGCCCGAGATGCTCAAGCTAATTGACAAGGATGCGGGCGTCGAGAAACTTTGCACGGGCTTCTGGTTCACCGAAGGCCCTATCTGGAACCCGAAGGAGCAATGCCTGTACTTCAGCGACATGCCCGGCGACGTGCGCCGCCGCTGGAGCGCCGCGGATGGCGTGAAAGAGGTTCGCAAACCGAGTAACAAGTGCAATGGCATGACCTATGACGCCGCGGGCAATTTGTATGTCTGCGAGCATGTCACCAGCTCCCTCGTAATGGAAACTCCTTCAGGCGAACGCAAGGTGCTCGCGTCTCACTGGCAGGGAAAAGAACTTAACAGCCCCAACGATGTGGTACTTCGCTCCGACAAATCCATCTATTTCAGCGATCCTTCGTACGGCCGGATGCCGGTCTTTGGCCTGGAACGCAAGCAGGATCTGGGCTTTCAGGGTCTTTTCCGAATTTCGCCCGATGGAAAACTGCATCTGGAGGCGGATGACTTTGGCCAGACCAACGGCGTGTGTTTTTCGACGGATGAAAAAATCCTGTATGTGAACGATTCCCCGCGCGCGCATATCCGCGCGTTCGATGTGGCCCTCGACGGTTCGCTCAGCAAGAGCCGCATCTTCGCGGAGAAGATAGGCGACGGCGTTCTGGAACACGGCATCGTCGACGGCATGAAAGTCGATGAGCGGGGCAATATCTACGTCACCGGCCCGCGCGGCATTTGGGTATTAAGCCCCTCCGCGGAGCATCTGGGCGTGATCCGGATGCCCGAGCATGCCGGAAACCTGAACTGGGGCGGGCGCAACTGGGACGAACTGTACTGCGCCTGCTCGACTTCGATTTATCGCGTGAAGATGAAAGTTAAAGGAAATTCCGTCGCATACATGAGTATGCGCTAAGAGGAAACATGGCCGACCGCAAGCTCAATGCGCGAAAGACGGCGCTGATCATCCAGGATTTGCAAAACGACGTCATTACCGAGGGCGGCGCGTTCGCCTCTTCCGGCGCGCCTGCCCATGCCAAAAAGCAAAATGTAGTTGAGAATGTGAAAAAATTGGCCGCCGCGATGCGCAAGACCGGCGGGATTGTGATTCACATCCATTACATCGTCGAGCCGGGCGCGCCGGGGCTGAAGCTGAACGCCCCGCTCTTCCGTGGGCTGGCGGAGAGCAAGGCTGTGGTGCGGGGAACGTGGGGCGCGGCGCCGGTCGAAGGGCTCGAGCCTCAGAAGGGCGACGTGGTCGTCGAGAAGATGCGCATGAACGGATTTCACGGCACAAAACTCGAATCGATCCTGCAGGGACACGGGATTGACTCCCTGGTGATTACCGGGGCGTGGACCAATTTTTCCATCGAGCACACGGCGCGGCATGGCGCCGATTCCGGTTATGAAGTAGTCGTGGCGACCGACGGAACATCCACCATCAACGACGAGTGGCAAAACGCGGGAATTAATTTCGCTCTGCAAAACATCGCCGACCGCCTGAGTTGCGAGGAAATTATTCAGGCTCTGACCTAGACAAGGGTGACGGCCTCCCCGCGAACCGCAACAAAACCCAACTTCAGCGGCTAAAGCCGATTATTAGGACGAATCTTTATGGCCGGGCTGAAGCCCGGCTCTCCAATACGAACTTACACTTGTCACGCGTCACAAAGAATTCATGTCTTGCTATGATAGAGAGTGCATGACTTTTCCTCTTGAGACCTCCATTGTCGTTTCTTCGGAAGATGAACGCGCGTTAATCGTTCACGTCCTCACCAGGCTTGGAGCCAACGAGAGGGAGAGTTCGATTCAGGCAGACGTTCTGACGGATGCGGATCTGCGCGGGCATCATTCCCACGGATTGCAACGCCTGCCGGTTTTGGCGACTCGCATCAAGAGACGCCTGATCCGCGTCAATGTCGACCCCGAGTACATCTGGACGGCGGATTCCGTGCTGAGCGTGGACGGGAAAGATGGTTTGGGTCCGTTTGTTGCCGAGTCCGCGCTGGAGCGGGCGCGGCCCGTGCTGGAAAAACGGGGGATCGTCGCTGTGGCAATTCGCAACAGCAGCCATTTGGGGATGATCGGATACTACTGCGAGAGGCGGGCGCGCGAGGGACTCATCTGTCTGGCGATGACGGAAAGCGAAGCGCTCGTTCATCCGCATGGCGGCACAAAAGCGCTCGTCGGCACGAACCCGATCGCCATCGGCATTCCGAGCCGGCCGGCGCCGTTCGTATTTGATATGGCCACTTCCACGAGCGCGATCGGCAAAATCTATGCCAGCAAGCATCGCGGCGAGCCCATACCTCTTGGATGGGCAATCGATGCCGAAGGCAATCCGACCACCAATCCGGATGACGCGTTGAAAGGTTCGCTTACTCCCGCGGCCGGAGCCAAAGGCTACGGTCTCGGCATTTCCATTGGCATCCTCGCCGGACTTTTGCCGGGAGGCGAGATCGGTCGGCTGGTGCTCGGCACTCTGGACACGGAGTTTCGCTGCACCAAGGGAGATTTTTTTATTTTATTAGACCCTGGAGCCTTTGCCGGCGGACCCACACTCGTGAGCGGGGTTGCTAATTATCTCGACGAGCTTCGCCATTCGCCGCCGCAGAAAGGTTGTGAGAGTGTTATCGTACCCGATGACCGGGCGCGAACGCTTCGAGAAGAGCGCGCGCTCTCCGGGATACCTCTTCCCAAGGAAGTTTGGCTCGCGGCAGAAAGGCTCAAAGATGAGTTCTGAGGGCGGCAATCCGGTCTGGGGATTTTCGACGGCGGGCAGAATATTTTTTGGATGGGGCGCCGCGAGCGTATTGCGTGACGTGGCTCGCGAATTCGGCCGCCGAGTATTTGTATGCACCGACCAGAATATAGTCAAAGCAGGAATCTGTGAAACGGTGGTGGCGCACCTCTCGCACGGGATAGCGGAAGCGAAAATCTTTGACGGAGGGCAACCGGAAGTCGATCGCCGGACGATCGAGTGGGCCACAACAGTGGCCCGGGCCTATTCGCCAAATGTGATAATCGGTTTAGGCGGCGGCAGCAACCTGGACTTGGCCAAAGCCGTCGCGCTTCTGGTCAAGTATCCTGGCCCACTTTCCACTTACTATGGCGAAAATAAAATTCCCGGCCCGATTGCTCCGGTGGTCGCCGTTCCCACGACGGCGGGCACGGGATCGGAGGTAAGCCCCGTCGCCGTTGTGGCCGACCCTGAACGCGCCATGAAAGTAGGCATAGCGTCCCGCGCGCTGATTCCGAAGTGGGCCATTGTGGATCCAGCGCTCACCGTTTCCTGTCCAGCCAGCGTGACGGCCCATTCCGGCATGGATGCGCTCGCGCACGCGATTGAATCCTACTGCGCGAAGGTACGAACCGATTGCTCTCCACAGGCGATCTTCGTCGGCAAGAATCCAATGTCGGACGTTCTCGCGACCAAAGCAATTTCGGCAATCGCAAATTTTCTTCCGACGGCGGTAGCTCAGCCGAATGATCGCGCGGCGCGCGAAGAAATGGCATTGGCCAGCCTGCTCGCGGGAATGGCGTTCTCAGCCGGCGGAACGGCAGCCGTTCACGCCCTGCAATATCCTGTTGGAGAAGCGACGCACACGCCGCACGGCTTGGGAAATGCCGTGCTGTTGCCGACGGTGATGAGAAGCATTACGCCTTCGCGCGTTGAAGAGATGGCATTCATCGCGCGCAGTTTGGAACCAAACCTCAAATCGCAGCCAGATGAAGATGCTGCCAAGCAGGCCGCTGGACTCGTCGAAGGGCTTGCCGCAAAAGTTGGCATCCCGAAAGGCCTGCGCGCGTTGGGTGTAAAAGAAGAGCAGCTCCCTCAGCTTTCGCAGATGGCATTCACAGTGCAAAGACTTCTCGACAACAGCCCGGTTCCTTTCGACGAAAACGATCTGCTGCGTCTTCTCCAGGAAGCTTTCTAATGGTCTCAAGTCACCATGCCACCGCAGGCGCACCTGGCTGCTGCTTTCGCTGGTCCATAGCCCGCTTGACGTATAACGTGCTGCGTAGCGCCCTTTACGTGTGATTCAGAGTTTCATCTCCAAGGAAGCGGAAGAACTTTTTCATTGCCGGCACAGCAAGCGTTTTCGCGCCATCGAGCGGGTCGCTTTACGAAAGTTGCTTCAGCCTCACGCGGCCACGGATTTACGCATTTTGGCGTCGCCTCCCGGAAATCAGCTGGAAGCCCGGAAGGGCGATCGCAAAGGTCAGCACTCAATTCGGATAAACGATCAATGGCGGATCTGTTTTGTTTGGCGTGACGGGAATTGCTATGAAGTGGAAATCGTCGATTACCATTAGAACTGTATGCACAAGTTTTTTGATCTATCGAATTCATCGGGCCGAAACCGGGTTTTGCGACCGCCGCTAGAAGGAGAACGGTGAAAGAAATGAGTAAATCGAACGCATTGATGCCGACTGTCCATCCGGGTGAAATCCTCCGGGAAGACTTTATGAAACCGCTGGGCTTGAGCGTTAATAAGCTCGCCCTGGAATTGCATGTGCCTGCTACCCGCATTGGTGAAATACTGCATGAACGTCGGCGGATTACGGCGGAGACCGCTCTGCGACTGGCGCGATTCTTCCATACGAACGCCGAATTCTGGCTGAATCTGCAGAATTTTTACGATCTGGAAGTATCCAGACGCTCCGGCAAAGTCTCTGAAATTGAGCGCCAAGTGCACCCCTCGCCTGCACTGGCTTCCTGAATGTTTCGGGTGTATAAGAATGCCCACTGAGATGGTCAGCACAGAATTTCCAACGGATTGTGTGGGAGCGGCCCCATGAGTAAGGACAGAAAAATTGCGGCTTTCGGCCTCGCGGCGGGCCTGTGCCTTTTGGTGTTGTTTACTGCGCGAGGTGCGCAGACGCAGAGCGCGCCGAAATACAAAGTGGATGCCGACTGGCCGAAGCCCTTGCCCAACAAGTGGAAGATGGGCGGGGTCACAGGATTGGCCGTGGATAAGGACGACAATGTTTGGGTGCACGATCGCCCGAACGATCTGACCGATATTGAGCTCGAGGCCGAGCTTACTCCTCCGATTGCCGATTGCTGCGTCCGGCCTCCCTCCATGATTCACATTGACAAGGAAGGCAACGTCATCGGCTCCTTCGACCCTCCGCAAGGGCACGGCATGACGGTGGACAGCAAGGGATTCATTTATCTGGGGAACGTGGTCAACGAAATGGGCAATGTGCGCAAGTACGATCCGAAAACAGGGGCGCTTGTCGCCGAATTGCCGCATGTGCCGGAGATGCCGCCGGGAGGCGGTGGCGGCGATGCGGCTCCAGACACGCCGCGCGTCCCAGGCCACGGAAGCAAGGGGCCCGTTGCGGGATTTCTGCCGAGCGGGCGGCCTAAGATCACTCCCGAAGAACGCGCGGCGCGCGATGCGGCCATAGCCGCGTTCCGCGCAAAGTATCCTCCGACGACGCCCATGATCGTGGGAGGGATCGAAGAGGTTCGTCTGGACGAGCCGGCTCACGAACTTTACGCGGCCGACAATTACCTGGGCGGGCGCGTGATGGTGTTTGACATGGACACTTTCCAATTCAAAAGAGGCTGGGGCGCCTACGGACACAAGCTGTCGGAAATCACCACCGATGACAAAGACCGGGCCTACACCCCGGGCGGGCCGGAGCCAAAGGAGTTCAGGGGCCACCTCACGCTGAATGTTTCGCGCGACGGCATGGTCTACGCGGCCGACCGCATGGCAAACCGCATTGACGTGACCACAAAAGACGGAAAATTCGTGAAGGAATTCGTCATGGCTCCGTGGACGGGCGTGGGCGGCTCGACCGGTGGCGTGATGTTCTCGCCCGACAAGCAGCAGCTGTTCCTGTTTATTTCCGATCTGACCAACAACCACATCTGGTTTCTGAACCGCGAAGATGGCAAGGTGGTCGGCCAGTTGGGCACCATGGGCCAGAACGCGGGTCAGTTCTATGGGCTGCATATGATCGCCACGGACTCCAAAGGCGACATCTACACGGGAGAAGTCTTTGGCGGCGAGCGGGTGCAGAGATTCGTCCCAGTTAAATAAAGAGATAAATCACAGATCGAGTAATAGACAGGAGCGGCCTTTTCAACCAGTTGACGCGCCATTTGGTTTGCGCGGCTGGCGAGCCGAAATAAGCTACGCTGGCGCGCATCCTGAGATTCCCTCCGGGGCGCGCAACTATTCCCTCTGATTAGCGATGGAAACTCTCGTGGGCTTGCCCGTTGGGCCGCACAACCCCAATCCACTGCATAGACTCCAATATTGAGGGCTAGAGATAAGGAGTGCCATAGGGCCACAACGGTGAGTTCTACTAAAATAGACTCAGGCAAGGAATCATTGGATCAAAGCGTCCGCATCCCGGCCTATGCCAGCGTTGGCTTCGTATGGCTAAGCTTGTTCGTCCTGCTTTTGGCCACTCCGGCGCTGGCGCTGTCCCAGCGAACGCCACCGGAAACCGCAGCCAGCGCCAGCCAGCAGCTTTCCGTTCTCGTGATGCCCGGGAGCATCAGCGGAATTGTTGTGGATCCCAGCGGAGCGGCCGTGGGCAGAGCGCGGGTAGAGCTTAAACTCGAAGACCAGACCACAAACCAAGAGGCGCTATGCGGCGACGATGGGCAATTCTCATTTGTCAACATCCCTCCCGGGCCATTTCAACTCACCATTGCGGCGGAGGGATTCGCGGCGCAAACGTTGTCCGGAATCCTGCATGAGGGTGAGATGTACAACGCACCGCGGATCGCGTTGGCAGTGGCAACCAAAAAAACTGAGGTGCGAGTTGAAGTGCCGCGTGTGGAAGTGGCGGAAGAACAGGTGAAGGAAGAAGAGAAGCAGCGCGTGCTCGGCATCATCCCAAATTTCTACGTCAGTTACGTTCCGGATGCCGCTCCGCTCAGCTCGAAACAAAAGTTCGAGCTGGCGTGGAAGGTCACTTTGGACCCAGTGACCTTCGTAGTGACTGGGGCCATTGCGGGACTCCAGCAGGCCAATAATTCTTTTCGCGGGTACGGGCAGGGCGCGCAAGGTTATGGAAAACGCTACGGCGCGGACTACGCCAACGTGGTGACGAGCAACTTCATCGGAAACGCCATCCTGCCGTCCCTTTTGAAACAGGATCCGCGCTATTTTTACAAGGGAAGCGGGAGCACTCGCTCGCGCATCCTTTATGCGATCGCCAATTCCGTGATTTGCAAGGGCGACAACGGACGCTGGCAGCCAAATTATTCCGACATTCTTGGAAACCTCGCCGCGGGCGGGATTTCGAATCTGTACTATCCAGCACAGGATCGCAAGGGGGCGAAATTGACGTTTGAAAACGCGGCGATCGGAATTGGGGCAACCGCGGCAGCCAATCTTCTTCAGGAATTTATCATTCGCAAATTGACGTCGAATGTTCGCAGCCACGACCCGGCCAAGCCTTAATACACGGCCGGCCAAGACGAGTGCGTTTGGACTTAGCGGCGATTGCCCTCATTCGTCCGGAGTTAAATTCTCGGCAACTGAGCAAATGAAAAGCGAGGCTTTAGTCGAAGATATCTGAGATCATCAAGATAATGTTGATTCAAGAGGCGAATTAACACGATGCCTTCAAAAGACAGGCGCGCTACTCCGCGATTTCAAGCCAAGCCGGAGAATCGCATCATTTACGGGGATCGATCCGCGCCCATACGGGACTTGAGTCTGGAGGGCGTTTTTGTCCTGGACCCGGATCCCCTTCCTGTGGGATCGGAAATCACCTTCACACTGCAAGCCGGTCAAACGGACATCACGCTGGAGGGGATTGTCCGGCATTCCACGGTAGATGAAGGGATGGGAATTCAATTCACCAACCTCTCTGCTGTATCGAAAAGAAGGTTGACCATACATATCGCCAGTTTGGTAGCTGCGCCTAGCCATATGGTGGAAACTTAACCGCAGAGATCGGCAATTGTGCGCCCACCTGAATAGTCCGCAATATAAATGCGAAACACGGAAGCGATGTTGCACCGGCTTCAGGTCACTTTACAAACGCTGGCGGGACACGTAAAGTTTCAACATCCACGAGACGTATGGGGGTAGCGGGATGAAACATAAAACGTCAGCCATTTTACGGATGGTTCTCGCTTGCGGCTTGCTGTCAACGGCCGTTTTCGCTCATCACGGCGCCTCGCGGTGGGATACGGATGCGTGGGGGACCATCGCGGGGACGGTCAAGGAATTCGATTGGCAGAATCCACATCCATTGCTGCTGGTCGATGTGAAAAACGACAAGGGCGAAGTGGAAACCTGGGCCGTGGAATTTCATCCTCCGAATGTCATGAGCCGCGGCGTCGGATGGAATCACAGCACATTCAAACCGGGAGACCAGGTCACGATTTACGGGCACCCTGAAAAAAAGAGTGTTCCCATAGTGAACGGGATGAAAAGCCTGAGGCCTGTGAAGGTCACCATGCCCGGCGGTCAAGTCGTCACCGTCGATCCTCCTGGGTACTGACCGCCTCCTCATTGTGGTTAAGCCGTCTGCAGCGCCGCGGATGGGCTGGGCTGGCACAAAAAGCGCGATTTCCCCGGGGCGGTGCGCGAAACTGGTAAGGACAGAGCCTTTCGAATGAAAAAGCTTGCGCTGATCCAGGTCCTGAGTACTTCGGCAGCGCTGGTGTTGTCGCTCGGACTGCTGCCGCGCCTCACGCCTGTGCTTCGTGCGGGGTACCCGCAAGCAGCGGCTTCCGCTCCTGACCTGACGGGTATCTGGTCTCCGCCGAGAACGCCCAAGGGCTTCCTGCCATACAACTTTTCTCCCGAGGCGCCTCCCCCAATGCAGCCGTGGGCTGCCAAGCGATGCCAGCTGGTGGGTTGCGGGACGGGGCCGCTCGGCCGCGCGAATGATGACAATATGGATCCATATCTGACCAGCTGCGCCCCATACGGCATTCCCCGCCTGATGAACCACGTTGGGCCGTTTGAAATTTTGCAGAGCAAGAATCGCGTGCTCATGCTCTTCGAAACAGGCAACGCGATTCGGCAGATCTGGATGGACGGGCGAGGCCATCCGGAGGATCTGGATCCTTCCTGGATGGGGCATGCCATCGGCCACTGGGAGGGCGCGACGCTGGTAGTTGACACCGTTGGCTTGACGGACAAAAGCTGGCTCGACACGGCGGGCCATCCGCACAGCGACGCGCTGCACGTCGTCGAGCGGATTCGACGCGTGGATCACGACACGCTTGAGAACACCCTCACCTTCGACGATCCGAAAACTTATACCCGGACCTGGACTTCAACGATCATCTACAAGCTGCGCCCGGATTGGTCGTTGAAGGAAGACATCCCCTGCGAAGACAAAATCCTGATGGATCTGAAAGCCAAAAAAGAAAAAGTTTATCCGTACCAGCCATACCCCATGAATTTCCCGGTGGAAGAGATTCCGCTGCCCGATGTCGCCAATGCAAAATAGAATGTGTTCAAGTGGAGCCGGACGGCGCCGGCATACGCCCTCGTGTGCATGGAGTTACCGGCAGTGTTCTGAACTGAAAATTGTCGCGACGGTATTGGTATTTAGGAGGTCGGGGCTTCAGGCCCGACGTTAAGGCTTTGACATGCCTGGGCTTTAGCCCCTGAAGCTTCAGGGCCTAAAGGCCCTATTCATGCGGCGCTGGTTGTCCGACCTAAAGGTCGGACCTCCTTAACGGCTACATCAAATTCGGCTGTCGGAGATAACCTGAAATTAGGATAATGCCCACTTGCACTGAAACTTGCGTAGGCCGCAAAGAATAATGTCCCCACTCTTTCAGAAATCTAAGGCGATCTCGATTCTGGTTGCCACGGCGTTTTTCATGGAAAACCTGGACGGCACGGTCATCGCCACGGCGCTGCCGCAGATGGGCGTGTCGTTCCACGCCAACCCGGTCGACCTCAATATCGGCATGACGGCGTATTTGCTGATGCTCGCCGTGTTCATTCCGATCAGCGGATGGGTGGCGGACCGGGTCGGGGCGCGAACGGTTTTTGTTTCCGCCATCGCGGTTTTTACGGCGTCTTCCGTCCTGTGCGGGCTGAGCACCGGCATATGGACGTTCACCGGGGCGCGCGTGATACAGGGCATCGGCGGCGCGATGATGATGCCTGTCGGGCGGCTGGTCGTGTTGCGCACCACGGAAAAGCACAATTTAATCGATGCGATCACGTTCATTACCTGGCCGGGACTCATCGCGCCCGTGGTGGGCCCTCCGCTGGGCGGCTTCATCACCACGTATGCATCGTGGCACTGGATTTTTTTCCTGAATGTGCCGCTCGGCATCATCGGCATGGCGCTCTCTTCGCGCATCATTCCGAATCTGAAGGAAGATCGCGTAAAACCGTTTGATTGGATCGGATTTGGGTTGTGCGCCTCGGCTTGCGTGAGCTTCGTTTACGGCATGGAACTGGTGGGCCGTGAATCGGCGCACTGGAAGCCGACAGCAGCCTACCTGATTGCCGGGGGCGTCCTGGGAGTGTTCTCCGTGCTGCATCTTCTGCGCGCGCCCGCGCCTCTATTGAATCTCGAGCTCCTGAAAATCAAGACGTTTGCGATCTCTTTGCAGGGCGGATCGCTCTTTCGCGTGGCGATCAGCGTGTCCCCGTTCCTGCTGCCACTTATGTTTCAGGTCGGCTTTGGACTGAACGCGTTTCAGTCGGGCCTCCTGATGCTCGGCCTCTTCACCGGCAATTTGCTCATGAAAAGCGTGGTGACGCCCATTCTGCGGAAGTTCGGTTTCCGCACGGTGCTGACGACGAACGGGATCCTGAACGCTATTTTGTCGGCGTGCATCGCCCTGCTGTTTCCCCAGACCGCGACGAGCATTATACTTTTGGTATTGTTCGTGAACGGATTATCCCGCTCGATGCAGTTTACGGCGGTGGGCACCTTGGCCTTTGCGGACATCGCCAAACAGGACATGAGCTCCGCCACCAGTTTTTTCAGCATGATCACGCAAATGTCGATGGGAATGGGCGTGGCTGTGGGCGCGATTGCGCTGCGCGTCGCTGGATTCATGGACGGCAATGCAATGGGCGCTCCGACCACGAAGGAATTTCATATTGCTTTCCTGCTCGTCGCGGTTTTGAGCGTCCTGGCGACGCTCGACTGTTTCCTCCTCGCCCCGGACGCCGGCGCAATGGTCAGCGGGCATCGACTAGATCCAATCCCCGACAAAACGTCAGCAGCCACTTGATCGCATGACGGGTGCATGAGGTGGGTTAATTTGGCAGGCGTTATTGGAATGTGGCAATCCGCTCTCTCGGGGGTGCAAAAAGCCACATTCCGATAAGGTGTGCCAGCTCAACCGGTCGCTGCAACACCATCTGATATAAATCTTTTCTCTAAAGGTGGTGTTTATGACATTTAGGCGGCGGGTAAAGCTTTCTGAGCAGCAGCGGAACGACATGTGGAGACGCTGG
>Ga0210384_10004208_pt1 | contig 16187 bp, 11 predicted proteins | sample IncBWH2MmetaG_FD_160574 | JGI IMG/M metagenome (GOLD analysis project Ga0210384, IMG submission 160574) | Forest soil microbial communities from Barre Woods Harvard Forest LTER site, Petersham, Massachusetts, United States - Inc-BW-H-2-M | ecosystem: Environmental > Terrestrial > Soil >...
GATCGATACTGGGATGACATCGTAATCAGCGATAGCTATATTGGCCCGTAAGCCACGGGCATTTGCGGGATTGGATCTCGGCCTGCGTCAGGCGAGAATTGTACTGCCGTTTTCGACCAAGGAAGCCAGACTGCGGGACGGGACCGGCAAAGAGCTTATCCACTCGCAGCGGCCTGTGTGGACGCGATCAATTTCGACTGGCGTTCCGGTCTGGGGCTGTAGCGGTATTGTCGCTACTATAGTGGCGCAGGATCGGTTCGAGTCCCTCCGCTATGTGCAGTGCCATAAGACCGGCGCCGGCCGTGGTGAAATGAGAAAATTCAGCGAAATTTTGCGCGCCCGGAGACATCTCTCGTGCCGCATCGATAAGAAGTACGTGCTGCTCGCTTGCGAGCTGGCGTATGGCCTCGTTCATGCGCATTTCCATGTCCAGGAAACCATCTTCTTTCAACATGGGGAAGAACTTTCTCCAAGAGACGAGTTCATCGCGATCGTGGGTCGAACTGACCCGCAACAACGGTCCGAATTGCGTTGCATGGGTTATGAGGACCGGTTCGACCCGGGCGTCGCGCAGGCTCTTCACCAATTTCTCTAGGTCATCGTGGAATCGGATGATGTTTTCCTGAGGAACACGATCCACAACGCCGTACATCGCAACAGCACGGCGTATTTCGCGTTCGCGGAGATAGGTCTGGACGGGCGCGGGCAATGACCGCTTCGTCAGTTCCCTCAGACTGGAGGCAATTCGCCATTCAAAGTGAGGACGCGAGGTTATTGCAGCAGTCCCTCCGGAAGCGGGCCTCAGCCATGGCAGCCAGATGTACTGTGCAGGGCTCGGATAGAGTAGAGCAATCTGCGGTCGGACCTCCTCCACAATCTCAGACACGCGAAGTATCTGGGTCTGCACCGTCTCTCCCGGATAGGCCACCGTTACCACCTGAAACACCTGGCGGCCAGCCCAGGCGTTCAGTTCCCTCTCCAATTGTCGGGGGTACTCCTCACCGGGGGCCTCGTACAAACCGAATGTTTCCGAGGCACCAAAGCAGACAATATGTACGCGATCAGGTTGCAACTCCGGACCTCGAAAACCGAGGTTGTTTAGCTGCCACTTCTTGTAGCGGGCGCCGGGCTTGCCCTTTATCCCTATGTTGTCCCGCATATACATTATCTCTTCATCGTAGGGGCCCGAGAGGGGTGCTCCATAGGAAACGTAGTCATCGAGTCGGACACAAAATTCGAGGACTAGCAGGGCAAGAAGTATTCCAACGGCATATCTCAGGATGCGGTGCAGCCTAATCATGGTTTGTCTGCGAGCTGGCTAGGCAGCTGCCTTCCCAGGCAGCGACCCTGATCCCTTTACCAGTTGTGCAATAGCCTCCTGGACCAAGCACCTAACCATTTTGGGGTAGCAGGCTTCCTCTTCAAATTATATAATGATGTTGTTTCTCGCTCCACAGCCTCATGGCAGCAATGTGCTCCTCGATGATCGTAGAGAGAGCAAGGGCTAGCATTTTCTACCGCCAACGATGACCCTGCAAGAGAATTGCGCCAAGGGGATTTCGCTCTTGCGCGGGCAAGAACCGATTTAAATGTCAGAAAAACTCTGGCTAGAAGCTCTCGGGATATCAATTGCATGGGTTTTGAGTTGGCGATTGCATTCCCCAAAATCGCGGCAGATCTTGCTGCTCGGCTCGAGCTACCTGTTTTACGCTGGCTTCGCACTCTGGTTCCCGGCTGTCCTGCTCGGGAGCACGTTCATGAACTATGCGTGGGGATCGTACTTGCGCCGTCGACCTACTGTTGGCCGTCTCTGGGGCGGCGTGGCGCTCAACCTGCTGCTGCTCGGCATCTTCAAGTACATGCCAGGAATTGCCGGGACATGGTCCCAGCAGTCTTTGCTTGCCGCGAAGCTTACCCAAATCGTCTTACCCATCGGAGTATCCTTCTGGACCTTCCAGGCCCTCAGCTACTTGTTTGATGTCTATCGAGACCAGAACCTAGACCCTTCCTGGCTCGAATTTTGCCTTTACATGGGGTTTGGACCGACACTGCTCTCTGGTCCCATATGCCGTTTGCCGGACATGCTTCCGCAATTTCGCACGGTCCGGACACGGGAATGGAGCGAAACGCGGCGCGGCCTACAACGCATCTGGCTGGGGGTCTTCATGATGACCCTGGCGCGGATCTTGGGCGCCGGTCTTCTGCCGGGCCAGGGAATAGATGCTGGATTTGAATTGACCAACCTGGGCGGCATTGATGTTTGGCTGCTGGCCGTTGGTTATGGTTTCCAGTTGTTCTTCGATTTTGCTGGTTATTCGCACATCGCGATCGGCACCGCCCTGCTTTTCGGCTTTCGATTGCCAGAAAACTTCCATCTTCCTTATCTGTCTACCTCCCCCTCGGAGTTCTGGACCCGTTGGCACATGTCGCTCTCTTTCTGGATCCGGGACTACGTGTTTCTTCCGCTGGCTACCCTGCGGCGGGAGCTTTGGTGGCGGAACCTGTCGCTTGTTATTTCCATGGTTGTTTTTGGCCTGTGGCATAAGGCCAAGTTGGCTTTGGTCGTGTGGGGCGCCTATCATGGTGTTCTACTTGTTCTCCACCGGCTGTGGCGACAGACCCAACGGCGATTTGGGTTTGAGTGGTCGGGCCGGCTTGCCGCTCTGATTTCTTGGATGGTTACGTTCCTTGTGATATGCCTGGGCTGGATTTTCTTCCGGGAACCTAGCCTTAAGCGGGCGATCACCATGGTCAGTAGCGCGCTATCCCCGTCTAGTTATGGCGTGCTCAGTCTGGCGCCCCGGTACTATGTCCTCGTAGCAGCGACGATAGCAGGGTATTTCCTGGTCATCGCGCTGCGTGCATGGTCCGCCCCGAGCGACGAATCGGTGTTTTCCTGGATTCCCATTGAACTAAGGCTCGCATGTTACGCGGGCATGCTATATCTTGTGTTATTTCATGTGGCAGAGCCGCAGGCGTTCATTTATTTTCAGTTTTGACCGAATGCAGACGGCATGCCTCGAGTTGCGCCGCGGCGGTTTAACGCGAGTTTGGCGCTGCTGGCAAAGTTTGCGTCGCGGGGACCTCAACAGGGCTCTCAATACGACAACATGACGGCTCACTCCTTGGATCGTAACTCTCATCTGATCTCCCGCTTGCCTTACACGACCTTGACCGAAGCGCTGGTGGCGGCTCCTGAAGACAAGCCGTTTGTAACCATGTGGCGAGGCGATGACGATGTTGAGAGTGTCAGTTTTGGTCAGTTTACGCGGCTTGCGCTAACACAGGCCGCGTGCCTTCAGCAGGAGGGCCTTCGTCGAGGAGACACCGTCATCCTGATTATGCCGCAGGGTATTCCCCTGATGGCCGCCTTCGTAGGGGCACTGTACCTAGGCGCAATCCCCGCAATCCTCGCGTATCCGAATTTCAAGGTGGAGCCCGGGAAGTACCGTCTCGGATTGACAGGTGTGGCGGCGAACCTGAGGGCCCGCCTCGTGATGCTGGACGAAAATTTTCCCGATGAACTCCTGGGGCACGTAGCGGTCGGGAAAGAAAGCAAGCTTGTGCGGTACGCATATAATACGTTCCCTAGGCTGGCTGAGCCGCCAGAGATTCTCGAACCAGAGCAGGTGGCCTTTATCCAGCATTCAGCCGGCACGACCGGCCTGCAGAAGGGCGTGGCACTTTCTCACGCAGCGGTGTTGCGACACTTGCGGCTTCTGGCCCCGGCGCTCATGTTGCGGGAGCAGGACCGAATCTATAGTTGGCTGCCTCTCTACCATGACATGGGTCTAATTGCGTGCTTCATGCTGCCCATGGTCTGTCACGTCCCCGTCGTGATTCAGTCACCCACTGACTGGGTCATGCAGCCGGCAACCATGCTGCAAATAATTTCCCAATATAAGTGCACTTTGGCATGGGTTCCGAATTTCACTTTTCAGTTCCTGGCCCGCCGTGTGAGGAGTGAGGAACGCTCCGCCTATAATCTCTCGTGCGTGCGCGCACTCATCAACTGCTCGGAACCTGTGCGGGCCTCGAGCCTGGATGAGTTCCTCCGTGTTTTCTCTGCTTCTGGCTTGCGGGCAGTGGCGCTGCAGACCAGCTACGCCATGGCCGAAACCGTCTTTGCAGTCACACAATCCCCGGTGAACGGTCAGGACGAACCGGTCCGCGTCTGGATAGACGCGGAGATTTTCCGAAAAGACCACAGAGCCGTGCCGGTGAGCAGCCGCGATCCCCGTGCCGTCTGTCACGTGTCGTCAGGCAGGTGCTTGCCTGGAACGCGCATACGGGTCGTCTCAGAAACGGGGGAGGATATAGCTGACGGAGGAGTCGGCGAAATCCTAATTCATAGCGACTCTTTGTTGAGCGGCTACTACAATCGCCCCGATGTTACCGCGAAAGCGTTGCGGGACGGTTGGTACTGGTCGGGTGACCTGGGCTTCGTGCTAGACGGCGAGCTATTCGTGGTCGGTCGAAAGAAAGATCTAATCATCGTGGCCGGTGAGAATATTTATCCGCAGGATGTAGAAGAGATCGTGTCCAGCCATCCCGCTGTTCACGACGGCCGTGTGGTGGCGTTCGGCCTCTACAATCCAAGTCTTGGCACGGAAGAAATCGTGATCGTGGCTGAACTGGTCAAAGCGGACGATCTTGCGAATTCGCTGGCAATCGAACAGGTGTTGCGGAACGCCGTGGTCGGCGAGTTGGGGGTGAGCTCACGGTTGATTTACTTGAAGCCTCCGAAATGGGTCGTCAAAAGCACGGCGGGCAAGCCTGCCCGCTCGACCACTCGGGAGAAGCTTCTGGCCGAGCACCCCGAACTGAGATTCCCTTCCAAAGGAGAGATTTCCGAATGAGCGAGGCCGCCCAGCAAATCATCGACTTTATAGTTCTTGAAATCATACGCCGTCCGGGCGTGAAAATTGACGAAGATACTCCGCTGGTTTCGTCGGGTCTAATTGATTCGATGGCGCTGGTCGACGTCCTGCTGAAACTCGAGGACGTCACGAACACACGCATTCCCGCCGGCAAGGTCCAAGCCAAGGACATGGACACGGTGCGGCTGATGTGTTCAACCGCGGCGCGGGTGGGCAAGCCGCGCAAGTAGGTTCCGGCAGCCCTCCCGAGCTTATTTTCTTCCATCAATTTTAGTGGCAGCTCCTCTCAGGGCATGGAAATCGTCGACCCATATCGCCGCGCAGAGGTTTAAGTTAAGGAGCTCCTGAGTGGAATTTGAGAAAAGTCGCAAGATGAGCCGACCCGCAGACCCGCTTGAGATCTATCTCCGGGGATAAGGTCTCGGTAGCGTTGAGCTCGTCACAGAGATAGATGAGCCACTCTCACGGCCGGCCGCCGCGAGATCGTCCAGACAGACTGCCAGGGTCTTGGCTTCCAGCTCGGGTAACAAACCACCTCGTTGCGGTAGATCTGGCGGAGCAAGGCGCGCGCATCGTCGGACGTCTCCGCCGAAAACTCGTGATACCGAACAGGCACGGGCTCGTGCGGGACTCTATCGCGCACAGGCCATAGGCCATGCAACGGGAAGTCCTCAGACCTGCCGTGGACCAGCCAAGCATGATGGCCTCCCTTCGGCTCGAGTCGCGCTTCGGATTGGCAGGGGCAGCGATCTGAACCGAATTACCGAGCTCCTCCATTGGACAGACTGTTTCCACACAACCACGACGCATTACCGCCGTGTCCAACTTCAGGGTTTCTTGTCCGGCGACCGGCACTAAGGAATGATGTCGGCTAGTAACGGGAGGATGCGTTTGACTATTCCCGGAGCACGAAGACCGACAGTACGTCAACCCCCTTCGGGAGCGACAAGACCCAGCCGCTTCCGGCACACGGCAAGCAAACGGCTCCGCTGAGTCTCACGACTGAGTTCCTTTTCGCACCTCTCACGTCCGCGCCTGCCGTACTCGGCAGCAAGCTCTGGCTGCTCAACGAGTGTCTGTAGAAGGTCGGCCAGTTCTGCTGCGTTCCCCGGCTCAAACAGCATGCCTGTCTGTCGATCGAGGACTGATTCGGGGAGTCCTTGCAGGCGGGCGGCGACGACCGGGAGCCCTGAAGCGGCCATTTCGATAGGGCTGCGCGGGAACGAGTCCCAGCCGCTAGTTGGGATCACGCCGCAGAAACAGCTCGGGTAGATCTTGGCCAAGTCCGAGCGATAGCCCCCAAATCGAATCAGGCTCTCGAGGCCAAGGCCCGCATACAGCTGTTCATACTGCTTGCTCTCCTCCCCTTTGTTTCCACAAAGCAGAAAGCAAACGTCCTGCCGCTTCCGGCCATGCAATAACTCGATTGCCGCCTCGACGAGCGTCTGGACTCCCTTTCTCGGCTCCATATGGCCCGCATAGATGACGACCTTCTTGTCGCGAGGCAGCCCCAGAGCTTCGTAAACATAGGTCGAGCGCGCCGGCTTAAAGAAGGAAATATCCACTCCATTATGCACCATGTCTATCATGTGTGGCGGCACGCCACGGCCGTAGATCGCCAAATCGGCCATCGCTTTCGATTCGAAGATCAACCCATCTACCTTCGAACGCGAAACGACAACTTGCAACTTCTTAAGCGCCAGCTTCCAGAACGGCATGCGAGAGGAAATTGGGGCCCCCCAGAAAGAGATGATCGCGTGAGCACCTGCCTTGCGTAGGCACCTGAAGAGCGGGTCGACCGGCTGGATATCGTAAATCACAACGAGACGGATTTGATTCTGCTTCACGTAATGCGCGATCCGCCGCATGTTGTTCGGATCGTGGTTAAAATAGTCGTATGCAATCAGGTTTTTGAAGTCATTTGGCAGACTTCGAGGCTTTCCCCCGTCAAGATTGCGGAACCCGAAGTGGACCCGAGACGGGTCGCCGCCGGCGATTTCCAAACCGAGCTCGTAGAACAAGGTTTCTGCGGGTTCAATCGAATATCCGACGTTCGAGTCGGTGTGGAACAAGAACAGACATGAAGTGGCAGGGACCACTGGCGCAGCGGCCTTGAGAGGCTCTTGGGGAATCTGCATCGAACTGGTGTTCATCCCAGTACCTCAAACCACGTGCGAGGCGGTTGTGTATCTCCTGCAATTCTCCTTGAAGTCGAGCGGCGCTGCCCGGGATCTCCTGTGCCCTCTCCACGTTGCCCAGCCCGAATGCCGATTGTCAACATATTCGCCCACTCGAGCAGCTCGTCTATACATTTTTCCCCTCGGGTGCATAAGCCATCGTTTCTTGAGCCGCACAGAGCTGCCATTGATGCCGAAGCACAACTAGGCCATTCCACGGAACCCGCCCAGTTCCGTAGTAATCGGATTCAAGGATTGTCAGCCGCGCGGCGTCCTCTACGAAGTCTCGCTCGGCGTTCTGAATATCGAGCGCGACCTTGATCTTGTATTCTCCCGGAACCAGCGTGAGGCTCGGGATCTCACAGACAAAGACTTGTTCGCCGTGGCGCTCGCCCCACACGTTTTGCGGTTCGAAGAGGCTATGAGCCGTGAAAATCCGCTGCCCAAATAGGCTGTCGAAACCGAGGCAGGCACCGAGGCTCGACGTGGGCTCTGGCAATTCGAAGTATATGTAGGCCTTTAGAGGGCTGCCCATGCGCAGATCGCCATTCACGGGGCTGCCCTTATCGGTAAACAGCTCCAGGCGTCTGAGCAACGGAGGACAATTGGGCGGCCGACCAGCTGTCTCTCGGAGATCGACGATGTGCGATCTAGAACTACTCGCCGGCCGCGATACGCCCTGCAGGTATCGATCAACAGCTTGCCTCATAGCCCCACTGAACGTGACCCTGCCTTCCTCAAGCAGGATCCCTTTGTTGCAGAGGTTCTCTACAGCTGCCATGTTGTGAGAGATAAATACCACGGTTCGGCCAGCTCGGCTCACTTCGCTCATCTTCCCGAGGCACTTTTTCTGGAAGGCCGCGTCTCCGACCGACAGCACCTCGTCAACAAGCAGGATCTCGGGCTCCAGGTGGGCAGCCACGGCAAAGGCCAGACGCACGTACATGCCACTGGAATAGTGCTTGACCGGCGTATCGATGAATTTGTCGATTTCGGCAAATGCCACAATCTCGTCGAACTTGTGTTCAATTTCCGCCTTCCGCATACCCAGGATGGCTCCGTTCAGAAAGACGTTCTCTCGGCCGGTCAGTTCAGGATGGAAGCCCGTACCGACCTCGAGCAGCGAGCCCACACGCCCGTAAATCTCTCCATATCCTTCGGTCGGCTCGGTAATCCGCGATAGGATCTTGAGCAGCGTGCTCTTCCCAGCACCGTTGCGTCCAACGAGGCCAACGATTTCGCCGTGTTTCACTTCCAGCGAAACGTCCCTCACAGCCCAAAACGTCTGGTCTAGGTCGGCAGCGCCCGTGGCGCGGCCTCGCAACAGCTTCCCGGCTCGACGAAACGGTGTCACCAATGCATCAGTCACCAAATCTTGTAGACTTTTGTGGCCACTCTGCTTGCTGCCAATATGGTACTGCTTCCCGATTTTGTGTAGCTCGATGGCATTTTCAGACATCAGATTAGCCTATAGCACATCTGCAAAGGTTTTTTCCAGACGGCGAAACCAGAAAGCGCCGCTAACTAACATCGCCGCCGCCACCAGACACGAGACGGCCAGCATCGGTCCTGGAGTTGTCTTCGCGCCGAGCAACGCCCAACGAAAACCCTCGACCACGCCTACCATCGGGTTGATTCCGTACAGAGTTCGCCAAGGCTGGGACAGCAGGCTGCTTGGATAAGCGATCGGGGTTGCAAAAAGCCAGATTTGAGTCAGGAAGGGAAGGGCCTGCTCCACGTCGCGGATTCGCACATTTAGGGCCGAAAGCCAAAAGGACGCCCCGAGCGCGGTGGCCATCGCCAACAATAAGAATAGCGGCAGCCAGAGCAGCCGGAACGAAGGGTGTAAGTGATAGTAAAAGGTCATCCCGAGGAGCAGGACGAGTGCGAGTCCGAAGTCCACGAGAGCCGACAACACTTTGCCAACTGGAATCGCCAGACGCGGGAAATACACCTTTTTGATGAGGCTCGAGTTGCCCACCAAACTGTTGGAGGCCTGCGTCAGTGCATTCGAGAAATAACTCCACGGCACCAGGCCGCAAAACGAGAACAGAGGGTAAGGAATGCCATCAGAAGGAACTTTGGCAAGCCGCCCGAAAAACAAGCTGAAGAGCAACATCGTAAACAAGGGCTGGATTATGGCCCAGCTGGCGCCCAGCACTGTCTGCTTGTAGCGTACCTTGATGTCCCGCCAAATTAAGAAATAGATCAACTCCCGGAAGTCCCATAGCTCATTGAGCTTCAGCGCGGGCCAAGCCCTGGCCTCTTGAATCCGGATCAGTGGTATCGCAGTTCCAGGCAAGCCGGAAGAAGTTGAAGCCATCGGATATTGGGTTTCTTCTTCGGTTCGCATAACTTTAGCACCGCTCTTCCATGCCATCTTGCAAGTCAATCCCCAGGCCCTCGGGAACAATCGAGATTATAGCGGAAGGTGTCCATGTGGACCAATAGCACCCCGGCGCCAATTTGCTCAAACCGAGCACCGTCGACTACATCGCTGGCTCCCTCCTCCACTGGTGATCTGCGCCGTCGGGGCGCACTGCGCAACTCGGGTAGAATATTTCCTTCGAAGCAGCCGGATCGATCGCGGAACGCGGCTCTATCCAGGTATGAACTTCCACCAGGGCGATAACGATTCCCGGTAAGGTTTGTTTCGATATCCTGGCCGGGACGCTCGGTTGGCGGAGAAAGTTTCCCAAATTGAACGTGCTGGTTCACAGTGCTTGATAAGGATGCCACGTTTCCGCCACAGTGCGCAGTTTTAGTAGATAGCTGAGTGCCGAAATCATCACGAGTTCGGCGAGCCGGTCGGTTCCAAGAACCGCACGACCCTGCCTCGAGCGGCTGTGGACCTGCCGGGATTGATCTTCACGAGCTTCGTCAACCGCGGCGATGCGAAGCGGCGTTCGGGAATTCCGAACTTGCGCTGCGGGCGTTGTCCGCGTTGATCCTCACCTGCGTCCTCAATCTTAGATGGGCACTGAGCCTATAGATGCTGCCAGCTGCTGTTGGCGGGAACCCCGTCCATTCGGGGCCGTTCAACAAGGGGTATTCCTCGCGGGGCTCGGGCCGCCCTCAAAAAACTTCCGTCTACGGGCCGATATAGGTATCGTTAACGACGAGGTCATCCCAGTACCGAAACTCGTCAAGCGTTATCCCGCTCGGCATCTCGGCTTGCATACCGATCTCGAAACTATTGATACCGTTCGTGTCTGACACGTTTGCACAGCGGTTGAGGATGCCCGTAGGGGACTTCGACAAAGTCGCAGAAGCCCCGTCGATCCACAAGCCCACGGACCCGTTCGCCACCCCTGGGTCGCTGACCCGCACCATCAATTCCACTGAATGCCAGCGGTTAAAATCCAGAGAAAGATTGGTAGCATAAAACCCCTGCTGGCTGTTGCACGAGCCGCCGGTGTCTATGAGTATCAGGGGTTGGAGAGAAGAGCCCCCATTACTATGTGTGGTGAGAATAACATCCCAGTCAAACCTGCCGTCCGATCGCACATGTTTCAGGTAATACAGCTTTCTCTGAATGTCTTTCCCGCTTGCGAGGTTGCCGCCGTTATTGTGAAAGTAGACATATCCACGCAGGTGGAAATTCGTGAGGCTTGGGGAGAAGGACTTGATGAAAGCTCGGTTGTCGTCTGCATTTTGAAAGTAGTGAATCCCGGCGCTGCTACTGCCCGAGTGAACGAAAGTTGGATTGGTATTGATTGTGACCCCACAAGTAGTCCCTCCCGTTGTACCGCACACTCGTCCGTCGCCGTAGGTCGTTGTCCATGCGGAAAAATTGCCGCTCTCAAAACCATCATGAAATATGTAACTGCCCGACTGGGGTTTGGCATAGTCAAAAGCACTGGCAAGCATGGCTGTCAGGCCATCTGGGTTTTGGACGGTGAGGTTCACTGCCCCGGCAGCATTCGCCGGCGTTACGGCCTGGATCTGGGTCGCACTGTTTACCGTCACGGTTGGCGCAGAAGCAGTCCCGAACGACACAAGCGCTCCAGTCTGAAAGTTGGTGCCTGTGATCGTCACTGTAGTTCCTCCAGTAGCAGGGCCAGAATTCGGCGAAACACTCGTCACCGTCAGAGAACCAAGGTTAAATGTGAAGCTGCCGCTCAGCGTGCTCGACTGTCCGTCGGGGTTGCGGACGGTGACGTCTACCAAACCAGCAATGTGTGCGGGCACTACAGCCTGAATCTGTGTCGCACTCTTGACGGTCACCGATGACGCGGCAACACCACCAAAAAGAACAGTCGCTCCCGACTGGAAGTTCGCTCCGCTAACCGTCAGCAAGGTACCGCCCGAAGTTGGTCCAGACTTAGGGGAAATGCTGCTAGTGACGGGGGCTGAAGCAGGCGCGATGTTGACGCTGAAGCCGCCTGAAGTCGACTGGCCCGTGGAATCCTTCACCCGAACCGAGAACGTGAAAGTGCCAGCCTGCCAGGGAGTGCCCGAAATCTGCCCGCTCGATGCCTGAAGACTAAGGCCTGACGGCCACTGACCGCCTATCACGCCCCACGTATAGGGCGACGTGCCATTGGCCGCACCCAAGGCTGCGTTGTAGTTCAGGCGTACGGCGCCGCCAGGTAGTGAACCAGTAGTGATTTGCAACGGCTTGACGGTACCGGATTGGATGGTGTAGGAGGCCGTTGCCATCGTGCTGTCCGACATCCCGCTGGCGCTGGCCATCGCGTTGATCGTCGTCGTGGTGCTCACCGCTATCGGCGCACTGTATCTGTTCGAGGAGGTGGTTGGTGTGCTGCCGTCTGTCGTGTAATAAATCACCGCCCCAGTGGTTGGTTCAGAGATGGTTACCGACTGCGTCGCGCTATAGGTGCCCCCAACGGGTTGCAATGTCGGCGTCGCCACCTGCTGCGAAGAAGATCCCTGCACATAGGTCCAAGTCAGAACGTCCTGCGTGGCAGCTTGCCCCCCGGTGGACCCGGTGAACCCTACATAGGCTGTCGAACCGCCAACCATGCTGGGAATATTCACCGTCGCAGAGCTTGTGAAGCTCCTCCCCACGGTGGCATCGGTGATCTTCCAGGTGAGCGTCGCGCCGTCATAGGTCATGTGCACGTTCATGACGTCGCCACTATGGAGATTAACACCCGAGGCGGTCATGTCCGAAGCGGGCGTAATGGGCCAAGCTCCATTTGCGTACCAGCCGGTGGAATCGGGGCCCTCGCCGGAGTTGCTATAGAGGTCGAATTTCACTGCCACGCTCTTGGGAATCGACGCGTACCCCAGACCCCCGCCCCCGTGCCCCAAGGTGCTCGGGCTGTTGGCTTGGATGGTGAAGGTGAACCCATCAGCAGTCGCGTTGGTAAGCTGGAAGCTGAAGTCGTTGGTGAAGGACTGCACATTCACCGGCGTGCTGAAGAAGGCGCTCCGGACGGTACTCGTACTGCTGTCCGTCAGCCGAAGGCGGCTACCGCTGATGATGGCACCGCCATTGAGCGTCAGCCCTGCGTTGGTAAAGCCGCTGCCGTAAAAAGGACTCGTTGACGGGATCGCGCTGTTCGCTGCTAGCAAAGATAAACAAACGATAATCGCAAATCTAGCACTGCTCATGGCGCAGGATCTTTCCTTCCTCTGGGCTTGGGAACGGTACTTCACGGAAGGTCTTGTAGCGACTGTCTCGGGGTCCAGTAGCAGTTCAAGCCTGGCTACTGGTCCAAGACCTGTACTGGGTCCTCTGGTCCGCTATTGCCTGTCCTGATCGCTGGCAGCAATTGGAATTTTTAGCGACGAATCGTAGGCGAAATGACGTGACAAATTAGAAAGAAGGCCTGAGATCAAACAGAGCAGCTTTGAGAGAGCCCGAGAAAGTAGCCGGAAAAGCGTCGTGGTCGGTCAAGCGCAAGAACACCACGATTGTTCGGCTTCTGCGCGGTAACGACCTTACGGCGCAACTTGTTCCACGATCCTTCTGGACTCTGTTTTGCACGTCAGCCAGAAAACCGTCGCGTTGAGATCGAATCGGCCCTGCGCAGAAAGGACACCGACGAAATAATTTTCCTTTCTAGCTGGCGAGGATCGTGACAATCTCATCTTGGGGAACAACAGACCTTTACGGTTACTTTTCGACGAACTGGAGTAGCGTGGCAGGGGTTGACTGGCCCTCCTCTTCCGAGCTTGAGCCGAACATGAAAATTCACTTGGCAAATGGCGAAACCGAGGCACAACTCTGGCAACAGTTTGTGGAGAATCATGCCGAGTGTTGCAATTACCACCGCTGGGGATGGAAGCGGGTGATCGAGAATAGCTTCCACTGGCGTACGTATTATCTGATGTCGGACGAAGGCAACAGCGTTCACGGGATCCTCCCCTTGGTGTGGCAGAAGAGCAGGATGTTTGGCAGCTTTCTTACTTCCTTGCCGTTCCTAAACTGTGGCGGGGTCGTCGCCGAGAGCAAGCCAATCAAGGATGCGTTGGTGGCTGAGGCCATTGCGCTCGCAAAGCAACTACGAGTTGAGCATCTCGAACTTCGACATCGCCTAAATCCCGAATTAGACCTGCCGGTCCGAACGCACAAAGTAGCTATGGTTCGCTCGATCGAGCACGAGGCGGACAAAATGTGGGCTGCGTTGCCGCACAAAGTGCGAACCGATATTCGCAAAGGGATCAATTCAAACTTGGCGGCCGATTTTGGAGGCCAAGAACTCCTGGACGATTTCTATGGAGTGTTTGCCAGAAACATGCGCGACCTGGGCACGCCAGTTTACAGCCGAATTCTCTTCTCTGAAATCTTGAAAGCTTTTCCGAGCGACAGCTACATCTGCATCGTTCGCCACCAAGGCAGGCCAGTGGCAGTATCGTTTCTATTGGGTTATCGGGACTCGATTGAGGCAGCGTGGAGTTCCTCGTTGTACGACTATATCTCGATGAAGCCCAACATGTTCTTGTACTGGAAAATTCTGTGCTTTGCCGGTGAACGAGGTTATCGGTTCTTCGATTTTGGTCGATCCTCCATCGGCTCGGGAACACACCGCTTCAAGAAGCAGTGGGGCTCACAGGAGATCCCCCTATATTGGGTTTATTGGGTGCCCGACGGTGCCGACCTGCCGGAGCTAAACAACGAAAACCCCCGTTATCGGTTTGCCATCCGGCTCTGGCAGAAACTTCCCGTATCGGTGACCAAACTGATCGGTCCCTCCATAGTCAAATGTCTTCCCTGAGCATTTTCTGCGTCCCATCGATCGCCAGCAGACGACAGTTCGATGCAGAGTAGCGCAAGAATTTCTTCTTGCGGATGAGCCACAGGATTCTTTCAAACTGTGCGTTCCCAATCTGATTGACCTCGATCCCCGCCAACAGCCGATTCAGCGTGTCGTGGGACGGAAAACTTTTCAGGTCTGGGAACGGCGGTCGCAGGTTCTAACTGGAAATGTGGCAGAGTCATCTGCCGATTGGCTTCTCGCACGAAGGCCATCTGGAGCACTAAGATCAGAATTCCCTACAACACCAACGCCGTCGAATTGTGTCGGATCGCCTTCGGATTCCGCGGGTCCGAGATCCCTAACTAACCCCCGATCGCGACTGCGCCGCCTTGTACCTGCCCCCGCGGGACCGAACGTGGGGGTCGCCGCACCGACCAGCAACCTGTTGTACTTTCCACCGCAGGTACTTCGAGCTTAGTTTGACACTGCTCCGCATCCAAAAGATAATCACAGCCGCATGATGACTGCTCCCACTGGGAGGCCCCTCCTCTTACTTGTTCTACTAGCGGCACTTGCACTCGTGCTCGACACCGTGGTTGCGAAATCGATGGCCGAGACCACCGATGAGGAACACCATGTCGAGTACGGCAGTCTTATTCTGCGCTTCCACCCAGACCGGATCCGATTTTTTTATGACAGCAAGATGCCCGTATCGGCAATGAATGCAATTCCGCGGGCCGCAGCGAGGATCTTCGAGGATCGCCATGCCGCGCCCCGTCTTGTTTCATGGCTCAGCGACATTCGCGTCGCCCGCTTAGCTACCATTCTGGGGACTCTGCTCCTGAACCTCTTTGTATATCTTTGGACCTACGACCTTTACGGATCCAGCCCCGCTCTTGCGTCCTCGATCCTGGTCGTGCTTTCACCCAACATCATCGCGCATGGGACTCTGGCCACCACGGACCTATATTTCGCTCTTGGCGTCATCCTGTCGCTCTATTATTTTCGACGCTACCTCCTCGAGCCCACATTGAGAAACGCTTGCTTGAGTGCGCTGACACTCGCCGCGGCGCAGCTCACTAAGTCGTTTGCTATCCTTCTCTATGGCGTGGCTGGCTGTTTCCTCCTTCTTGCTTTCGCTCTCGGGAGCCGGTGTCGGACCCGCGCAACCCCTCTGACGCGTAAAAACCTCGTAAGCTATGTCGGTCTCGCCATCCTATTCTTCGTGATCGTGATCAACGCTGGGTTCTGCTTCGACAGGCCCTTTACTCCGCTAGGTGCCTATCGCTTCCAGAGCGCCTCGTTCATCCGCCTTCAAACCTTGCCGGTCTTGCGCTCATTCCCTGTGCCCGTTCCATACCCATTCCTTCAAGGCCTGGACATGATGAAGTATAACGAACAGTCGGGGAAGTCGTTCGGCGCCGTTTACCTGCTCGGCCAATTGGGAAAATCCCGAGATCCCTCGTTCCATGGTTTCAAGTCCTATTACGCGGTGGCGCTTTTCTTCAAAGAGCCCATCGCGCTCCAGGTCCTGTTCGTGCTCGGCTTAGTTTGGGCCTGGAAAAATCGTAGCCTCCATGACGCCCTCTTCGGGGAGGCCTTGCTACTGGCGCCTGCAGCTTTCCTCCTGGTGTGGTTATCGTTCTTCAACAGGGCACAGATTGGCATCCGCCAGATACTTCCTCTTTTTGCGATTGACGTAATTATTGCTGGTGCGGCATTCGTTGGCTTCAACTCCCTATCGCGCCTGCGGAAAGCTTTCCTTTGCCTGCTTGTGCTCTGGCTCGGGGTTTCGGTGGCCAGCTATTATCCCCACATGATCCCGTACATGAACGAGTGGGTCTTCGACCGCAAGCTAGCGTACAAGGTTCTCGCCGATAGCAACCTCGATTGGGGTCAGAACGCTTGGATGGTCGATGAATTCCTCAAGAAAAACCCGGACGTCACAGAGAATCCCGCGG